>ERZ772860.1858-NODE-1858-length-13349-cov-3.808936_pt1 | contig 13349 bp, 11 predicted proteins | sample MGYA00511342_ERZ772860 | MGnify/ENA primary metagenome ERZ772860 (study PRJEB29015, sample SAMEA2737665) | human gut metagenome | biome: human gut; feature: human-associated habitat; material: faeces | place: China | collected 2012 ... | reverse complement strand
CTCGTATTCGCTGGAAGTGACGATATAGTTCAGCGAGCGGGCGTGGGAAACCATGGCGCGCACTTTCAGATCGGTGTTGCCGGCGTGAAAATACTGGCTGACGCGGTTTCTGAGCACGCGCGCCTTGCCGACATAGATCACTCGGTCGTCCTTGTCCGAAAACAGATAGACGCCGGGCTGCGTCGGCAGGGAATGCGCTTTCTTTTTTAGTTCCTCAAAAACAGCGTCCATCAATGCTCACCTATGAGATTGCCGGTACCGGCGAAAATAAAAGAGTGGAAAGAGAGGGGCGGAGCTATCAAAACCCCGCCCTGCTTTGCCGCCCAACGGCGGCCCTATTCACAATGAACTTCGTCAGCACTCCGTAAAGTTGGAGTTGATCAGCTCGCAGAGGCCGTCGATGGCGAGCTGTTCGTCGCTGCCGTCCGCAATCAGGCGGATTGTGGAACCCTTTGTAATCCCGAGAGAAAGGACGCCGAGAAGGCTTTTGGCGTTGACGCGCCTGTCGTCGCGCTCCACCCAGATACCGCAGCGGTATTCATTGGCTTTCTGGATAAAGAAAGTAGCGGGACGCGCGTGCAGCCCGACTTGATTGTTTACAACGATTTCCTTGGTCAACATGATGACTTAGTCTCCTTACCGGCAGGGTCCTCTGCGTCAAACGGGAAGGACCTGCTTCATGTTCAGATATTCCAACACTTATTAGGATACCTTTTTTTAGCTCAAAAGTCAATAAAATTTGGAGCTCCGGCAAAAAATCAGAAGATTGTACAGAAAGGCGGGGCGGGAGCGCCGGTCTTTCGTGGGAATATTCACAACGCGGGAGACGGCGGAAATCAAACGGCGGACAGAACAAACGTACATGAAAAAATGGATTTGCGTACGCTTGCGATGTAAAACGAACATATATTTGTTTTTATGGAGAAAAACGGAAACTTTTTTTCACCAACTACTTGCAATTTGCAGGCGAATCCAGTATAATGATAGTGCGATGGAAGTAAAGTGGAGAGTAAGTGGCGGATAGGTCAATCGCGGTGGAGGTGAGGACATGCTCATAGGCGGCTCGAAGCATACGGTCGACGCAAAGGGACGCATGTTCTTTCCCGCCCGTTTCCGCGACGAAATGTGGGAAGATATCACCATCTGCCGCGGCGTTGAAAAGTGCCTCATGCTGTATACGCAGGAGGAATGGGCGCGGTTCTCCCAGCGAATCAAGGAACAGCCGTTTTCCGTCTCCTCTCAGCTCCAGCGGTATTTCTTCTCAACGGCGGCGCTGTGCAGCGTCGACGCGCAGGGGCGCCTGCTGCTTCCGCAGCAGCTCCGCGATTTCGCGGGTCTGCAAAAGGACGTCTGGGTGACGGGCGTGCAGGACCGCGTCGAGATCTGGGACATTGACGAGTGGAACAAGGCGCAGAGCGCGATGACCAACGACGACGTCAAGTCGCTGATGGACAGGATCGGTTTCTGAGTATGGAACGGGAAACGCATCGGGCGGACAACGCCTTTCACCATGTCAGCGTGTTGGCGGAGGAATGCATCGCATACCTGAACATCCGGCCGCAGGGCGTCTATATTGACGCCACTATGGGCGGAGGCGGGCATTCCGAGCGCATTCTCCAACGTCTCGGCGAGAGCGGCCGGCTGATCGGCATCGACAGGGACCGAGAGGCGATTGCGGCGTCCGGAGCGCGGCTGAGCCGTTTCGGAGACCGCTTCACGGCGGTCAAGGCAAACTTTGCGGATATTGAAGCGGCGGCGCGTTCCGCGGGCGCGGGCGGAGCGGACGGGATTCTGTTTGATCTCGGCGTCTCGTCCCATCAGCTGGATACGGCTGAACGCGGTTTTTCTTATATGAACGACGCGCCGCTCGACATGCGCATGGATTCCGAGAGCGGAACGACCGCGGCCGAGCTGGTCAACCGGACGGACGAACGCGAGCTGTCGCGGATTCTTTCGGAATACGGCGAGGAGCGCTTTGCGGCGCGGATTGCGGCCGCCGTCTGCGCGGCCCGCATACAAAAGCCGATTGAAACGACGCGGGAGCTGAGCGACATCATCGCCGCGGCGATTCCAGCAGCGGCGGCGAGGGCGGAGAAACAGCATCCGGCCAAGCGGAGCTTTCAGGCGATCCGGATCGCGGTTAACGGCGAGCTCGAAGCCGCCGAACGCGGGATTCGGGCGGCGGCGGAGTTGCTCAACCCGGGCGGACGGCTGTGCGTGATCTCGTTTCACTCCTTGGAGGACAGGCTGGTCAAGCGCCTGTTCCAGAGCTTGTCGCAGGGCTGTACCTGCCCGCGGGATTTTCCGGTGTGCGTCTGCGGCGCAAAACCTGTTCTGAAGCTTGTGACCGCCAAGCCGGTGACGGCCGGCGCGGACGAGCTTTCCCAAAACCCGCGCGCGAGGAGCGCCAAGCTCCGCGTAGCGGAGAAAAATCCGGTTTAACAAATGAAATTCGGAGGATATCAGTATGGCCGAAGCGACAAGGCGCAGGGCGGCTAAGCGTCCGGCGGACGATATGATATATGAATACGATCACAACGCGGTGCGCGTTCCCGAACGGCAGCCGGCGCCGTCTCACCGCCCGGCCCGCGTGCCGCAGAAGCTGCCGCGCGTCGCGCCTCAGACGCTTCCGGAGCAAAAGCCGCGGCGGCGAATCAGCTTTCTCTATATCGCGGCGTTGGTGATCGGCGTCGTTTTGTTCGGCAACATCATCTCCATGCGCGGTCAGCTCACAGCGCTCGCCGTTAAGACGCACGAATTAAAGACCGGCATTACGAGCATGGAAAAAGAACAGTCGGCTCTGAAACTCGCTCTGAACGAAAAAATGACGCAGGTCGAGATCGAGGAATACGCCGTCGATACGCTTGGCATGGTCAAGGCGGACAGCGCCAGTATTTCTTATCTCCGGTATCATAACGACGAGGTCTACGAAATCGCGGACGGAAACGCCGGCGACAACGGCATCGCGGACGTGCTTTGGGAGCGATTGAAGAGCGGCGCGATGAAAATTTGGAGTTTTATCAACTGACATCAGCGATTGGCATGCCGAAACGGCGGAACGGGGGAGGGGCGGTTTATCAAGACCGCCGGCGACGCCGTCCGCCGCTTCGCCTATTTTAAGCGATACCGCGCAAAACGACGGATTTTGCCTTCTTTGCGCGGCGGGGCGGCGCGAAAGCTCCGGTTATAAACAGGCGGGCATGCCCATACAGTATAACGATAGAGAAACGGGCCGCAGCCGGCAGCCGCCGCGCGGCGGAGGCGTAAAAAAACGCGCAGAGATTACGAAACGGGGAACAACCGCATGGAAATGAAACCTTATGACAGAAAGACGCTTTTGAGAACGATGATCGTCACGGGCGTGATCGTGCTGATTGTCGTTCCGGTGTTGTTTTACAGCTTATATAAAATTCAGATACGGGACGCGGAAACGCTGCAAAGCAGAGCGATTGCCCAGCAGACGCGGGATATGCTCGTCTCTCCGGTGCGCGGCGCGATCTATGACCGCAACATGACGGCGCTGGCGCTCAGCGCCACCGTCGAGACGATCGTCATCTCGCCCGCCGAGATCAAAGACGAGGCGGAGGCGGAGTTCACCGCCCGCGGTCTCGCCGAGATCCTCGATATGGATTATGAAACGATCCTGAAAAAAACCACCAACAAAAAGAGCTATTATGAAATTGTGGCGCGCAAGGTCGACAAAGAAGTGTCGGACGCCGTCCGCGAATTCAAGACGGAGAACAAGCTGGCGGGCATCAAGCTGTTTGAGGACACGAAGCGCTATTACCCGTACTCGACGCTGCTGTCGAACGTGATCGGCTTTACCAACTATGACAACGAGGGTCAATACGGCCTTGAAATGAAGTATGAAGAGGTGCTGAAAGGCGTCGTCGGCCGCGTGATCACCGCCAAAGACCGCGACGGCAACGCCATGTCGTTTTATTTTGAACAGTATAACGACGCGCAGGACGGCATGAGCCTTGTCCTCACCGTCGATTACGGCGTTCAGGAGATTCTGGAAAAGCACCTCGAAGTCGCGCTGGCGGAAAACGGCTGCGACGAGGGCGTGCTCGGCATCGTCATGAACCCCAAGACCGGCGAAATTTTGGCCATGGCGCAGAAGGGCGACTATGATCTGAACAACCCGCGCACAGTCAACGACGAAGAAATTCTGAATTCGATTCTCGCCGCTCCGGAAGACGAGCGGTCGGAGCTCATGCTCGAAGCGATGATGGAGCAGTGGCGGAACAAGGCGATTCAGGAGCCGTATGAGCCCGGAAGCGTCTTTAAGATCATCACCGCCTCGATCGCGCTGGAAGAAAACGTCGTCAACGCCAATTCTACTTTCTTTTGCAGCGGCACATGGAAAATCGGGTCAAAGACAACCGGCCACTGCTGGCGTCTGGCCGGCCACGGCTCGCAGAACTTTGCCAAGGCGCTGCAAAATTCCTGCAACTGCGCGTTTGTCAACATCGCGCTGGATATCGGCGCGGAAAAATACTATGAATATTTTAAGGCCTTCGGCCTGACCGAGAAAACCGGCATCGATATGATGGGCGAGGTCGGCGTCGTCGAAGGGGTCCATTATCACCCGTACAGCATTTTCTCCAACCCTCTCTACGGCGGCGACGTTTCGCTCGGCATGTACGGCTTCGGCCAGACCTTTGCGGTCACGCCGATTCAGATGATTACGGCGGTTTCCGCAGTCGTCAACGGCGGCTATCTCATGAAGCCGTATGTCGTCTCCGGTATCGCCGACAGCAACGGCAATATCGTGGAACAGTATGAGCCCACGACCGTCCGGCAGGTGATCTCGGAGGAGACGTCGGCAAAAATGCGGACGCTGGTCGAATCCGTCGTTTCCCAAGGCACCGGATCAAACGCCTATGTCCGCGGCTACCGCATCGGCGGCAAGACGGGAACGAGCGAAAAACGCGCCAAGTCGATCGCCGAGGGCAAGGATTTTTACATCGCCTCCTTCCTCGGCGTCGCCCCGTGCGACGACCCGCAGGTCGCCGTGCTCGTGCTGCTCGACGAACCGACGGGGTCTCTGCACCAGGGCGGCCAGATCGCCGCGCCGGTGGTCGGCCGGATTATGAGCGATCTGATGCCGTATCTCGGCGTCAAGGCCGTGTATACCGACGAAGAGCTGGCGAAGCTTTCGATTGAAGTCCCGCTCGTGGTCGGCGGCGAAAAGAATTGGGCGCAGAGCGTTGTGAAAAACGCGCAGCTCAACGTCAAGGTCGTCGGCGACGGCGACAAGGTGACGGCTCAGTACCCCGCCTCTGGCTCAAAGATCCCGAGCACGGCGACGGTGATTCTCTACTGCGGCGCGGAACCCGACAAATCCCAGGTCAAGATCCCCGATCTGACCGGAAAGACCTACGAACAGGCGGTGCGAATCATCGAGGAGGCCGGCTTGTACATGGAAGCCGGCGGCTCGATCGGCAGCGACACCGACGAAGAGTTGACGGTCATGCGCCAGTCCCCGGCGGCCGGCGACGGCGCCACCGTTCAGTTCGGCTCTGTGATTACCGTAGAATTCTACAAAAAGAGCAATACGGGCGAATAACCGCCGCGCGGGAGGGCGCGGCCTGACCGGAAACGTCCGGCTGAAAAAAACTGCGGCGGCACAGCCGGCCCGCCGATTGAAAACCCGACCCACCCGGAAGCTTCGGACGGCGTCAGCCTGCTGCCGTCCGGCCGGGAGAACGGAGATGAAACAATGAAACTGAGAGAAATTCTAAAAGATATTCCGATTCAAAATACCAACTGCGATATGGAGACTGAGATCACCGGCGTGACCATCGACAGCCGCCGCGCCGGCGCGGGGACGCTTTTCTGCGCCGTGCTCGGCGCGGAATCCAAGGTGCACGGCATCCGATACGCGGGAATGGCCGTGGAAAACGGCGCGGCGTGCGTGCTGTGCGACGTGGAGTGCGAAGCGGATTTACCGTTTGTGCGCGTAGCGGACGCGGAGGCGGCGCTGGCGCTCGCGTCGGCAAACCTGTACGGCCGGCCGGCGGAGAAACTCCGCCTGATCGGCGTCACCGGCACCAACGGCAAGACGACCATCACCCATCTTGTGCGCGATATTCTCGCCCACAGCGGCAAAAAGTGCGGCCTGATCGGCACCAGCGAGCTGATGATCGGAGACGAAGTCATCCGCTCCCACCCGGCCTTTGCGACGACGCCGGAGCCGCCGGAACTGCACGCGCTGTTCGCCGAAATGGCGGCGGCCGGGTGCGAATTTGCGGTCATGGAGGTCTCGTCGCACGCGCTGGCGCTCAACCGCGTCTATGGGCTGCGCTTCGAGGTCGCGGCGTTCTCCAACCTGTCGCAGGATCATCTGAACTACCATGAAACGATGGATGCCTACGCCGCGGCGAAGGCGCGTCTGTTTGCGCAGGCCGATTGCTCGGTGGTGAATCTCGACGACGCATACGGCGCGCAGATGCTCCGCGCCGCGGCGGGAAAAACCATTACCTTCTCAATGCACAACAACAGCTCCGACCTGATGGCGAAAAACGTCCGCCTGCTGTCAAACGCGGCTGAATTCGAGGCGCTTTCCACCGGCAGCATTCAGCGGATGCGCGTCGGCATTCCGGGCGCGTTTTCGGTGGAAAACGCGCTGGCGGCCGTCGGCATTTGCAGCGCCCTCGGTATGGACTTCCCGGAGATCGCCGAAGGGCTTGCGTCCGCGGCCGGCGTCTGCGGGCGGGCCGAGGTCGTGCCGGTGGGGGAGCCGTACACGGTCATGATCGACTATGCCCATTCGCCCGACTCGCTGTCGAACATCCTCAAAACCGTGCGGGCGATCGCGCAGGGGCGCGTCATCGTCGTGTTCGGCTGCGGCGGCGACCGCGACAGGACGAAACGGCCGGTCATGGGGCGGATCGCCGAATGCATGGCGGATGTCTGCGTGGTGACCAGCGACAACCCGCGCACGGAGGAGCCCGATTCGATTATCGCCGACATCGTCGCGGGCATGAAAAAATCAAACCATATCTGTATTGAAAACCGGCGCGAGGCCATCGGCTACGCCCTCGATATGGCAAAACCGGACGATTTTGTGCTGATCGCCGGCAAGGGCCATGAAATGTATCAGGAGATCCAACACGTCAAGCATCCCTTCGACGAGCGCGCCGTCGTCCGCGAACACCTGAGCGGCCGGAAGGGCGGCGCCGTATGATTCGGCTGACAAGCGCGGAGATCCTCGCGCTTTTGAACAGACGGGAGGCCGGCTGGGCGCGCGCGGCGGAGAATATGCCCGCATGGAGCGCAACCGGCGTCTCGACCGATTCCCGCTCCGTTCGCCCCGGCGAGCTGTTTGTCCCGCTGGTCGGCGAACGCTTCGACGGGCACGAATACATCGAAGCGGCCATGACGGCGGGCGCGGCAGGCGTGCTTTCGTCGCGGGCAAATCTCCCGTATGCGGCGCGTATCGACGTCCCGGACACGCGCGCCGCCTTACAGCGGCTGGCCGGCTCGTACAGGGAGCGGTTTTCCCCCGTCGCCGTCGCCCTGACCGGCAGCGCCGGCAAGACGACGACCAAGGAGCTGACCGCCGCGGTTTTCGCCGCGCGGTACCGCACGATGAAAACCGCGGGCAATCTCAACAACGATATCGGCGTTCCGCTGACGCTGCTGCGGCTGACGGCGGAGCATGAGGCGGCCGTCGTCGAGCTGGGCATGTCGCATGCCGGCGAGATTGCCGTGCTGACGCGGCTGGCGCGGCCGGATATCGCGCTGATTACCAACATCGGCACCTCGCACATCGGCAACCTCGGCTCGCAGGAGAATATCTGCCGCGCCAAGCTGGAAATTCTCGAAGGCCTGCGTCCCGGCGGGGCGGTCGTGCTCAACGGCGACGATCCGTATCTGAGCGCGGCGGAAATTCCGGAGCGGTTCCGAAGCGTGTTTTTTGCCGTCGACAACCCGCGCGCCGCCGTGCGCGCCGCGGATCTCCGCTTTGCCGAGGAGGGAAGCCGGTTCGATATCCTCTGGGACGGCCGGCGTTTTCCGGCTGAGCTGCGTCTGGCGGGCAGACACAACGTCTATAACGCGCTGGCGGCGTTTGCGGCCGGCGTTTGCGGCGGAGTGCCGCCGGAGAGAGCCGCTGCGGCGCTGGTCGGCGTGGAGCCGGAGGGAATGCGGCAGCGCGTCGTGGAGAAAAACGGCTGTACGGTCATTGAGGACTGCTATAACGCCAACCCCGATTCAATGCGCGCGGCGCTGCAAGTGCTCCGAAACTATGCCGGACGGCGCCGGTTCGCCCTGCTGGGCGACATGCTCGAACTCGGCGCTTATGCGGCCGAGGCTCACGCCGAAATCGGCGCAGAGGCGGCGCGATGCGCCGACGCGCTCGTCGCGGTGGGCGATTTTGCGGCCGACACGGCGCGCGGCGCTCAGGAAAACGGAATGGCTGCCGCGAACGTGCTGACGCCGCCGCGCCGCGAAGCGGCCGCGTGTCTGCGCGGCCTGCTGCGGGACGGAGACGTCCTGCTCGTCAAGGGCAGCCGCGGCATGAAAATGGAAGAAATCCTGCGGGAGATTTTTTCATAAGGGACGCGCCGCTCCGGCGGCACGTCCGGAGACAGCGCTTCGCCACGGCGAAAGGCCGGCAGCGCCCGCCCAACGGGCGGCTGCTGTCCCCAAATACCCATGCCCCGCGCGGGGGGCTTTCAGCGAATGAGACATTGAAATTGAAAGGGACGATTTCAAGATGCAGGTTCTTTGGATTGCTGTGGCGGCCGCCGCGGCGTTTTTGATCAGCGTGCTGACGGGGTTATGGCTGATTCCAGTTTTGCGCCGGGCGAAAATCGGACAGCGGATCAAGGAGATCGGCCCGAACTGGCATATGACGAAGCAGGGAACGCCGGTCATGGGCGGCCTGATCTTTATTGCGGCCGTCGTGCTCACGGCCGCCGGACTGCTGTGGCAATTCAAAGAGGACATGGCGCCCGTGCTCTGCGTGTTGTTTCTGGCCGTGTCGAGCGCGCTGATCGGCTTTCTCGACGACTATGAGAAGCTGACCAAAAAGCGCAACCTCGGCCTGACCGTAATTCAGAAGCTCGTCTTGCAGATCGCCGTGACCGTGATTTTCCTCGTCCTTCTCGAAGTGCTCCACATCAGCTCCGGCGTCGTGCGCGTTCCGTTTTTCAACACGGAATTCACGCTGCCGAAAATCGTCTACTATATCGCCGCGACCTTCATCATCATGGGCACGGTGAACGCCGCGAACCTGACTGACGGCATCGACGGGCTGGCGACCGGCGTGACGATCCCGATCGCCTGCTTTTTTACCGCGGCCGCGTTTATGGCCGGCTCGCAGAGCGTCTCCGTCCTTTCCGCCGCGTTTGCAGGCGGCCTGCTCGGCTTTTTGATTTACAACTACAATCCGGCCAAGGTCTTTATGGGCGATACCGGCTCGCTGTTTATCGGCGGCATGGTGTCGGGGCTCGCCTTCGTGCTGGATATCCCGCTGATCATCATCGTCGTCGGGCTGGTCTACTTCATCGAGGCGCTCTCCGATATTTTGCAGGTCGGCTATTTCAAGCTGACGCACGGAAAGCGGATTTTCAAGATGGCCCCGATTCATCACCACTTTGAGCTGTGCGGCTGGTCGGAGAAAAAGATTTTCTATGTGTTCTCGGGCGTGACGCTCGTGCTCGCCGCGCTCTCCGTCTACGGCGTCAGGTGCCTCTTTTTATAAACAGACGAGCGGTTTTCGCCGCTGAGGAAGGAAACGGGCGGGAATACAAAAGCCGGAAAGGCAAAGGGATAACCTATGGATCAGAAAAAACGGACATCGGCGCACAACGAATACGACAGGCTGGCGAAAAAGCACAAGCCGGAAACCGGGGCGCGCCGCAGAAAGGCGAAGCTGCCGGAACCGACCGGTTCAAAGGCGACCCGCGCTCACAGCCGTGCGACGGCTGCGGTCTTCGATGGCGCGGGACTGTCGCCGCGCACAGCCGTGCCCGCGGGCGAGGCCAAGATCGACGAGATTCTGCGCGGCGGCCAGCAGCAGACGGCGAAGCAGAAAAAAAAGTTTATCCCGGTCGACGTGCCCTTCTTCATGCTGGTGTTCGGCCTGCTCTGCTTCGGCCTGATTATGATGTATTCGGCCAGCTACGCGTGGTCGATTCACGACTACGGAACGCCGAATCACTATATTAACCGCCAGCTTTTATGCGCGGTGCTCGGCCTCGCCGCCATGATTTTTTTGGCTGTCTTCGACTACACGCGCCTGAAAAAATGGACGGTGCCGTTTTTCGCGTTTACGCTGGTGCTGCTCGTGCTCGTCATTTTCATCGGCAGAACCGCCAACGGCGCGAAGCGCTGGCTGATGATCGGCGAGCTGTCGTTTCAGCCCTCCGAATTTGCCAAGCTCGCCGTGATCTGGATGCTCGCGTGGCTCTATTCCATCGCCGGAAAGCGGGTGCGCAGCTTCAAGTGGGGCATCCTGCCGATGCTGGGCGTGCTGGCGATTGTCGTGCCGCTGATCCTGATTCAGAAGCACATTTCCGCGATCCTGCTGATCAGCGCTACGGCGGGGATCATGGCCTTTATGGCCGGCACAAAGGTCTGGCAGCTCGGCGCGCTGCTCGGCGCGGGCGGCGGAATGCTGGGCTTGCTGGTGGCGTTTTCCGATAAATTTACCTATGTCACGGCGCGTATCTCGGTTTGGAAGGATCCGTTTACCGACCCGCGCAACTTGGGCTACCAGACGATTCAGTCGCTCTATGCCATCGCCAGCGGCGGCGTGTTCGGCCTCGGGCTCGGGCAGAGCCGTCAAAAGCAGCTCTATCTGCCGGAGGCGCACAACGACTATGTGTTCTCGATTGTCTGCGAGGAGCTCGGCCTTGTCGGCGCGGTGCTGCTGATCATCCTGTTTACGGCGCTGATCGTGCGCGGCTACTGGATCGCCATCCACGCCACGGACAAATTCGGCAGTCTGCTGGCCGGCGGCATTACGACGCTGGTCGCCCTGCAAACCATGATGAACATCGCCGTCGTCACCAATACGATGCCTGTCACCGGCGTGTCGCTGCCGTTTTTCAGCTACGGAGGCACCTCCCTGATCCTGCTGCTGATGGAGATGGGGATTGTCCTGAGCGTTTCCAAACAGATGAGGACGGATAAAATCAGATAGCGCGCAAAGAGCTTTTCATCTCTCAAAATCTGGGAAGGCAGGAGTTGCATCGTGAAAATCATGCTCGCAGGCGGCGGCACGGCGGGACATATCAATCCCGCGATCGCCATCGCCAAATACGTCAGAAAACGCCGGCCGTCGGCTGAAATCGTCTTTATCGGCGCAGATAACGGCATGGAGAACAAGCTCGTCCCCGCCGCCGGCTTTGAGCTGAAAACGTTTCCGATGTCGGGGATGATGCGCGGCCTGACGCCAAAGGCGTTCGCGCACAACCTGAAAACCGTGCGGCTGCTCTTCACGGCTATGAAATCCGCCGACCGCATCATCGACGAATTCCGGCCGGATATCATTGTCGGCACAGGCGGCTTCGCCTGCTTTCCGCCTCTGTACCGCGGGGCGAAGCGCGGCATTCCGACGGTGATTCACGAGTCGAACGTGCTGCCGGGGCGAACCAACCGCCTGCTGGGGCGCTATGTCGACAAGATCCTGCTCGGCTTCGAGGACGGCGCTCAGTATTTCAAGGATCCGGAAAAGCTGGAATTTACAGGAAATCCGCTGCGCGAGGGCATGGTTTTTACAAAAAAGGAGGAGGCGAAGCGCGCTCTGGGAATCGAGGGCAGCCTGGTCTATTCCGCTTTCGGCTCGCTCGGCGCCCGGGAGATGAACACGCTGACCGCCGAGCTGTTCGCCATCGAGGAGAAGGAGCACGCCGCCTACCGGCACATTCATTCGACCGGATCTCTGGGATACCGGTGGATGCCGGAACGGGTCGCCTCTCTCGGCGTCGATCTGGCCGCTTCAAAGCGGATCGACATGCGCGAATACGTCTTCGACGCCCCCGCCGTGCTCGCGGCGGCTGACCTGATGATCTGCCGCGCCGGGGCGATGACGATGAGCGAGGTGTGCGCCACGGGTACGCCGGCGATCATCGTGCCGTCGCCGAACGTGGCCGACGACCATCAGAGAAAAAACGCGCGCGCCCTGTCCGACCGCGGCGCGGCGGTGTTTTTTGAGGAAAAGGGCTTGACCGCGCAAAAGCTCTACGACACCATCCAAGAGCTGCTCGCAGACAAGGCGAGACTCGCCGCGATGAGCGAGGCGGCGCTGGCGCTGGCGGTCTTTGACGCCGAGGAGCATATTTACCGCTGTATCATGGAAATGACAGCGGCAAAACCGGAATAATCCTCCGCAAAACACGGATTTCCGCGTTTTGCGGAACAACTTCACGCGCTCTGCCATATGATGAAATGGTGTTCCCCATGGAAAACAAACGCGAAAACAGCGGTTTCTCGCGTTGAGTCCGGGGAGAAAGAAAGGCGTGAAGTGGATATATGGATTACATAGAAGCGGCGGGAGGGAAAACGCTGAACGGCCGCGTACAGGTACAGGGCGCGAAAAACAGCGTGCTGCCGATTTTGGCCGCTACCGTTTTGACAAACGGGATCAGCGTGATTGAAAATTGTCCGCGGTTGAAGGATGTCGACTCAACCATCGCCATATTGGAAGAAATTGGCTGTCGGGTTACAAGGAAAAATTCAACTTTGACGGTAGACAGCGAGGGCGCGTTGGAGTATAATATATCTTCAGAGCACATGTCTTCGATGCGTTCCTCTATTGTGTTTCTCGGCGCCTTGCTGGCGCGGACGGGAAAAGCGGAGATGTTCATGCCCGGCGGCTGCGAGCTGGGCGCGCGGCCGATCGATATCCATTTGTGGGCGCTTCTGCGCATGGGCGCGAAAATTGCCAACCGCGACGGACACCTGAGCGGGACGGCGGCGCAGGGAACCGGGTGCGAGCTGGTGCTGCCGATTCCGAGCGTGGGCGCTACGGAAAATATCATGCTGTTCGCAACGGCGTGCAGCGGGACGACGACGATCGTCAACGCCGCGCGCGAACCGGAGATCGTCGATTTGCAGGCGTATATGAACGCCGTCGGCTTTGACGTCAGCGGCGCGGGCACGCCGGTCGTGCGGATTTCCGGGAGGCGCAGCGCGCGGCTGAACGGCTATGTCACGCACCGCGTCGTGCCGGACAGAATTGCCGCGGCGACGTGGATGTGCGCGGCGGCTGCGGCAGGCGGCGAGGTCACGGTGGCGGGCGTTGAGCAGGCGCCCATGTCGCTGCTTGGGGAGATGCTCCGCGAGATGGGCTGCACGGTCTATGCCAACGCCGACGAGGTGACGGTCCGGCG
>ERZ772860.1856-NODE-1856-length-13356-cov-9.735584_pt1 | contig 13356 bp, 9 predicted proteins | sample MGYA00511342_ERZ772860 | MGnify/ENA primary metagenome ERZ772860 (study PRJEB29015, sample SAMEA2737665) | human gut metagenome | biome: human gut; feature: human-associated habitat; material: faeces | place: China | collected 2012 ... | reverse complement strand
ATGTGGACAAAGAGCAGGATGCTGACCATGAAGCCGAGGAAGATCGCAAGCCCGCCCAGCCGCGGCACCGGCTTCTTGTGCATCCGGCGGCTGTCTTTCGGCACGTCGATCGCGCCGATCTTATAGGCAAACGACTTCACGAGCGGGCACATGATGAAGCTCACGACCATCGCGCACACGAGCGCGGCGCCCACCCAAAGCAAAAGCTCTTTCTGAATATCCATGTTCCCTCTTACCTGGCGACGAAGCCGACCTTCTTGTAGACCTTGCGCAGCGTCTTTTCCGCGAGGTAGGACGCCTTCTGCGCGCCGTCCTTGTAAACGCTCTCAAGGTATGCCTTGTCCGCCGTCAGGCGCTCAGCCTCCTCGCGGATGGGGCGCAGCAGCTCGATGACCGACTCGGCCACGGCGGGCTTGAAGATGCCGTAGCCCTGTCCGGCAAACGCGGCCTCCGCCTCGGCGACGGTCTTGCCGGTCGCGGCGCAGTAGATGGAAAGCAGGTTGGAAATGCCGGGCTTATTCTCTTTATCGAACTTCACGCAGGCGTCGCAGTCCGTCACCGCGCGCTTGAACTTGCGCATGATATCCTCGGGCTTATCCATCATGTAAACGCAGCCGTCGGGGTCGGATTTGGACATCTTGCTCGTCGGGTCGCCGAGGCTCATCACGCGCGCGCCCATCTTCGGGATAAACGGCTCGGGCAGCGTGAAGGTGTCGCCGTACACGCCGTTGAAGCGCTGCGCGATGTCGCGGCAGAGCTCGACGTGCTGCTTCTGATCCTGACCGACCGGCACGAGGTCGGCCTGATAGACGAGAATATCCGCCGCCATCAGCACCGGGTAGGTGAACAGGCCCGCGGTGATGTTGTCCGCGTGCTTGGCGGCCTTGTCCTTGAATTGCGTCATGCGGCTCAGCTCGCCGAACTGCGTGTAGCAGCCGAGCACCCACGAAAGCTCCGCGTGCTGGGGCACATGGCTCTGAATGAACATGATGTTCTTCGCGGGGTCAAGCCCGCAGGCGATGTACTGCGCGAGCTGGTTGACCGAGCGGCGGCGCAGGTCGGCGGGATTCTGGCGCACGGTGATGGCGTGCATATCCACGATGCAGTACAGGCAGTCGTACTCCTCCTGCAGGCTCACCCAGTTCTTGATGGCACCCATGTAGGAGCCGAGCGTCAGCTCGCCGCTGGGCTGGATGCCGCTGAAAATTCTCTTTTTGGCCGGAGCGTTTGCTTCCATGATGGTTTTCCTCGTTTCTATCGTGATTGGCGCACAGGGCGCTGGAAGTGCCTATATTCTCAATTTGATATCATACCACACTTATTCTAAAAAGACAAGAGAACCTTGACAAGCGCGGGCACAAAATGTAAACTGAAGAACACTGAAATTTTTGCTTCAGGAGGTCACCCCATGTCCCTTGATATGACGTACTTCAACGAGATGGAGGCGAAGATCCCGCACGGCAAGGTCCGCACGCGCTTCGCTCCCTCCCCCACCGGCTATATGCACGTCGGCAACCTGCGCACCGCGCTCTACACCTGGCTCATCGCGCGCAACGCGGGCGGCACCTTCATCCTCCGCATCGAGGATACCGACCAGGGCCGCCTCATCGAGGGCGCGACCGACGTCATCTACCGCACGCTGGCCGAGTGCGGACTCGACCACGACGAAGGCCCCGACGTCGGCGGTCCCGTGGCTCCCTACATCCAGTCCGAGCGCCGCGACACCTACGGCAAATACGCCGAGCTGCTCGTCGAGCGCGGCGGCGCCTATTATTGCTTCTGCGAAAAGACGGAGAGCGCCGAGGATTCCGGCGAGTTTGACCGCGCGGACGATCCCTGCCGCGACCTGCCGCTTGAGGAAGCAAAGGCCCGCGTCGCCGCCGGCGAGCCCTACGTCGTCCGCCAGCGCATCCCCAAGGAGGGCGCCACCACCTTCCGCGACGCCATCTTCGGCGACATCACGGTGGAGAACAAAACGCTTGACGACCAGGTGCTTTTGAAGCGCGACGGCCTGCCGACCTACAACTTCGCCAACGTCATCGACGATCATCTCATGGGCATCACCCATGTGGTCCGCGGCAGCGAGTACCTTTCCTCCGCGCCGAAGTACAACCTGCTCTACGAGGCGTTCGGCTGGGAGGTCCCGACCTATGTCCACTGCTCCCCCGTCATGCGCGACAGCCAGCACAAAATGTCCAAGCGCCACGGCGACCCGAGCTACGAGGACCTCAAGGCGCAAGGCTTCCTGACGCCCGCCATTCTGAACTATGTGGCGCTCCTCGGCTGGTCGCCGCGCGGCGAGCGCGCCGAGCAGGAGTTCTTCACCATGTCCGAGCTGGCCGAGGCCTTCGACATCGCGGGCATCTCCAAGTCTCCCGCCATTTTTGACATCGAAAAGCTCACCTACTTCAACGCCAACTATATCCGCAATATGGCGCCCGAGGACTTCGCCAAGGCCGCCGAGCCGTTCATCCGCCAGAGCGTGAAGAACGAGGCGTACTCCGCCGCCGAGATCGCGGCGCTGCTGCAAGCCCGCTGCGAGAAGCTCACCGACATTCCCGAGAAGGTCGATTTCTTCGACGCCCTCCCCGACTACGACCTCGCGTTCTACACGAACAAAAAGTCCAAGACCGACGCTGCGGTGTCGCTCGAGATGCTGCAGAAGGTTCTCCCAAAGCTCGAGGCGCTGAACGACTGGTCCACCGACGGCATCCACGATATGCTCATCGCGTTCGCGGAGGAGCTGGGCGTGAAGAACGCCACGCTCATGTGGCCCCTGCGCATCGCCTGCGCCGGTAAGCTCGTCACCCCCGGCGGCGCGGTCGAGATCTGCAAAATTCTCGGCAAGGACGAGACGATCCGCCGCGTGAAGTGCGGCATTGAAAAGCTCGGCGGATGAACGAACTCAGCTCCTACCTCCGGCGCACGCTCTGCGAGGCGTGGCGGAACGGTTACGGCGAGGAGGCGCGCCGTGCCGCCATCGTCGCGCCGCTGCTCACGCTCATCGGCTTTGCCGCCGCGTGGTTCTTTCCACAGCTGACCGACCACGTCATGGGCGTGCTCGAGCAGGCGATCGACAGCGCCGGCCTCAGCTCGACCGCTGAAACGAAGGACATGGCGGCCGCCATTTTCGCCAACAACCTCACCGCCGCGTTCTCGGCGATCCTCTGGGGTCTTGTCCCCTTTGCCTATCTTGCGGCCTTCCCGCTCGGCTTCAACTTCTTCCTGATCGGCGCGCTGGGCGTGTATTATGTACGCAGCGGCTCAAGCCTTGGCGTCTACCTCGTCGGCATCCTCCCCCACGGCGTCTTTGAGCTGCCCGCGCTCGTGCTCTTCTGCGCGGCGGGACTGTACCTCTGCTCGCGCGTGACCGCGCGCGTGCGCGGAGACAAGGAGGTCCGCATCCTGCGAACACTCTCCGAGGTCTCGACGCTCTTCCTCTATGTCATTCTGCCGCTGCTCGCCGCGGCGGCGCTCATCGAGACCTATGTAACGCCTCGTCTGCTGGCGATGGTGCTCTAATACATCCTGACGCAATGCTACAAATCAAACAGGAAGCCCGCAGCAAAAGCTGCGGGCTTCCTGTTTGTCATATTGGTTCCGGAGGATCAACCGCCGATCTCAATTGCGCGAACGATGCCGTCCTTTACATAAAGGTTCATCGTCCCGCCGTAGCTGATCGCCGCATCCACGCCGCCGGTGAACCAGCTTTGGCCGTCGCGGTTCCAGATCAGAACGCCGGAGGGCACATTGTAGGTGCGTCCGCCGTAGTTGATCGCCGTTGTGCCGACCCACGCGGAGGTGGAGACCTTGCTGAACTTGGTCAGATTGACCACAGATGTGAAGCTGCTCTCTCCCGCAACCGCCGCGACAAAGTCGCCGACCTGAACGGAATAGCCGCCTCTCTTTTCAATCGGCTTCCCTCCGCCGAGATCGATCGTGATAAACTGGTTGTAGATCGTTCCGCCGGAGATATCCGAACCGTCCGGTCTGCTCTCGGCCTTTATCACGCGGCCATAAAGCGTCGAACCATCGCCCGTGCCGCTCAGCGCGATCAGGTCGATCTGGCCGCTGCTGTTCGTGCGGGCGTAAATGATCTGGCTTTGCGGAATGATGACCTCTGTAAGCTCGGAGAGGCTCTTGAGCTCGCCGTCCACATAAATCAGCGCATTATCCGCGAGCTTTCTGCTGCCGAGCGTTCCCTCGCGGACATCCAGGTTGCCGCTCGCACCGCCGGATTTGGCCGACAGGCTGACCGTCTTATCCTTGGAGGCAGAGATGCCGACAAGCTTGCCACTATATTCGGAGTAGGTCCCGGCAATCTCGATGATGCTGCTGCCGCAGAACATTTGGAGCTTGCCGTTGGAATCCACAACTCCGACCGCATTCGCGCGGGCCGAGTTCTCACTGTCCACGGCGCCGGCCACGCTGCCGTCGCTTGTGAGCAGAAGCGTCATGGTCTTGCCGGGCTTGAATTTGCTCAGGCTCTCCTGTGCCGTGGGCAGGACAGTGAACTGCGTTCCATTCAGCACCGTGATGCTGCTCGGCGCGCTGGGCGAGGGATCGCAGGCCTCATAATACACTGCCACGCGCGTATCGCAGGCATAAAGCGTGTTCGACGAGGCGTCATAGGTAACAACATCATTTCTGCGCAGGGCGGAAACGGAGCTGAGCACGCCGTTGCGGTAAACGGCGAAGTCCGTTCTGCCGCCCGTCAAAGCACTGATACCGCTCGTGGACTTATCCGCCGAAAGAATAACCGCCGCATTGCTCACCGCCGCACCTGTCGTGCTGCTTACCACGGGAACAAAGGTCAGCACCTTGCCGTCCGCGTCGAGCAGCAGGTCTCCCTTGAGTCCGTTGAGCACCGTGGCGGAGCTTGGGCGCACAAGGTCATAGCTGTTCTTCTTCCCGCCGGAGACCCGCGCGGTATTGCCGTTGAGGGCTATCAGCGTTACGCGCTCGCGCGAGACACAGTTTGCAGGGTTGTAGACCCTTGTTGTTGTGGATGTCTCACCGTCCTTATCGGTGCTGCTGCTCGTCGCCTTCGCGCCGAGCACATTGACGAACAGCTGCGCCGCCTGCGCGCGGGAAATGGCCGCGCCGCCGGCAAGCTCCACTCCCGCGCTCACGCCGGAGGCCTTGGCAAGGTCAATGTAGCCCTCCGGCCAAATGCCGCCCGAGGCCGCGTCCGCATCCGTGCGGAGCAGGCGCATGAGAATGGTCACAGCCTCGCCGTAGCTGATGGCGCGATCCGGCTGGAAGGTGCCGTCCGGCAAGCCTGCCAGCAGCTTCTCGCCGCGCACGGCATAGTTGACATAGCGGGCGGCCCAGTGGCTCGCGCGCACATCGGGGAAGATCGTCACCGTTTTATAGCGCAGCACATCGCTGCTGCCCATCAGTGTGACCAGCATCTTGCAAAATTCCGCGCGGGTGAGCTGCGCATAGGGATTGAACTGCCCGATGCCGTTGCCCTCGACCACGCCGAGCAGCCGCAGCACCTCCACGTTCTGCGCCGTCTTTTTGTCCGACACATCGGAGAAGCTGCCTGCCGCCGAGGCGGGAAGCACCACCGCCGAGAGCGTCAGCACAAGCGCGAGCAGCGCGGAAAATACTCTCTTTTTCATAGTTTTTCTCCTCTCATTCCGCCCGCAGCGCTTCCACGGGCTGGAGCTTCGATGCCTTGATGGCGGGATAACTGCCGAAGAGCACGCCCAGCGCAACGCTCAGCGCGAAGGCTGCGATGGTGACCCACGGCACGGGATAGATCGTTTGCTGGTAGATGATGCGTCCGAGCACCACGCTGCCGATCGTGCCGAAGATGATGCCGACGATGCCGCCCATGCCGCAGAGCATACCTGCCTCGATCAAAAATTGGGTAACAATGCTCGAGCGCTGCGCGCCGATGGCGCGGCGAATACCGATCTCGCGGGTGCGCTCGGTCACGGTGACGAGCATGATGTTCATGATGCCGATGCCGCCGACAAGCAGCGAGATCGCCGCGATGCCGCCGAGCACCATACCGATCATGTTGAACGACTCATTCTGGTACTGCTGCCAGTAGTCCGCCGCCAGCACCTCGTAATCGCCGCTGCCCTGCGGGACAAGTCCCTTGAGGAAGCCGCCGATGTAGGCGATGGCGGTGTTCGCCGATTCGCTGTCGCGCGCCTTGACAATGTATTCCGTGAAGCGCGCGCCGCCGAGCACGCGGCTCGCCGTGTAGGGAAAGACGGCCATGTTATCCATCTGCGTGACGCTGTTGTCGCCCTCCTTGCCGCGCGCGGCGTAGACACCCACAACGGTGAAGTTGTTGCCGTTGACCTTGATGGTCTTGCCGACCGGATCGACCGTGCCGAAAAACTGCTTGGCCATCTCCGCGCCGATGACGCAGACCTGATTATAGTTCTGAATGTCCAGATACGCAAGGTCGCGCCCCTTGGCAACGGTCAGATTGTTGCACGCGCTGTACTGGTCGGAGCCGTAGTAGAGCGTCGGCGGGCCGCTGATGAGGTTCCACTGCTTGTCGTACTCCGTCTCCATCGTGGAAGAGTTCTTTGTACCGTAGATCACAGTGGCGTTCGTCTGCCCGTTCGGCGTGACGCCGATGACATATTCCTTCAGGCCCTGGCAGTATTCGTAAAGGTCGGGGAAATAGTCCTTGCTGACATCGTTGCCGTCCGCGTCGTACATCCATGAGTAGATGTTCACAGAGACGCGGTTCGCGCCCATCGCGGAAAACTGCTTCATCATCTGTGCCTTCATGCCCTCCATGACCGAAACGATGGTCATGACGGCGGCAATGCCGATGAAGATGGAGAGGATCGTCAGCGCGCTGCGGCCCTTCTTGCCGATGATGGAGCGCCACGCCATTTTGAAGGCCTGTAAAATGTTCACAGCCAATCCACCTCCTGCTGCCGGTCGTCAACGATCTTGCCGTCCGCAAGGCGGACGCAGCGCCGCGCGGTGGCGGCGATGCCGTTGTCGTGCGTGATGAGAATGACGGTGCTGCCCTCCTTATTGAGCTGCTGGAGGAATTGCAGCACCTCGTGGCCCGTTTTGGAGTCCAGCGCGCCGGTCGGCTCATCCGCCATGATGATGGGCGGGCGGGTCGAGATGGCGCGGGCGATGGCGACACGCTGCTGCTGGCCGCCGGACATCTGCGTTGGCTTATTCCTGCGGCGGTCAACAAGGCCGACGCGCTCGAGCGCGTGGACGGCAAGCTCGTGCCGGTCATCGATGCCGATGCCCTGATAGACAAGCGGCAGCTCGACGTTCTCCTGCACGGAGAGCGACTGGATGAGGTTATACTGCTGGAAAATAAAGCCGATCTCCTTGTTGCGGATGCGCGAGAGCTGCATATCGCTCAGCTCGCTCACGTCCGTTCCCTCGAGCAGATACTCGCCGTAGGTCGGCACGTCGAGGCAGCCGAGTACGTTCATCATCGTCGATTTGCCCGAACCGGACTGTCCGACGATGGCAACGAACTCGCCCCGGTCGATGGTAAGCGAAACGCCGTCGAGCGCGCGGACCTCGCTCTCAAGGCCCTCGGAGTAGATCTTATAAACGTCTCGCAGTTCGATCAATTTCGCCATGGCGCTATCCTCAATATACCATGCCGTAATTGTCCCAGCTGGTGGCGGAGCCGGTCATGTACTGCGTAAAGACCTCCGCGCCCTGCTCCACGCCGGACTTGATCTCGACATTGTTGTTGTCCTGAATACCGATCTCGACCTGCACGGGATAGAAGCCCTCGGGGATCGTCTCGTCGGAGTACGGCAGCTCGATGGCATTGTCGGGCATGCTGTCCGCCTTGAGATAGACGACCGTAGCGCTCGTGCCGTCCTCAAGTCCCACCGTGCGCACGGCCTGAATGGGCAGAACAAGGCAGTTGTCGCTCTGGCTGGCGGTGAGGTTATAGTTGATGTTGCTGTTGATTTGCAGCGTACCGTCCGCATTATCCGCCTCAATGGTGAAGGGATAGGTCGCGACACCGTTATTCACGCTGCTCGAGAGGCTCACGGAGCTGATCGTGCCGAAGCTCGGATTGCCCCATTGATTCAGATCGACGCCCATGCCGACCTTGAGGTAGCTGACGTTGCGCTCGTCCACCGTCGCGCTGATGGTGACGGTGTTCGTGTCGGAGATGGTCAGCGCGGTCGCGCTGGCGGTGATTTCCTGCCCGGGTGTGATGCTCAAGCCGATGACCATGCCGTCAATGGGCGCAACGGCGTTTGCGTAGGCGGCATTTTTTTCCGCCTCCTCCAGCTCCTTCTGTGCCTTTTGCAGACTCTGCTCCAGATCAAAGATGGTGTTCTCGGTGTTCTCGCCGTTGACCTGCACCAGCAGCTGACCGGCGGAAACGGAGAGATAGTCGATCAGATTGGTGGATACGACCGTGCCGGCGGGAATGCTCAGCTCGCTCGTGCGGTAATAGTCCAGCTTACCCGCCTCGTAGGGATAAACGGTCTCACCGTTCACCACCACGGTCGCGGAGGCCGCCATATCCTTGGCGAGCACGCCTGCGTTCGGGACCACGATCTCCACGCTGAACAGCTCGGAGCCCTCGCTCGTCACGCGCTTGACCATATGTACCTTTTCCACCGTGCCCTCGACCGTTGCCATCAGCGCGGGGACGGAGACCTGCACGGTCTGACCGGCGTAAAGCTCGCTCTGATAGGCGTAGCTGTAATACTGCGTGAGGCGCATCCGCGTGTCGTCCACGAGCGTGGCGACCTTCTGCGCGCCGACCTCGTCGCCGACCGTGAGCTTCACGGTCTCGAGGAGCTTGCCGGCGTAGGGCGCGGTCAGATTGAGCTTGGCAATGTCTTTATAAGCCGCGTTGAGCTGCTTCTGGTAGCCCTCGATGTTCGTCTTTGCCTCGCGCACCTTTTTCTCCGCATCGGGAGAATCATAGGTGAAGAGCGGGTCGCCCGCGGCGACCTTCTGCCCCTCGGTCACGAAGACGTCGCCCACGGTGCCCGCGGTCGCAAGCGTGATGCTCTCGCTCTTCTTCGCCTTGACCATACCGCTGCCGTTGACCATCGAGGTGATGGAGCCGTAGTCCACAATGGCGGTACCGATCTCCGCCTCGCCATCCTTCTTTCCGAACTTCTTAAAGAGGGTGAAGCCGATCGCAAGCACCAATACGGCGGCAATGATACGGCGCACGGTCTTTTTGCGCTTCTTCTTGCTCTTCGGCGGCGTTGGAGCGCTGCCCGGTGCGCCGGCAGGGGTAGGCGTTTCTACGGCGCTCTGCGCCGGCGTCGTCTGCGCGACGGGTTCCATCGTCTGTTCCATGTTGCTGTTCTTCCTTTCCCGGATTTGCTGTGTGTAATACACTTCATACAGTATAACACAGGTTTCTTAAGAAGTCTTTGCGAAATGGTTACAATTTGGATACAAAATGTAACCATTTCTCTGTGCTGTTTTTAAGACGAAATTTCTTCCTCTTTTGTTCCTGAATTTTCAAAAAATTTATATTCTTTTTTTCGCGTCTGCGCGGCATGGACGAGCAGGCAGACGATGAACACGCTGCTGCAGTAGCCGAAGACCGGATAGACGACGCTGATGAGGTCGCCGAAGCCGACGCTGCTCGCGGCGTAGCCCAGCGCTCCCAGCGCGAGAATGAACCATCCGCGCCGCTTCTCCACGCGCTCCGACCGCGCCGCGGCGTAGGTCGTGATGGCGACGGTCATGGACAGCGCCGAGCCGTACATACACAGCAGGAGCAGGATGCCGTAGACATAGCCCAGCGGGCGGCTGAGGCCGTAGGCGAGCGCCAGCATTGGCAGCTCCGCGTCCGCGGTCTCCGGCACAGCCATCACCGCAAGCAGCACACTGTAAGCGATGAGCAGAAGCAGCGCCGTGCCGAGGAGCACGCCGCGGCGCGCCGCCCTTTTGGAGGACGCCGCCTCTCCGAGCGGCGCTAAAATGCCGACCGAGCCGAAGAAATTATAGAAGGCGAAGGTCACCGCGCCGAAGGCCGCGCTGCGCATGAGCGGATTGCTCCCCTCCGCTGCGCCGAAGGCCGGAAGGCTCACGCCGTACCGCGCGAGCGCCATGCCGCCGAAGAGCAGCGTGAGCGCGACGATCACCGGCACGATGAGCGAAAAGGCTCCCACCGCGCCGCGCAGGCCCCGCAGCGCCACGAGTGTCACGAGCACAGCCATCAGCGTCCGGCCGAGCCGCGTCGGCAGCGAGAAAAGCTGCTCGAGCAGCGCGCCGCCGCCGGCGTACATGATCGCTATGACGCCGAAGAGCAGGATCAGCTGCAGCGCAGACGACAGCTTCCGCAGCCACGCCAGCCTCTTCCACGGCACGAGCACCGCGTCCATCTCCGCGATGCCGGTGCGGGAAATGATGTACATCAGCGCCAGCCCAAACACCGCAAGCAACGCCAACGCCGCAAGCACACCGAGCAGTCCCCCGCCGCCGAACGAGCCGAAAAACTGCCACAGCTCCTGCCCCGACACATAGCCCGCGCCGAGAAAGGAGCCTGCAAAGGTCAGGCCGATGCTGCCCGCATTCCACTTCTTCTCTTCCAAATCCGATCTCCTCCGCTGTTTCTTCTGTAGACTCCGCTTATGATACCGTTTTTCGCCCGCAGCGTCAAGGGATTTCGGGCCAAAGAAACTTTACGCTTTCTACACATTTTCTTCTTGATTTTTTTGTGTAACTTGCTATAATCAAATTTGCGTTTTTTATCCATATCAAACATACAAACATTTTGAAGGAGTGAACCGGCAATGAGCAAGACCTACATTCCCGCCCACTATCACACGCCGCTGAACGTTTACGAGATGCAGCGCGCCATTGAATTCATCAAGAGTAATTTTCAGGTCAACCTGAGCAACGCGCTCAATCTGCGCCGCGTTTCCGCTCCCCTCTTCGTGGAAGAAAATTCCGGTCTGAACGATAACCTCAACGGCGTGGAGCGCCCCGTCAGCTTCGATATCCCCGACGTCGGCCACAACGCGCAGGTCGTGCAGAGCCTCGCCAAGTGGAAGCGTCTGGCGCTCAAGCGCTACGAGTTCAATGTCGGCAAGGGCCTGTTCACCGATATGAACGCCATCCGCCGCGACGAAGAGGTGGACAACCTCCACTCCATCTACGTCGATCAGTGGGACTGGGAAAAGGTCATCGATGCCGGCGACCGCAACGTCTCCTACCTCAAGCGCACCGTGCGTGACATTGTCGGCGCCATCGTCGAGACGAACGACGCGCTCGGCATCGCCTTCCCGAGCCTGCACACCAAGCTCTCCCGCGACGTGTTCTTCATCACCACGCAGGAGCTGGAGGACAAGTACCCCGACCTCACCCCCAAGCAGCGCGAGGATGCCATCTGCCGTGAGCACGGCACCGTCTTCCTGATGCAGATCGGTCTTACCCTGCACTCCGGCATCAAGCACGACGGCCGCGCGCCCGACTACGACGACTGGACGCTCAACGGCGATCTGCTGTTCTGGAACGACGTCCTGGGCCGCGCGTTTGAGATCTCCTCCATGGGCATCCGCGTCAGCCCCGAGTCCCTCGACCACCAGCTCACCGTCTCCGGCTGCGACGACCGTCGGGAGCTCCCCTTCCACAAGATGCTGCTCGCCGGCGAGCTTCCCCTCACCATGGGCGGCGGCATCGGTCAGAGCCGTCTTTGTATGCTGATGATCGGCACCGCCCACATCGGCGAGGTGCAGGTCAGCCTTTGGGACGACGACACCCTCAAGACCTGCGCGGACGCCGGCATTCTGCTGCTGTAAGCGCACATCGGAATCGAAAACAAAGGAAGCCGCGGCAATGCCGCGGCTTCCTCTTTCTCTTGTTCAGTCCTTTTCCTGGAAGGCTCGGATGTAGCGGATCAGCATTTCCGCCGTACCCTCCATGCCAAGCACATCGCTTTTGACCGTGAGATCATAGGCGCGGGCGTCGCCCCACTTCATCTCGCAGTAGTAGTTGTGGTAAGCCTTGCGCTGGTGGTCGACCGTGCGGATCTCCTCGATGGCCTCCTCTGCGGAGAGCCCCTTTTTCTCCATCACGCGGCAGAGCTTGGCGTGCGGATCGCCGCCGATGAAAAGGCTGACGCGGTGCGGATCGTCCTTGAGCACCTGCTCGCCGCAGCGGCCGATGAGCAGGAAGGATTCCCCGCTCGCCGCCTTGGCGCGGATCATATCAAAGGTCTTTTCCGCCACGTTGACCTCGAGCGAATTGGAAAAGCGCCCGATGCGGCGGGAGGCAAAGAAGTTGACCGGCTTCTCGTCCATCCGGCGGATCAGCTCCTCGCTGTAGCCCTCGGAGACGATCTCCGACTCGATGGAGTCCTTATCGTAGAGCTTGATGCCGAGTTCACGGGCGATCATGTCGGCAATGTAGTGGCCGCCGCTGCCGTGCTCACGGCCCATGGTAATGATGATCTGGTCTTTCATCGTGGTATACTCCTTTCTTCTCTCAGAGGTAGCGCAGGAACAGACACACCGTGGACACCGCCATCACGAGGATCGTGGCGGGCACGCAGTATTTGCAGTAGCGCCCCCAGCCGATGGGATAGCCGCCCTTGGCGGATACCGAGGTGCCGACCACGTTCGCGCTCGCGCCGATGGGCGTCGCGTTGCCGCCGAGGTCCGTGCCGAGGGACAGCGCCCATGCCAGCACGCCCACGTCCATGCCCTCGACCGCGGCGATGGAGCGGATGACCGGGATCATCGTGGCGGCAAAGGGAATATTGTCCACAAAGGCGCTGGTGACGGCGGAGAGCCAGAGAATGATGACGACGATCGTCGCCACATGGCCGCCGCTGATGTTGGTGATAAAGCGCGCGATGATATCCAGCACGCCCGTCTTTTCCAGCCCGCAGACCGAGACGAACAGGCCGATGAAGAAGAGCAGCGTTTTGTAGTCCACGCCGCGGATGACCTCAAGCACCGTCGCCCTTCCGTGCGACAGCGCCATCACAAGCAGCGTCAGCGCCGCAACGATCACGCCGATGCAGGCAACCGTCAGACCCGTCTGCGCGTGCGTCACGAGCAGCACGACCGCCAGCAGGAATACGGCAGCGCTCGCGCCGAAGGCTCTACGGTCCGTGATGGCGCTGGACGGCTCCGGGCAGACGACCGGCCCGCCGTTCGCGTGCTCCTCACGCAGCAGCTCCTTGCGGAAGCACAGCCAGAAATAAACGGCGACAGCCGCGAAGCAGACCGCGACGATCGCGCCGGTATTTTCGATGAAGTCAAAGAACGTATAGCCGAGCGAGGTGCCGATGATGATGTTCGGCGGGTCGCCGCACATGGTCGCCGCGCCGCCGAGGTTCGCGCAGAAGATCTCCGAGAGGATCATCGGCACGGGGTCGAACTTCATCGTCTGCGCCAG
>ERZ772860.1851-NODE-1851-length-13382-cov-70.611240_pt1 | contig 13382 bp, 10 predicted proteins | sample MGYA00511342_ERZ772860 | MGnify/ENA primary metagenome ERZ772860 (study PRJEB29015, sample SAMEA2737665) | human gut metagenome | biome: human gut; feature: human-associated habitat; material: faeces | place: China | collected 2012 ... | reverse complement strand
GCTTGCCAAGCGACAGTTATTGACAGTATTTCAATGAACTTTTATATAGCGGAACCGGTCACCCGGCTTCCATTATTTAACTTTTTAGTACGGTAAATTTTTACCGAAGTATTGGAAATAACAATAAGACTTTTTTTTTGCTATATTTGTCATTGTTTAGGCGGATTCTCTACTCACGTCAAGTTTCTACAGCTTCTGATGCGATATAACCACATCGATTGGGAGTCTTTCAGATGCCCCGGGAATTTGGTGTTTATTGTGAATTGTATAAGTGATTAATAACATGTCGATACTAAAGGACAACCAGCAAATCGGGATATATACTGTCCACTCTTTCATAAAGGATGGCCAGTTCAATGAGTCATATCTCGTCAAAGATGCTGCGGGAATATCTTACTTCCTGAAGATATATGATCCAACAAGGGTGCCCGAAAAGGCCATTAACACAGACTCAATCATTACGGAGATTGGTTACTGTGAAAAGATGAATCATCCCAATGTCATCAGTTATGTAGAGAAGGGCGTTTTGTCTCAAGAGGGCAATAACTATCCTTACCTTGTTACAAAGTTCATTATAGGCAGCCTCGTTGCTGATCCTCTTGCGAAAGGGAGAATTTTTTCTCTCGACATGGCATTGAACATTATAAAGAACTCCCTGAAAGGATTGGCTCATATTCATTCACTTGGATTGGTTCATAATGATATCACGCCTCGTAACATTATCTATTACCCCAAGGATTTGACACAAACAGCTCTGATTGACCTGGGGCATGTTTCAGAGCCGACAAGTGGACAGGTTCCTTTTGAAATGTCGGATTTGACTCTTTTTTTCAGGGCACCTGAAACCTACGATTTCATATTTGACTTCAGGTCTGACATTTTCTCGATGGCAGCCGTCTTGTATGCCATGCTGTTTGGCAAAGCCCCGTGGTCTTTTGATATCAGTGACGGAGCATCATTTGATTCCGAAAAAATGCGCAATGTCATGGTAGAGCGTCTTTCTTTCTCCGGGGGGCTTGATGCGTGTCCACAATGGCTGCAAGCCGTTCTAAAGGCGTGTTTGTCGTCTGATCCCGACAAGAGAATACAATCGGCTGATGACTTTCTTGAAGCGTTGGAAAAGCAGGTCTGCCCCAAAATTGAGTCTGCACCTGCCAAAACAGAATATGCTCCAGCTGATATCAAGGCCAAGAACGGTTCTTATGGAATTGCCCAGAAAGAAGGCAATGGATTCGCTGATGTTGCAGGTATGGACGATGTCAAGGCAATGCTCCAGCAGAGAGTGCTATTCCTGCTGAAGAACCCTGAAAAGGCCCAGAAATACAAGTTGACGCCGCCGAATGGCATGCTTCTGTATGGCCCTCCTGGTTGCGGTAAGACCTTCTTTGCGGAGAAATTCGCAGAAGAGGCAGCGCTTAACTACATCTTCATAAAAGCTTCAGATGTCGGCAGCTCTTATATACATGGCTCTCAAGGCAAAATTGCCCAACTCTTTGCTGAAGCAGAGTCCAAGGCTCCATCTGTCATTTGTTTTGATGAGTTTGACGCAATGGTTCCCAAGAGATCAGCCGGTGAAGCAAGTGCGTTGATGAACCCTGAAGTGAACGAGTTCCTCAGCCAGATGAACAATTGTTCACAGCGCGGCATTTTCATTATAGGAACGACAAATCAGAAAGACTTGATCGATCCTGCAGTTCTGAGGACAGGCAGAATGGATATTCATGTGGAAGTCAGCGCACCAGACAAGATTACTAGGAAGAAGATGTTTGACATCTATCTCAAGGACAGGCCTTGCGTTGGCGTGGATACTGAAGCTCTTGCTGATATGACAGACAATTACTCATCAAGTGACATTGCTTTCATTGTCAATGATGCAGCATTGGTGGCGGCCTTTAAAGATTCACCGATAGATCAAGCCATGCTCGAAGAGTCCATCAGGAAGAAACCGTCGTCATTGGGCGAAAAGCCGAAAGTTGAAGAAAGAAAAAAGATAGGATTTTAATCACGTAAGTTTACTGCCATGGAATTGACAGCAGGAACAGAAATCAAATTGCTAAACGGTAAGATCTGCACGATAGACAAAGAATTGGGCAGAGGTGGCCAGGGTATTGTGTACCTTGTTGATTACTGTGGTGGTGATTATGCTTTGAAGTGGTATACAAGAGACTACTCATCTGATTTTTACAACAATCTGAAGAATAATGCAGAAGCTGGCGCTCCAAGCAAAGCATTCCTATGGCCGTTAGCCATCACGGAAAAGCAATATGGGAGTTTCGGCTATGTTATGCGTTTAAGACCCAAGGGGTATCGCGAATTTGGCGAGTTCATGCTGGCCAAGACCAGATTTTCTTCAATGGCAGCGAACATCAATGCTGCAATCAACATCTGTGACGCTTTTCAGAAACTTCATATCCGTGGTCTGAGTTATCAGGATATGAACGACGGCAACTTCTTCATCAATCCAAAAAACGGTGACGTTCTTATTTGCGACAATGATAATGTAGCCCCAGACAGAACCAATTTGGGCATAATAGGTAAAGCAGGGTACCTTGCTCCTGAAATTGTTGACCGCAAGACAATGCCCAACCGGTACTCTGACTATTTCTCAATGGCGGTTATTCTCTTCATACTCTTTTATTTCAACAGACCTTTCGAAGGTAAAAAGTTCGCTGACTGCGGTTGTATGACGGAAGAGATGGAGAAAGATTTGTTTGGCCATAATGCCGTGTTCATTATGGATCCGACTGATGACTCTAATAGGCCGGTCCCAGGTCTCCATACCAATGTCTTGCGCAGGTGGGGTTTGTTCCCGCTGTCATTGGAGAAATTGTTTATTCAAGCGTTCAGCAAGCAGTCAATTCTGTTCCCTGAAAAGAGAATCATCGACAGAGCATGGATGACAGCAATGATTCAGCTTCGTTCAATGCTGGGGCGTTGTCCTCATTGTGGTGAGGAAACTTTTATTGAGCCTGATGTAACTAATCAGACGTGTATCGACTGCGAACAGCCGATTGCGAAGCCGATGGTTCTCAAAATTGACCAATACAGGATTCCTCTTTTTGAGGGCCAGAGAATTTATAATGTCCAGTTGCCTATAGATGGTGACATTAATGCAGTGGTTGGCGAGGTTGTTCCCAATACTGTTACTGGCAGACTTGGAATCAAAAATTATTCTACGTTTACATGGTTGGCTACAGATCCGGTCGGTACGGTTCACAACGTGGCTCCGGAAGCCGGAATGCCTATCAAAAACGAGATGAAGATAAAGTTTAAAATGAGTATTAACGGATTAATCATTAGATAATTATGGGAAAACTGAATGCACCCGTGGATCAACTCCCCAGAAGGACACTGACCGTATTCTTTCTTATCGACACGTCAGGAAGTATGGCCGGTGGCAAAATTTCAAGCTTGAATGTTGCCATACGCGATACTCTTCCAATGCTTGAGCAGATTTCATCGGAGAATACAGATACAGAGATTAAGATAGCTGCCCTGCAGTTTGCGAGTGGGTGCGATTGGATGTATCCCCGTCCTCTTCCTGTTGAAGATTTTGAATGGAACGACCTTGAGGCCACCGGTCTTACCAGTCTCGGAGCTGCCTATCAGGAACTATTGAAAAAACTCTCCCAGACATCTGGATTTATGCAGGAGGCAAATGCTTCTTGCGCCCCGGTTATGATTCTGTTTTCTGATGGCGTTCCTACTGATGATGCCAAGCATGGCCTTGAACATCTCAAGACGAACAATTGGTACAAAGCAGCTATCAAGATTGCTGTGGCTATCGGAGACGATGCGAACAAGGATGTTCTCAAAGAGTTTGTAAATGACAACAGTGAAGCTGTTCTTACGGTCCACAATGTTACTGATTTGAAGAAGATGATATATCTGGTATCTGTCACTGCCTCTCAGGTTGCATCCAAGGGCGTTTCCGTTGGAACAGATGCTCCTGAATCACGTCAGGAAGAAGTGATGCAGGATATCAAGAAGGCGATAAAGAAAGATTCTTCCCTGAAGAAGGTTGATGTAGGAGCAGATGCGGATGACAACAAAGGGTCGGATGACTGGACCAACTGGTAGACGTAATGGTGAAAGGGCAGGTATTTCATAAATCAGTGAAAGGTGCAAGTCATATTGCATCAGGCAAACCGTGCCAGGACTATTCGCTCTCTTACAACGAGAATGGCCTTCAGATTGTTGTCGTGTGCGACGGGCATGGAGGCAACACCTATTTTCGCAGCGATGTTGGCTCAAAACTGGCCGCCGAGGTTACTGTTGAATTTCTGAAGAATTTTGCAAATTGCGTCAGTGCATCTGCCTTCAAGGGCTCAGAATTTTCTATCACTGCCAAACCTAAACGTAATCCGTTCATTGATCCTGATGGCAAGAGACTCAAGTATGAAGATTTAAATGATGAACAGAAGCAATTTGCCAAACAAGCACAGGCATATATTGAATCAGATGGGAAGTATCCTGAATTGCAGGTACTCGTTTCCGAATTGATTGAGAAAATATATGAAGAATGGATTAGCCGGATAAAAGATGACGAGTCAAGAAACCATTTCACCAAGAAAGAGAAGTCCATTCTTGAAGGAAAAGGTTTGGAAAAAGCATATGGATGTACATTGCTTGCATTCATGCGCACCAAAGATTTCTGGCTCTCATTCCAGATAGGTGACGGCAAGATCTATTGCTGCGACAAAACGCTGAAATGGAGCAATCCCATTCCAAAAGACTGCACATGTTTCCTGAATTACACAACATCTCTCTGCGATTCGAATCCAGTGGATGAATTCCGGTATGCTTTTAATGGAAAAGGAGATTACCCGCTGGCCGTCATGCTGTGTTCCGATGGCCTTGACGGGTCATTAAGAACTTCGGCAAATTTGCAGGACTTCTACGAGCAAATCATCAACTTGTGTCTTGATGGTGATGACGTCGGAGCTGAACTTGAAAGTTTCTTCCCGACATTGAGCGAAAGTGGCAATAAAGACGATATATCATTGTCCGGTATTGTTGATTTGTCGGATGTCGATCTTTCAGCCCTTAATAAGTCCATGGAACTCAAAAAGCGTACTCGCGAGATTCAGAATGATTACCATTCCAGGAAAAATGACATAGAATCCATAGAGTCTCGAGTTGACACGCTGAAGATTAAACTGGATCGTTTGAAAGACAATCGTTTCAACAAGCAGACTGAACTTGATGAAATGCGTCAGGAAATCAAAGACAGAGAGAACGAAGTTGCCAGTCTGGACAAGAATGTCAGAGATCTCATGAGTGAGTTGGAAACCTTGAGAAGTGAACTGAAGAAGAAGAAAACTGAATTTGAGAATTGGAAGTTCACGGTAAAGAATGAGATGGCCGAGCTTGAATCGGAAAATAACAATGAAGAAAACGAAGGCAACGGTGCCGGCGTTTCAGATTATACAACATGGTAATTTAAAATTTCAACATATGGGAAAAGCAATTGGTATTGACCTTGGTACAACCAACTCGGTCGTCGCATTCAAGGATGTTTCCGTAAGGACCATCCAGACAGGAGCAAACAATGAGGATCTTTGCAGATCATGCGTTGCATTGGACAAAAACGGCAATTTTATTGTCGGCAACTCTGTGTTTAATTCGTGGAAACGTCATGCGCCGAACATTGTTGTGTCTGCAAAGCGTTTGATGGGCGCATCCATCAATGATTCAAATGTGCAGAAGATGAAAGGGGACAAACACTCGTATCCTTTTGGCATCCAGAAATTGTCTGGTGGGACAGAGGATTCTGTAGCTATTGTCCTTCATGGCAAAGAGTATACGCCTGAGCAAATTAGCGCAGAGATTCTCAGATCATTGAAGAATGACGCCTCCAACAAACTTGGCGATGTCGAATACGCCGTTATAACTGTCCCTGCATATTTCAACGAAAAACAGAAATCTGCAACCAAGAAGGCTGCGAAACTCGCAGGTCTCAAAGTGCTTCAGCTTCTTGCTGAACCTACTGCCGCTGCTCTTTCATACGGCTTTGACAACCTTAAGCCGGATGAAGACAAAACATTGCTCATATATGACTTCGGAGGTGGAACATTCGACCTCTCCATCCTGACTACAGCAGGTGGCCAGTTCGTGGAGACAGGTGCAGGTGGAGACCGCTGGCTGGGTGGTGACGATATTGATGTCAGACTCTCTGATTATGTGAAGGAGCAGATCGAGAGCATTAACAACTTGAGTCTGGATGAACTTCTTCAGGAAAAGACCGAGAAGGAGGTAAAGGAGTTTACAGGTGGACTTAAGACAGAAGTCGAGAATGCCAAGAAGACGCTCAGCCAGACATCTTCTGCAACTATCATGATCAGTAATTTCCTGGAAAACGAGGACGGTGATCCAGTAGATGATGTCGTTGTTACAAGGGATACTTTTGAGTCTTTAATCAGGCCGCTCGTTCAAAGAACAATAGATCTTATTGAGGAACTTCTGGCCAAAACCAGCATATCGGCTGATGACCTTTCCAATATCCTCCTTGTTGGTGGCTCATCATGCATTCCTCTCGTTAAGAGGATGCTTGTTGAGAAATATGGTGAAGAGAAGGTTCTCTCCTCCGAGAAGCCTATGCTTGCAATAGCACAGGGCGCCGCCATTCTTGCTGCATCTATGGATACTTCCAAGTGGAAAGATGATGAGGATGACGATTTCGATGAAAATGCAGCGCCGTCAGATGGCCCGATAGTATATACAGCAAAGCACAACTACCTCATTCAGGTAAAAAGGAATGGCAAGAAGGAACTCGAGAAGTTCATCGAAGACCAGACTCCGCTTCCGTATTCAATAAGTCGCCAGTTCAGTACTGTAGTGAATGACCAGAAAATTGTTGAAGTCAAGCTGTTCAGCGATGCTGAGGATGGAACTTATGACAAACTGGCTTCCGGTTTCTTCACAATCAGCGAGAACCTGCCTGCCGGAAGCAAGTTGAACTTTACCTTCAACCTGGATGAAGATGAGACTCTCCGCGTGAAGGTGAAAGTTGTCAGTTCCGGCAAGTCTTCACAAGTTGTGCTTGGGCGAGGCAACAAGGATTCAAGTTGCTTGAGCGAGATTTCATGTTCTATAGAAGACATTATGTCTGACAACGATATTTCGGACAATAAGAAATCCACTTTTGTTTCAAAGGTGCAGAACATTATTGATGTCATAGAGAAGAGCAAGATGAAGCCGGATGACAACAAGTGGCTGGAACTGGAACAACAGGTAAAAACGGCAAAGCAACTGGCTTCTGAGCAGGAAGAACGTGAGAATAACCTTGGACAGATTCTCGCGACCATTCTTGTGAGGAATTTCAGGCCTTTCCTCGATCCGGAGGACTATAATGACATGAAGGATAAACTCGGACAACTTGAACATGCTACTGACAAGTTCCGGAAAGATTCATTGAACAATGATTTGGCTGATATTGCCAATCAGTATGGCATCCTTCTGAACATCTTCTTGTTCAAGATTATCTCGAACAATGCAAAGAATCCTCAGGACGCAGCCCGTGCAAACTGCGCTTTCGATGAAATGATGCAAGCGCTCAAGGCTGGTGACATTCCTGCCATTCGCCGCATTCAGGATGAAAACAGCGATCTCCTGCAAAGGAATGATACTGGAATAGGAGATTTCTCCGTAGCATTGGGATAGTAATATGAGCACCATAAAATGCCCGGTATGTGGGAATCCCGGTATTCCCAATTACCTCCAAGAGGATGTTGTCTGCCCACATTGCGGCAGCGACCTGAAGATCTACAAAACCCTCTCTGAAATAGGAGAGGGTGAAAGCCGTTCCGGCAAAAGCGCAAAGAGATACAAGATTCTTGCGGTGTTGTTGCCTGTGCTGGCGATTCTTGTTGTCGGTATTCCTCTCTATTTGAACCTGAACAAGACTCGGCAAGAGGCTGCGGCTCAATTGAAAGACAAAGAAATGACCATTGCGCAATTGCAAGATTCTGTCAGCATCCTGTCCGCAAAAGTGGAAAGCATGACAGTTCAGGAAAGCGCTGCTGATGAATATGTAATTGTCCGCAATGACTGCCCTTGGAAGATAGTATACAAATTCTATGGTGTTCGGGGAGATTGGAAGGAACTTTCAAGAAAAATTGCCGAGGATAATGGAATCTGGGATGAATCACGAGGCGAGTGGAAGCCGATACATCCTGGACAGGTGCTGAAAATTAACAAGTAAAGGTATTATAAACCAGATATGGGATTAGTATCATATTTCAAAAATCTGCATTACGACAATAAACTGCAGAAAGCCGATAAGTTGCTCGCAGAAGGAAGCAAGAAGGAAGCAGAAGATATTTATATTTCTCTTCTTGACAAGCAACCTTTTGCTGCCGGCAAACTAGCTGCATATTATTACTCTGAAGCAATCAAGGCCAATGTCAAGACCGATGTAGCACTATTCGAGAAGGCAGTTGCTCTGGAGAAGAAGAGTGCAGGGGTGCATGATGCGAAATCCTATGATTCGGCACTTGGCGAGTTTGCTCAACATTTAAAGGAACGAGCAAATATATCATTTGACAAATCTTCTTATCAAGATTGTTTTGCTCTTGTTTCTGCTCTGAATTCAACCCATTGGGGGACAAATGCGACAATGGTCTTGTGCTCTGAAGCAAAAATCCAGTTGCTTTTCAACGACATGGACTCGTGCAAGGCGAGCAGTGATGCCTTCAAGCCTTTGATTGAAGCATTCAAGTCTGAATGGAATATTTGCAAGGAAAAGGTGCGCGCCCAAAAGTCCGCCATGGATTTCTGCCAAAAGCTGGTTGATTCCAAAAGGTTTTTTGCGGCCAACGAGATCCTCCCCACAATACTGGGAAATCCTTTCGATGAAAAGTGCGTAGATAATGCTGTCCAGGTTATTTCAGGCAATGATGCAGAGGCAACGTCTTCCATGTTGAGAGCCGTTGTATCCGAATATGGAAAGTCCATTGTCCTGAATGACTCAAACACTATTGTCGATTCCATGTCGCTTTTCGACAAGTGTTGGAACTGTTCATCAGATGTCACATTTGTCATGGGCGTATTGACTTCAGTCAAGGATGATGTCAAACGAAATGCCATAGTCTCACATGTGCTGGCAGAGCACACCAGGTACTTGCGCAATGCTCAACTCCATGCTTCATTTACGAAGTGGGTATACGATTCCTATAAGGACGAAAACTCGTTGACAATTTTGGAAAAGATACATACTCTCGGTTATGATGTCGAGAAGTATTATACTGACAAAGTTCATTCTTTGATAACTTCCAAGACATGCGACGAGAAGGTGTCGTATCTGGATCATGCATTGACCTTGTTCCCTGATGCCCAGTTGATTATCAAGGATAAACTGGCATGTGCGCAGTGGTATTTGGATAACAACATGAATGACAAAGCCTTGGCAGCGGCAGATTCTATACTCCACAAGTGCGAGAAGGCAAGTCTTGTAAAAGCTCATGCTTTGTGCAATATGGCTAACGCTGCGAATGCGGCAGATGTCAGAGTTGAACTGCTGAATCAAGCAAAAGGCGCATTGAAGTCTTACACGGGGCTGGAGTCAGAAGTCGTTGAATCATGCATAAAGTCAGGGCTTACAAAAGGAGCTGAGCAGTATTATATCGAAGGGGACCACGACAAGGCATACACAATCCTGCGTATGTTGGCAAAAGAGGGAGAGGAGTTGGCGGCTTTCATCGTTGCGAAGTATCGTCTGACTGAAGTATTGGCCTCCAATGACAAAAAGGCCAGATATGATTTGGCCGTAGCGTCTATCGATGAGTTGCTGAACCTGAAAGTAAAGTCGATTAAAAACAATGAAGACTATCAACGTCTGTGGGATGAAAGAGCATCATTGTTAATTGACCAAAGCAAGGGCATTGATGACGATGCGGCAGTAACGGTGCTTGAGGACCTTGTACGAAGCATAGACACAGCATCCCTTGATGCGGCAGTGGTGAAATCCCTGAAGGGACCGGTGCTTAAGGAAATTATCAAGAGAAAGTACCTAATCTCCCGAAATCTCGAGCTCGCAGGGAAATTGACGGAAGCATCAGACCTTTATCGTGAGATTAACTCATTGGAGGCCAAAAAGGTTCCGACGCTCTCTGCCTTGAGGTTTATGTTGTGTAAACTCAAATCCCGAGATGCATCGGAAATTCTTGGGCATAAGGACAGAATCTACACCTTGCTTAGGAACTCTGCAGAAGCATACAACTCTGAGAAGAAAGATATATCATACAGATTTGCACTGACTCTTTTAAAATCAGGTGAAGACAAGGAGGCCCTTTCTGTTCTATCGGAATTCCTTCCTGAAGAAGAGCAACTTAAAATAGCTTGTGAACAAGGTGAGATGATAAAGGCTCAGGCAAAGCTTGATGATTTCAATGCGAAACTTGATGCAGTTAAAAACAAATCTCTCTCCTCCGATGATGCTGTATACTTCATAAACCACATGCTTGATTATGCGGAGACAATTAAACCCGTTCTTGGACTGACCAGACCTACATTGGCTAAATACCGTAACAAGCTCAAGAATTATGCGATATTCAAGTTGTTTGATGAGGGACGATTCGATGTAGCGTTTGAGAAGATGATCAAGGAACATCCGGATTATCTTGACGACCTTACAGCATTGAGAAACATCGCTCTCGTATGCTTGAATATTGTTGAGGCAAAGCAGATATCTCCCTCCAATTTCCGTGAGGTGATAGCGGTATGGCTTACAGCTATATATCAGGATAGGCTGTTCGTGAAGTCCCTTGACTATACGTCTTGGGATGATCAGTATACATTCTCATTGTATGGAGCATACGGCCATTTTGATGAGGATACCGTAGGCGATTTGCCTGACAACGTGAATTTCTCCGATGAAGATGACAGTAATATAGTGTTGATCAAAGATGTCCAGAGAGCTCTTCTCGACAGATTTGAAGTAGCAATAAGCGATAATCAACATTTTCATGAATTCTTTACTTCTCAGAAAGATGCGATGGATGCGCTTATCGCCCTCAACCTTGATGAAAAGTGCAGATTGGTTGCGCCATATCTTGCACATAACAATGATGATGTCTTCCAAGACATATCAGATGCTCTGGAGCAAGATCGTCAACAGGAATATGATAATTGGGAAGATGTCCTTTCTGTAGGCGCATTGTATCAGATGCCTCAATCTATCTATTCCGACTACAGTAATGCTAAAACATATTTCAATGATTGCAAGGAAGCCGTTGATACATTTACATTGACGAAGGCTCGCCAGACTTTCACTTCAGAGAAGGTCGAAATGATCAAGCGATTTGACAAATTGGATTCTGCCCTCAGGTCATATTGCAGCAGTAAGGTATCTGCATTGTCGGCAAAGAACAAGAATGATTTCAAAAACAATTACAGTTTCTACCTTATAGTATGCAATGCTGTAAAGGACAGTACGTTGTCATTTGCATTCTCGAACTATGTCATGCAGTATGTAGTGGGAGAGGTCAATGGCAATTCCATGAAGAAATCAGATGCTGCTGATATCATTTTGTCAATATTCCTGCTGGACAAGAACAATACCAGAGTCAAGGAGAACCTTCAGACCTTGTTTGAAATGTTGGCAAGAGAGGAAGATTCGGCCAGCGTGCAATCTGTCAATACAATCCTGTCCAAACTACGCACATTTGATCGCAGCTTCTACTTGACGTTGAACAAAGAGTACGAAGATGCCAAGATTCACAAGGAACTCAATAGCATTGTCGACAAAGTAAACAAGAATTCTATGTCGAAGGCCAATGCCCTTAAGCGTATTTACGAAATGTACTCCAGCAATTCGAATCACGAAGGCATCTGTGAAAATCTTGCTCAGTTAAGTTCGATTTGCATCATGAAATACGTGGTAGGACAGGAATCTGGTTATTCGTCAGTACAGAGCATACTTGATTCCTTGAAGAGTAATATGAGCAATGAGTTCCGGAGGCACAGAGCCGTATTTAAGAAGCAACATGATGAAATATGGAATGCATTGCCGTCGGATATAAAGAACCTGATAAATGGTGGCCTTTTTGCCCCAAGAGGACAGTCGTTGAACGAGAAGGGACTGGCTTTGAAACGAGGGCTTCAGTATATGCGTGACCTTGGTGGTTTCTCAACGGATGACTATGATCCATTGTCATTCTTGAGAAGACGTTCTCCACTTGATGATCTGCCATTTTAGAACAAATTGTGAGCTGATATGAAAAATCCATACGAAATACTTGAGTTGCCTCAGAACGCAACCGTACCCCAGATTATGAGCGCAATGCCAAAAGCTATGCGCAAGAGGCTGTATCCGAATACGGAAATTGCCCAAGCCAGTGCTCAATTGAGGAAACCTGCCACAAGGCTGGCAGCAGACTTCACGTTCCCCATATTCGAATCATTCGATGACATGAAGCCTCTAAGTCCAACGTTGACACCAGAAATAATTGATATCAATTCTTTAGATGCAAACGCATATAATTCGCTGTGAATATGAAAGATAAGTACTCACAAATAGAAACTGAGATTACAGAGATCAAGAAAGCTAATCTCAAACTTAAAAATGACTTGGAGCAGAAAAGTTTGGACAATGACCGCCAGATTGACGCTCTGATAAATGATATCATCCAGATTGTTGATGCCTACGAAAAATCCGTGACTAAAGTCAAGGAGATGGGGCTTATGGATGATGAGAATGCACAGAAAGGTATCAAGAGAATGCTTCAGCCGAAAAAGGTGGCTTTATCAATCCTTTCCAAGTACAATGTTGCGCAAATAGACCTTGACGGAAAACTGATGGACGAAAATTCGTGTACCGTTGTTGACACAGAGCCAGACTCCGAGAAAGAAGATGGTTTTGTGCTTTCAGTTGAGAAAAACGGATATGTAAGAGGCGATCGTCTTATCCGCAGGGCAGAGGTTATAGTTGTTAGAAATTCGTAGCGAAATGAATGATTTTGAAAAATTTGCGTTGAGCCACAACATCAGCTCGACAACGCTGTCTTCGTATGCTTCATACATCAATCCCTCAATAATTGAGGAACGTAAAATGAATGTGGCCATCATGGACGTGTTCAGCCGTCTGATGATGGACCGCATTATCTTTCTCGGTGTGCCTATTGATAACGATGTCGCTAATATTATTCAGGCCCAGCTTCTGTTCTTGCAGTCGGTGGACGATAATGCAGATATATCCATATATATCAATTCCCCCGGAGGCGTTGTTTCGGCCGGTCTTGGAATATATGACACGATGCAATTGGTAAAGCCGAAAGTCAACACCATCTGCACCGGTATGGCTGCTTCTATGGCTTCAGTTCTTTTGTGCGCAGGTGCTGTGACATGATTTACGAAATACTTTCAGCCCATTGTGTCACTGAGTG
>ERZ772860.1850-NODE-1850-length-13383-cov-3.719838_pt1 | contig 13383 bp, 11 predicted proteins | sample MGYA00511342_ERZ772860 | MGnify/ENA primary metagenome ERZ772860 (study PRJEB29015, sample SAMEA2737665) | human gut metagenome | biome: human gut; feature: human-associated habitat; material: faeces | place: China | collected 2012 ... | reverse complement strand
TGTAAGAAATTACGAAACTCATCTTGTAACATATAATGATGTTGCATCTAAGCCGATAAATTACTACATCATGGATCTCTTCTCACCTGTTATCGCAACATGGATCGGCAGAATTATTGATATCGTTTGCCCGAAGTTCATTAAGGATATCATTGCTAACAAGCAGAAATAAGGTTAAATAAAACGACTTTCACCCTTAATGTGAACAGTCCGACATAACAAAGCGAAAAGCTATAATCCGCATATCAGCGATTTCAACAAGCTGAATGTGAATTATAGCTTTTGTGTTTTATTTTATTCTTCTATCGGGCAATAATCCGGATCGCAGAATTCAGGAAAACAGTCGAGAAACCAATTACATTCATCACAGCAAATTTCATGGTCGGAGTGCATACCGTTGCCCTCACAGGTTTCGGGGCGACTTGGAGTCAGCACTGCTCCCGTTTCATCAACAACCTTTTCCGGAATATCTTCCTCTGAGTTAAAGACATAGTCGTAGAGATCAACCATTTTATTATCCCCCGAAAAATAAAAAGTGCGCAGCCGAAGCCACGCACAAAAAAGAGCGGTTAAAATTTTTGCTGTTTTATTCTGTCACTGCGAACTGGCTGTTGTAAAGGTCATAGTCGAAGCCGTGCTTTTCAAGCAACTGTTCGTGCGTGCCCTGCTCGACTATCGTGCCGTTGTTCATAACCAAGATAACATCGGCGTCGCGGATGGTCGAAAGCCGGTGCGCAATGATCAAACTGGTCCGGTTTTTCATCAGAGCGATCATCGCCTCCTGAATGTGCATCTCCGTGCGCGTATCGACCGAGCTGGTCGCTTCGTCGAGGATCAGGATCTTCGGGTCGGCCAGAACCGCCCGCGCAATCGAAAGCAGCTGACGCTCGCCGCCCGACAGATTGCCGCCGGCTTCCGACAGTTGGGTGTCATAGCCGTCCGGCAGGCGGTTGATAAATCCGTCCGCGTTGGCGGCCTCGGCGGCGGCTCGAACCGCCTCGTCCGATGCGTCCAGCCTGCCGTAGCGGATATTATAACCGATCGTATCGGAAAAGAGCACCGTATCCTGCAACACAATGGCGATATTTTTTCGCAGCGTATTCCGCTCGATGTCTCTTAGTTCCATGCCGTCGAGCAGGATCTCGCCGGAATCGATGTCGTAAAAACGCGTCAGCAGATTGACAATCGTCGTCTTGCCCGCGCCTGTCGCGCCGACGATGGCGATCTTCTGTCCCGGTCTGACCGTCAGGTTCAGGCCTTTGAGCACCGGTTCGCCCGGGTTATAGGAGAATACGACGTCTTTCATCCGGATCTCGCCGCGGATATCCTCAGGATAAAGCGTGCCCGCATTGACCTCGCTCGGTTCATCCATGACCGAAAAAACGCGCTCCGCGCCGGCAATCGCCGTCTGAATCTGCGCATACTGATTGGCGATTTCGTTGATGGGGCGCGTAAACTGCCGCGCATAGATGAGAAACGCCTGAATCACGCCGACGCTGATGACGCCGTCGAGCGCGAGATAGCCGCCGACGCCCGCGATCAGCAGAAAGCCGAGGTTTCCGATAAAGTTCATGACCGGCCCCATCGTCCCGCCGAAGATCTGGGCGCGGATACTCGTCTTTTTCATCTCCTCGCTGATCTCGGCGAACTCCCGGATCGCCCGCTGCTCATGGCCAAAGGCGACGACGGTCTTGTGCCCGGTCACCATTTCCTCCACATGGCCGTTTAACCGGCCCAGTATCGCCTGCTGCTTGGAAAACAGCGTCCGCATCGTGCCGCCGATTTTTGTGCCGAACAGAAGCGTCAGCGGCACGGTAATCATCGCTACAAGCGTCATGACCGGGCTGTACCATAACATGATCGCGACGGTCCCAATCAGCGTCAGAACGCCGGAAAAGAGCGACGCAATCGAGCTGGAAACGGTGTTGGAGATATTTTCCACGTCGTTGGTCATACGGCTCATGATGTCGCCGTGCTTATGGGTATCGATATAGCGCAGCGGCAGACGCTCGATTCGCGCGAACAGATCCCCGCGCAGTTTCAGAACGGTCGAGCGCGTCAGCTTGGCAGCGACCACGCCCTGCAACAGCGTCGACGCCGACGAGAGCAGGTAAACCGCGCCAAGCGCGACAAGCGTCCGGTACAGCGTGGCTTTGTCGATATGAACGCTCAGATTTTCCCAGTCCGTCGCGTCAATGGTGATTGAGTCGATGGCTGTGGCCTGCAAGGCCGGCCCGGCCAGCGACAGCAGCGTCGTCACGAGCATAACGCCGAGCAGGGCAAAGAGCAGATACTTGCTGCTGCCAATATAGCCGACAAGGCGTTTCAACGTCTGCTTGGCGTTCTTCGGCTTCTCCCGCGCCGCCGCATGCCCCATCGGCCCTCTTCCCGGGCCGCCCGGCCTCATCGGGACGACGGGCTGCTCGCTCTGATTCCGGTTTTGATCTGCCATGCTACATCACCTCCGCGCTGTGCTGCTGCGAGGCATAGATTTCCCGGTATAGCGCGCTCTCCCGCAGCAGCGTCTCATGCCGCCCCTCGGCGGCGATCGTTCCGTTTTCAAGAAGCAGGATGCGGTCGGCATTTTTTACGCTGGCAATGCGCTGCGCAATCATGATGACCGTCGTCCCGCGCAGGTTTTCGCGGAGCGCCTCCTGCAAGCGCGCCTCCGTCCCGAGGTCGAGCGCCGAGGTGCTGTCGTCGAAAATCAGAATCTCCGGCTTTCTGACCAGTGCGCGCGCGATGCTCAGCCGTTGTTTCTGTCCGCCGGACAGAGAAGCGCCCTTTTCGCCGATGACCGTCTGATACCCGTCGTTGAGAGCGGTGACGAAGTCGTCGGCCTGCGCAATTTTGGCGGCTTCGACAATCTCCTCGTCGGACGCAGCCTCCCTGCCCCATCGAATATTATCCATGACCGTGCCGGAGAACAGCTCGCTTTTTTGCAGCACGCAGCCGATTTTGGCGCGCAAAGCCTCGCTTTCCATGAGGCGCACATCTTCGCCGTCCACCCGGACGCAGCCTTCCGTCACGTCATAGAAACGCGGGATCAGATTGACCAGCGAGCTCTTCCCGCTGCCCGTCGCGCCGAGAATGGCGACAAATTCGCCGGGGTTGGCGCGGAATGAGACGTGGTTCAGCACAGGCTCGCCCTGTGCGCCCGGATAAGAGAAAGACACGTCGTCGAACTCCACCTCGCCTGCGCCGGAAACGGCTCTGTCGCCGCCGACGATGGCCGGCTCGGCGGCGAGCACCTCGGCGATGCGGTTCGCAGAGGCCGACGCGCGGGAAACCATCTGGAACACCATACCTACTGCGAGCAGCGAGTTCAAAATCTGCACGATATAGGTGACAGCCGCCATGACCGCGCCGACGTTAATCGCGCGCGCCTCAACCTGCATGCCCCCGATCAGGATGACCGCGATGACGCCCACGTTCATAAACAGCATCATCAGCGGACTGACCAGCGCCAACAGCCGCGAGACGCGGTAATTCACCGCGCACAGCTCGCCGTTTGCCTGCTGAAAGCGCTCCGTCTCGTAATCCTCACGCACATACGCTTTGACGACGCGCGCGCCCGTGACGTTCTCCTGCATTACCGAATTGACTTTATCCAGCTTTGTCTGCACCTGACGGAACAGCGGATACGCCTTTTTCAGCATGACGGCCATGACGATGATCTCAATCGGAAGCGCGCAGACAAGCACGAGCGCAAAGCTGACGTCGAGCGTGAGCATCATAACGATGCCGCCGGCAAAGCTGAAAAACGAACGCACAAACATGCGCAGCGCCATTGAGACGAAATTCTCGGTCATCGTGACGTCATTGGTCAGCCGCGTGACCAGCGACCCCGTTGTAAACCAATCGGTCTGTTGGAGAGACATCCCCATGACGCGCGAAAAAAGCGCGCAGCGCAAATCGTTTCCAAAGCTCTGCGACGCTTTCACGGAGCACGCCGTGCACATAACGCCGCAGAAGCCGCCGACGGCAACGAGGACGAGCATCAGAATCCCCGTGCTGACGATGAGATTCAGCTCGCCCGACAGGACGCCGTCGTCGACAATGCGGCTCATCAGCTTTGGCTGAATCAGATCGACAAACACTTCGCCGATCATGAAAATCGGCGCCATCAGCGCCACAAACCAATAGGGCTTTAAAAATCTAACAAGTTTTCTCATCGAGTGAACCGCCTTTTTCGATCAGTCTCTGCCGGATTTTCAGCAAAATCGTTTTTAGCTGAGCCGCCTCCTCGTCGGTGAGATTGCCGTTGATATCGTCTTCGAGCTCCTGAATCAGGCTCTGCATTTTTCGGTCGAGCGCCTTTCCCTTTTCCGTCAGGCTGACGCGGATCACGCGCATATCGTGCGAATCCGGCTGACGCCGCACCAGTCCCTCCGCTTCCATGCGCCCCAGCGACACGCTGATTGTCGGCGCGCTGAGCTTGGTGTGCCGCACCAGATCCTGCTGCGTCCCGCCGTCGTCGCCGTGCGACAGGTGGAACATGATGCGCCGATATCCCTGCCGCATTCCGGACTGCTCGCCCTCGCGCCGCATTCTGTTCTTAATCAGGCGCGATATGTCGTTTAAAAGCATGGACGGCGTGAGCATCTCCGGCGGACAGCTGCGCTCCGGCCCTTTCATCTCGCTGTGCATTGTATACCTCCTTCAAAACGTCTGTCTTAATAATTAGTTATCTAACTAATATTATAGCAGACCGCGTGAGATTTGTCAATTCCTTTCGCCGCTTAGCGTGATTTTTTTGTCTGCCCGAGCGAAAGGGAAAAGGGCTCGCCGTCGCAGAATGCAGACGGCAAGCCCTTTTTTCATTTTTTCACAAAAAACTGCTGACACGCTTTGCTGATCGCTTCTTCCGGCGTTCAAAAAGCCGTTTCCCTTTTCCTCTCCATGACGCGGAGTTGTCCCGCTCGCCTCCCGACCCATTTTTCAGGCCATTGCGCAAAGGCTCTGCGGACGCCGCGCCTTCGGCCCGCCGGGTTTACAGCGCGCCCAAGAGATCGGTCATGGAGTGGAGCCGCTTTTCAGTCGCAGCGGCGAGGTATCGCGCGGCTCTGAGCGCGCCCGCCGCAAACACCTCTCTGTTTGAAACGCTGTGCGACAGCGTGACGACTTCGTTGTAACCGGCAAAAATCACGTCGTGATCGCCGCAGATGGTTCCGCCGCGAACCGAATGGATGCCGATTTCCTCCTTCGCCCGCTCTTTTCTGACCGAATGGCGGTCGTAGACGTATTGACGGCCGCCGTCAAGCGCCGATGCGGCGGCGTCGGCCAGAATCAGCGCCGTACCGCTCGGAGCGTCGAGCTTTTTGTTGTGGTGCTTTTCGACGATCTCAATGTCAAAATCCTCGCCGAGCACCTCCGCGGCCTTTTTCGTCAGCATCGCAAGCAGGTTGATACCGACCGACATATTGGCCGAGCGGAACAGCGGTACGCGCTCCGCCGCCCGGTCGATGGCGGCCAGCTCGGCCTCTCCGTATCCGGTCGTCGACAGAACGGCCGGGATCTGCCGCTCGACGGCATAGGCGAGAATCGCAGGGAGCGCCGACACATGTGAAAAATCGACGATCACGTCGGCTTCTCCCGTATAGTCGGCGATGTTCCGGTAAACCGGAAACGCCAGCGACGGTTGCTCCGCAATATCGACGCCGGCGGCGATGACGCAGCCGTACTCCTCGGCGATGGCGGCGACGGCGCGTCCCATCCTGCCGTTGCAACCGGATAGAATCATCCTGATCATTTGTAAAAACCTGCCTTGTTCCTTGATTGGCCACGGCAATTCCTTCGCCTTTGCGCCGTGTGTTAAAATCCCTGCCCGGCTTCGGCTTCGGACGGCAATCCGGCCGTCTGCCCCAAAGCCGTTCGCTTATTTCAAAAGACCCGTCCGGCGGAGCGTCTTTTCCAGCGTCGCCTTATTGGCCCCGCCCATCTCGCAGAGCGGCAGACGCAGCAGCGGCGAGCACAAATCCATCAGCCCCATCGCGGTTTTGACCGGGATCGGATTGACCTCGATGAACAGATTGTGCATCAGGTCGTAGTAGTCGGTCTGCGTTTCGGCCGCGCCCTTGTGATCGCCTTCAAAATAGCGGCGGCACATACCGGCCATCAGCTCCGGCGCGACGTTGGCGACCACGGAGATCACGCCCTTGCCGCCCAGCGACAGAATCGGAATCACCTGGTCGTCGTTGCCGCTCCAAATATTCAGCTCGTCGCCGCACAGGTGGCGGGTATGGGCAATCAGCGAAAAGTCGCCGGAGGCTTCCTTGACGCCGTTGATCATCGGGTGCTTGGACAGCTCGTAATAAGTATCGGCGGTGATCGACATCCCCGTCCGCGACGGGACGTTGTAGAGAATCATCGGGATGTTGACGCGGTCGGCGAGATAGGTAAAATGCCGAATCAGCCCCGCCTGCGTCGTCTTGTTATAATACGGCGTGACCTGCAAGAGCGCGTCCGCGCCGACTCCCTCGGCATATTGGGAGAGCTGCAACGAATACGCGGTGTCGTTGGAGCCGGTGCCCGCAATGACCGGGACGCGCCCCGCGACCTTTTCGACACAGAAACGAATGCATTCCTTGTGCTCCTCATCGTCGAGCGCCGAGGCTTCCCCCGTCGTGCCGCAGATCGTAATGCAGTTTGTGCCGCCCGCGATCTGGAACTCGATCAACTCTTCAAGCTTGGCATAATCGACTGTATAGTCTTCCTTGAACGGCGTCACAATCGCGACGCTGGTTCCGGTAAATACAGGTTTTTTCATATTCTTCCACCTGTTTATCCACCATGAAGGATAAACAAACCCCTTTCCAAGATTTTGTTGCCGTTTGAAAGAACACGCACGGCGCGCGCTTTCCGCGCAGCGCGGATATGCGTCATTCTATTATACGTTTTCGCCGCTTTTTCTGACAAAACCCTTGGCGCAAAGCAGTTCCGCCATCAGCACCGCGCCGCCGGCCGCGCCGCGCAGAGTGTTGTGCGAGAGGCAGACGAACTTAATGGTATACTGCGAATCCTCGCGCAGACGGCCGATGGAGACGGCCATGCCGTTTTCCAGCATGCGGTCAAGCTTCGTCTGCGGGCGGTTTTCCTCTTCAAAATAATGCAGGAACTGCTTCGTCGCGCTCGGCAGATCCAGCCGCTGCGCCTCGCCCTGATACGAGGTCCAGCGCCGCTTGATCTCATCAAGCCCCGGGTTCTGTTTCAGTTTTACAAAGACCGCCGCCAGATGTCCGTCGCTGACCGGCACGCGGATACACTGCGCGGTGATCGGAACCGCGTCGGAGGGAACAATGACGCCGTTTTCGATCCGGCCCCAGATTTTGCCCGGCTCCTTTTCACTCTTTTCCTCTTCGCCGCCGATAAACGGAATCACGTTGTCGAGCATCTCCGGCCACGTCGTAAAATTTTTCCCCGCGCCGGAAATCGCCTGATAGGTACAGGCGAGCACCCGCTCGACGCCGAGGTCGAGCAGCGGATGGATCGCCGGCACATAGCTTTGCAGCGAGCAGTTTGATTTCACGGCGATAAAGCCGGTCTCCGTGCCGAGGCGTTTCCGCTGCGAGTGGATGATCTCCGCGTGCTCCGCGTTGATCTCCGGCACGATCATCGGCACGTCGGGCGTGAACCGGTTCGCCGAGTTATTCGACATCACCGGACAGCCGAGCCTTGCATAAGCCTCTTCCAGCGCCTTGATCTCGTCTTTTTTCATATCGACGGCGCAGAAAACAAAATCCACGGCCGCCGCAATCTCCTCCATATCCGCCACCGCGTCGCGCACGACGAGATCGGCGAGTTTTTCAGGCATCGCCGCTTCGAGGAGCCAACGGCCGCCGGCCGCCTCGCGGTACGTTTTGCCCGCGGAGCGCGCGCTCGCCGCCAGTGTCGTCACCTCAAACCAAGGATGGCCGTCCAGAAGCGTCGCAAATCGCTGCCCGACCATCCCCGTCGCGCCGATAATCCCGACTTTGTACTTTACCATTCCAAAAAACATCCCTTCGCGGCCGGCGCGCTTTCACTCGGCCGGCTCTAATATTGATTTTTCCGTTTCATGCGCCTGATCGTCTGTGCGCTCATCTGTGCGCTCAAATGTAAATTGTCTGAAAAATTGCTGTTTCGCCCTTGAAATGGCCTGCGATATCATGTATAATAAAAAAGCTATCCGCAGGATTTGACAGAAATCGCCCGAGCGTTTCTGGCTTCAATAATTACTCTATATTATAACAAACTGTTTTTAAGCTGTCAACCGGCTGAATCTCCGCCGGCGAAAGAAATTTGACGGCTTGATTTTGGAGGCATCATGCTCACGTCCCGAAAGAAAACCGGCCGGGCGCTGGCGCTTCTGCTCGCGCTGACGCTGCTGTGCGCGCTCGCGCCGTCCGCCGCCGCCGAACCCGCCAAAACCGATTACTCGGATTATATCGTCCGAACCGGGATTTATTACGGTTCGACTTCTTTGGCGGCCGCCAATTTTCAGGTCGCCACCGGCACCGGAACAGGCTTCGAGGCCGGTTATTACGCCAGCGACCGCAGCTTTGTTCCGCTCTATACCATCAGCGATCAGGCCGAGATCACCGTCATCCGCAGCAATCATTACAGCCTGACCAGCGCCTCCTATGTCTCCGACGGGGCGGACTCCGCCAACGTCGTCGGCGGGTATCATATCGAGCTCTGCGTCTCCTTTGACGATCAGGCCGCTCTGGACGCGGCGGTTGCCGCCGTGTATGCGGCGACCAATTACTTCTCGTACCCGGCCTATACGGCGAACGGCTACCGAGTGCGTATCGGCCGTTATACCTCGCAGGCGAGCGCCGAGGGCGACCTGCCCGTGATCCGCGAGCGGCTCGCGGCGCTGTACCCTTCGGCAGAGCTCAAAATCGTCGGGCTGGGCGTCAACGCCTACACGGTGCTCCGCACCGGCACCAAGCATATCCTCTATGAGTTCGACGGCGCCTCGCGCCAGCTCGGTATCCGCGCCATCGGCGGCAGCGCGCCGGAAACCTGGCACAAGGGTTATAAATACTACGGCGGGTTCGACTTCGGCAATACCAGCGCCACCTCCATGGCCGTCATCAGCGTGGCGACGCTGATTGAATACGTCAAAGGCGTCACGCCCTATGAGCTGAACACGAGCTGGCCCGAAGAGTCGCTGAAAGCGCATGCGCTCTGCGCGGAAACCTTTGCGATCACCAACCGCAACCGTCACGCAAGCTACGGCTTCGACGTCTGCACCGGACAGCACTGTCAGGTTTACCGCGGCACCACCCTGCTCACCGAAAAGATCGCCAACTGCGTGGACGCCGTGGCCGGTATGATCATCACCTACGACGGCAAGCCCATCGACGCGGTCTACCATTCCTCCAACGGCGGCTGGACCGAGGATTCGGAAAACGTCTGGGTCGCGGTCGTCCCCTACCTCCGCTCGGTGCCCGATACATACGAGTCGCTTTCCTACGCCAACAACGGCCTCTGGAAAACGAGCATCACCAGCGCGCAGCTCACCGCCAAGCTCAATGCCAACGGCTACGCCATCGGCCCGGTCACCGGCGTCTCGATTTCCAAGCTGACCCCTGCCGGCAGCGTTTACAGCATCGCCGTCACCGACGGCTCCAAGACCGTGACGCTGAGCAAGGAACATATGCGCATGGTCGTCGGCACCTCTGTGCTGCTGAGCCAGAATTTCCGCATCGTCGACGACGGCAAGGTCTATGTAAACGACGGGACGACCGCGATTTCCGGCCTGAGCGGCGCGAGCGTCGTCAACGGGGACGGAACGGTTTCGACGCTTTCCGCCTCCTCCCCCACTGTGCTGACGGGCAGCGGTACGGAAACGCTCTCCCCCGGCTCGGGCGACAAATCGGTATTCAACTTTGAAGGCAAAGGTTGGGGACACAGCCTCGGCCTCAGCCAGATCGGCTCGCGCGGCATGGCCCAGCAGGGCTGGACGTTCGACCAGATCATTAAATACTATTTCACCGGCGTGAAAATCAGCGGCCTCGATTACTGAGTCTGCCCTGCGGACCGACCGGCCGGCTCGTTCCGGCAGCCTGTTCGCCTTTGCGGCCAAGCACCGTCTGTCATCCGGACAGGCGATGTTTGGCCGTCTGTTCGTTCTCCGCTTTCGGCCTGCGGAGACTTCTGCTTGGCGTATTTCCCCTCCATCGTTTTCGGCAGTTCTCTGTATAGTCTATGATATTTGTATGCCTTTCGGCACGGAAATGGAATCAATGATATGAAAACAAACGATTTTTTTTATGAACTCCCGCCGGAGCTGATCGCGCAGACGCCGTGCGAGCGCCGCGACGGCTCCCGGATGCTCGTTCTGCCGCTCTCAGGCGCGCCTGTGGAACACGCGATGTTCCGCTCGCTCCCCGCGTATTTGCGCGATGGCGACTGTCTCGTTTTTAACGACTCGCGCGTCATGCCCGCCCGCCTGCTCGGCACGCGCAGGGGCGGCGGCAGCGCCGAGCTGCTGCTTTTAAAGCCGCTGGGCGGCGACGACTGGGAGGTGCTCGCCCGTCCGGGGCGGCGTCTGCTGCCGGGAGCTTCCGTCGAGTTTGGCGGCGGCATGTCGGCCGAGATCCTTTCCGTCGGCGAAAACGGGCTCCGGCAGGTTCGCTTTCATTACTGCGGCGATTGGCACGAGCTGCTCGACCGGCTCGGCCGCACGCCGCTGCCGCCTTATATTAAGGAAGAGCTCTCCGACCGCGAGCGGTATCAGACGGTCTATTCCAAACACACCGGCTCCGCCGCCGCGCCGACGGCCGGACTGCATTTTACGCCGGAAATGCTGGACACGCTGCGCGCCATGGGCGTTCGCACCGAATTTGTCACGCTGCACGTCGGGCTCGGCACCTTCCGCCCCGTACAGTCCGAGACGGTCGAGACTCACAAAATGCACACCGAGACCTTTTCTCTGTCGGCGGAAACGGCGCGGCGGATCAACGAAGCCCGCGATGCCGGCGGCCGGATCATCGCCGTCGGTACCACCTCGTGCCGCGTGCTTGAAACCGTCGCCGACGAGGGCGGCCGCCTGCGGGAAACGCACGGCGAGACGGATATTTTTATTTATCCCGGCTACCGCTTCAAAATTTTAGACGGGCTTTTCACCAATTTTCACCTGCCGGAAAGCACGCTGCTCATGCTTGTCTCGGCGCTGGCCGGCCGCGAGCGCGTCTTGGCCGCTTATCAGGAGGCTGTGCGCGAGCGATACCGCTTTTTCAGCTTCGGCGACTGCATGCTGCTGCTGTGAGTCAAAGACAGATCCGTTTTCTTCTGACAGAAAGAGGGCGAACGCCGGCGGCGGTTCGCCCTCTTTTTCATCGATATCTGCCCGGCGCGGCGACTGCTCTCAGCCGGAATACAGAAGGATTTTACAAAATGGACCTTTACATGCCGAACCGCAGCGGGTATAATGAAACGGACAAGCGCTTTGAGACGTCTGTCGCCTCCGCCGGGCGCGACAGGCACGGTTTTTCTGCTGTGCTGTTGCGTTCGTATGCCGATATGCCATCGGTACGGCTTCACAAAAAAATTTTTTTGATTTTCCTGTTGCCTTTTGAGCGGCTGCGGGATATTCGATATGAAGGGAGATTTTCGGATATGGACGTTCGCCTGTCACAGACGAACAGCGGCGGTCATGACGAGGTATCCTCGGTGATCGAGCGATACGCCGATATGGTCTACCGCATCGCCTATATGCGAACAAAAACCCCGCACGACGCGGACGATGTGTTCCAAAACGTGTTTTTATCCTATATGCAGGCCGGCCGGTGCTTTGAATCCGAAGAGCACCGCAAGGCGTGGCTGATCCGTGTAACGGTCAATTGCTGCCGGAAGCTGCTGGGCTCGTCCTGGTTTCAGAAGACCGTCCCGCTTGAAGACGACGCGCTGACCTATGAGCTCCCTGAGCAGCAGGGCCTCTACGAAGCGGTTCGCAGGCTGCCGAAAAAATACGGAACGGTTTTGTATCTGTTCTATTTTGAACAGATGAAGGTTTCGGAAATCAGCTCCGCGCTCGGCATTCAGGAAAAAACCGTCAGAATGCAGCTGACGCGCGCGCGCAGGCTCTTAAAAGATTATTTGGAAAGCGAGGAAGCAGCAGATGAATAGGGACAACGCCAAAAAGCTGTCGGATGTCTACGAGCCCATTCAGCCGTCCGAAGACCTTGTTCGTAAGACTGAGGCCCTGATGCGCGCGGAATCCCAAAAGATCTGTTCTGTTCCGCGGCGCAGGCCAATGGTTTTGCGCGTGGCGGCGCTGGCTGCCTGTTTCATACTTGTGTGTTCCGCCGCTCTCGTCTACATCCTCCGCGCCTCCCCCTCCGATTTCTCGGGCCAACCCGGACCGGGACTCGCCGCCGCGCCGACGGAGCGCGAGCTGCGGATGATCGCTCAGCCGATGATGACCTTTGAGCTGTCCTCCGATGTTCCGCCGCTCGGCGAGCTGATCGCCGGGCTTGACGTCGCCGCTATGAACGCCTGCGGCGCCAACGCCGGCGAACTGATCGTCAAGGCTGTCTGTACGGGGCTCGCCGAGTATCTGCCCGCCGCTCCGGCGGACGCGGGCTTCGCCTCGGTTTTTCTCAGCGATCTCGTGATCACCGACGTGCTGTACGCGCAAAACGCGCCGCACGACTATGGAGACGGCGACAAGATCACCGCGCTGCTGTTCCGCTACGACGTGGCGCTGCCCGAACTGCCCGACTCAAACGGGACGACGGAATATCTTTTCTGCCTTTCCACGGCGGACGACGGCAACGTCTATGCGGAAAACGGCACGGACACGCTCGCCTACTCCGCATGGCGTCTGCACAGCCTCTATCCCCAAGAACCGGTTCAATGACCCTTGTGCAACAAACGTTTTCCCCATTTATCTCGGCCGAAAGGGCGCGGCGCTGTTTAGCGCCTGCTCCTTTTGACATAGATGGCCGTCCGCGGCCGAAATACATCCACACAATCTAATGAATCTTGGAGGAACAATCACATGAAAAAGCTTACCGCACTGATTCTCGTCATGGTAATGGCTCTGAGCCTCGCAGCCTGCTCCGGCGGCAACGATCCCGCCGACACCACGGCGGACACGAGCACGACGACGCCTTCTACGGATACGACGACGTCCGCGCCGGACACGACGCCCGCTCCCGATACGACGTCGGCGCCCGATATGACGCCCGCCCCTGACACAACGCCCGCGCCGTCTGAGAACCTTGAAGGCTCCTTGGAAGACATTCTCGCCACAATCTATGATACCGCCGAGGTCGACGACGACGCGCGCGAGTGGCTGAAAAAAATGGCCACGACGGAAATCCCCGCCGACAACACCGCGTATTTCTTCGGCATCGAGAACCTCGAATTCGAGGAAGCGATTGCCTCCGA
>ERZ772860.1848-NODE-1848-length-13386-cov-3.540470_pt1 | contig 13386 bp, 10 predicted proteins | sample MGYA00511342_ERZ772860 | MGnify/ENA primary metagenome ERZ772860 (study PRJEB29015, sample SAMEA2737665) | human gut metagenome | biome: human gut; feature: human-associated habitat; material: faeces | place: China | collected 2012 ... | reverse complement strand
GCTTGTCGGCCGAAGCGCCGCAGTAATTGGCAAGCAGCAGCTTTTTGCCCAGCCCGACCAAAAAGCGCGTGATCCCGATGACAAAGCCCTCCACGGTTACGCGGCGCTTGCCGATCTCGTTCTGGACGTCGACATAGCGGACGATCGGCCCGGCGATGAGCTGCGGAAACAGCGAGACGTAGAGCAGAAAATCGGCGTAGGAGCGCTGCACCTCGGCGGCGCCGCGGTAGACGTCGATGGTATACGACATCGCCTGAAAGGTGTAGAACGAAATGCCGATCGGCAGCGCGATCTTCCAGCCCGGCAGGTGAACGCCGGGGAGAAGGTTGAGGTTGTCGATGAAAAAGCCCGTATACTTAAAAAACACGAGAAACGCCAGGCTCACGGCAACCGAAGCCATCAGCCAGCGCTTTCTGCCGGCCGCGTCCGCCGCCGCATGAATGCGGAGGCCGCAGAAATAGTTGACGAACGCCGTAAACATCATCAAAAACACGCAGAGCGGCTCGCCCCACGCGTAAAAAATCAGGCTCATCGCCATCAGCGCGTAGTTTTTTGCGCGCAAATTAGGCATAATAAAATAAACGATCAGGCAGATTGGAAAAAAGAAATACAGAAATGTCAGCGTTGAAAAAACCATTGCGCAAAACCCTCAATCCGTCCGGCGTAGTAAGCCGCCTCTCTTGTGTTTGTTTGATCCGTCCGCCGTCTGCGGCGGCGCAGATCCGCCCCGCGGCTTCGCCGCGGCCGGCGTCCGGCAGGGCGGCCGGCAGCGTCTCATGCGCGGTCTGTCCGACCGCATACGAATCGAATTTATTATACCATATCGCCGCTGCGAAAGTAGTTACAATTCAGTAACGCGCCCTTTTTTTTCCTCCCGTGAATGTAAAATATTTCCCTCCCCGCGCCCTTGGCGGCTTTTATTTCTTGACTATTTCCAATATTTGTTATATCATATTTTTAGGCGTCTGCGCGAACGGCTCTCCGCCGGCCGGACAAGCTCCGGCCGCGGCGGCGCGATTGCCTCACAGCCGATAAAAAAACGGACAGGTTCAATACATCATGATCGATCTTCGCCGCCTTGTGCGGAAATACCGTGAAATCATTCTTTATCTCGTCTTCGGCGGGCTGACGACGCTCGTCAACTACGCGGCGCTCTGGCTGTTTTACGACCTGCTGCGCATCCGCGTTCTCGACGCGCTCGGCGCAAACGCGCTGGCGTGGGTCGTGGCCGTGCTCTTTGCGTTTGTCACCAACAAGCTCTACGTTTTTGAAAGCAGATCCACCGACAAGGCGACGCTGGCGCGCGAGTCCGTCTCATTTTTTCTTTCGCGCCTCGTCTCCTTAGGCGTGGAAAGCGCCGTTATTTATATAGGCGTGACGCTGCTCGGCGGCAATCTCTGGATCATCAAGATCGCGGCGAGCGTGCTTGTGGTCGTGCTCAACTACGTGTTCAGCAAGCTGATTATCTTCCGCAGGAAAAGCAAAGACGTATAAAGCCGTTTCGGCTCCATCGGGGCGGCGTCCGCCCGCCCGTTTCCGCGCCCCGCGGCGGGGCTCATCCATCTCTTGATAAAGGCACGGTGATTTGCCAGTGAATCAGACCGACGCCCGCCCGAACGGCGGGCTCCTGTCGATCGTCGTCCCCGCGATGAACGAGGAGGACAACATCCCCGCGCTGCTGCGCGCCGTCTCCGAAGCGCTCGACCCCGCGCAGATTCCCTATGAGCTGATCCTTGTCGACGACGGCTCCTCCGATAACTCGTGGGCGGTGATCTGCGAACAGGCGCAGAGCGAGCCGCGCCTGCGCGGGCTGCGGCTGTCGCGCAATTTCGGCAAGGAGGGCGCGATGTTTGCCGGTCTCGCCGAAGCGCGCGGCGACTGCTGCGTGATCTCGGACGCCGACCTGCAATTTCCCCCCGCGGTCATCGCGGAGATGTACGCCGTTTGGAAAAGCGGCGCGGCCGACGTCGTCGAGGCCAAAAAGCGCTCGCGCGGCAAAGAGGGGCTTGTCTACAAGCTGTTTACCAAGGCCTTTTACGGGCTTTTGAAGGCGATGAGCGGCTACGACCTCAACAACGCCTCCGACTTTAAGCTGCTGGACCGCCGCGTCGTCGACGCGCTCGGCGAAATGCCCGAGCGCCAGACCTTCTTCCGCGCCATGAGCAGCTGGGTCGGCTTCCGCACCGAAACGGTGCTGTTCGACGTCAGGGAGCGCAACGCGGGCAAATCGAAGTTCTCGCCCAAAAAGCTGGTGAAAATGGCGCTGTCCTCGATCGCCTCGTTTACCTCCGCGCCCATGCAGCTGATCACCTTTATAGGCGCCGTGAGCTGCCTGCTCTCGGTCGCGCTCGGTATTTTTACGATTTTCTTCCATTTTCCGCGCGAGAGCGTTGAGATGCTCTGCGCGGCGCTGTCGGTGGTCGGCTTTTTGCTGAGCCTGATTATGATCGCGCTCGGCATCCTCGGCTACTACGCGGCGCGGATCTATGAGGAGCTGAAAAACCGGCCGCGCTATATCGTCTCCGAGCGCACCGGCGGGCGCTGAAACGGCGCGGCCGCGGCTCGGGCGAAAAAAGCGGTCCGGCCGCCGCAGAAAATCCTGTCGTGATCCCGCCGCCCTTTTCCCCGCAATGAATTTCCACAACGGAGGACTAACCCCCATGGAACAGATGATCCGCGAGGACAAAAAGAAGCTCCGGCTCCGGAAAAAGCTGATGCTCGGCGCGCGCGGCCAGAACCGCTCGCTGTACCTGCTCGCCTTTTTTCTCCCCATGGCCGTGCTCGAGCTCTGCTATATTACCTTTCAGGTCTTTCCGTTCGGAAACGATTCGCTTTTGGTGCTCGACCTGAACGCCCAGTACATCTATTATTACGAGGGCTTCCGCGACGCCATCCTCGGCGACGGCAGCCTGATTTACAGCTGGAGCCGCACCTTAGGCGGCGAGACCTTCGGGCTAAACGCCTATTACATGGGCAGCCCGTTCATGCTGGTCTACCTGCTCTTTCCCAAAACGCTGATCACCGAGGCGCTGCTCACCACCGCGCTGCTGCGCACCGGCTGCGCCGCGCTCTCGTTCGCCTATTATCTGAAAACGACGCGCGGCGGCGAGACGAACCGAATTCTGATCGTCTCGATGATGTACGCGCTGATGACCTATATGGTCATGCAGCAGATGGATCCGATGTGGCTCGACGCGGTCATCGGCCTGCCGCTGATCATGCTCGGCGTCGAGCGGCTCATCAAGGAGAACAAATTCCTGCTCTACACCTCGGTGCTCGCCGCCGTCTTTATCTCCAATTTCTATATCGGCTACATGGTCGCCATTTTCACGGCGGTGTATTTTCTCTACGCCTATTTCACGACCTGCACCTTCGGCAAGGGAAACGCCGTGCGTTTTCTCAAAAAGGGCCTGCTGTTTGCGTTTTTCTCCGTGCTCGCCGCCGGCATCGCGGCGTTTATGCTCATCCCCGCCTATCATTCGCTGACGCTGGGCAAGATGGACTTCTCCTCGCCTAATTTTACGCCCAAGGCGAAGTTTAAGTTCGTCGACGTAATCCCCAAGCTCCTCTTCGGCGCCTACGATACCTGCCGGCCCGAGGGGCTGCCGACGCTGTTCACCGGCACGCTGACGCTGATTCTGCTGCCGCTGTATTTCACCAACCGCAACATCAACATCCGCAAAAAAATCCTTTCCGCGGCCGTTCTGTTCTTTTTGTTCATGAGCATGAACATCTCGACGCTGGACCTCGCGTGGCACGGGTTCCAGAACCCCAACTGGCTCAACTACCGCTATTCGTTTATCGCCTGCGCGTTTATGCTCGTCATGGCCTACGACGCGTTCCACAACGTCCGGGGCGGATACACCGTCGCCTCGGTGGCCCGCGCCTCGCTGCTCGTGCTGGCGATGATCCTGTTTACCGATTTTCAGGGCTACGAATATGTCGACGCGCGCATTACCGTCTGGGGCGGGCTGCTGATTCTGCTGCTGTATTTCAGCTTTGTCGCCTTCGACGCCTACCGCCAGGGCGCGCGGTCGCGGGTCGTCACGGGCGTGCTGCTGGGCTTTGTCTGCGCGGAGCTCTACGCCAACGGCATCACCACGCTCGTCCGCGTCGATCAGGACGTGGTCTTTTCCAGCCGCGACACCTACCGGGATTTCGTCGATCAGTCGCTGCCGGCCGCCGAATGGCTCAAAGAGTACGACGACGGCTTCTACCGCTCGGAAAAAACGTACATGCGCTGCGTCAACGACCCGTTCGCCTTCGGCATGAAGGGCATCAGCCATTCCAGCTCGACGCTGAACCGCGACGGCATCAACTATATCAAAAAGCTCGGCTATCCCGTCGGCGCGCACTGGACCGAATATTCCTCGCCGGTGCTCTCGACCGACGCGATTTTGGGGATCAAATACGTTTTCCAGAAAAACGAGACGAATAACGGCCTCAACCTGATCCATCAGGAGGGCGACATCTTTATCTATGAAAACCCGCACGCCATGCCGCTCTGCTTCCCGGTTTCGCCGCTCTACGAAGGCTATGACGCCGAGCTCGACACGGATAACCCTTTCGACATCCAGAACGCCATGCTCTCGGCCATGGCCGGCAGCGAGGAGATTCTCCCCTTCTATACGCCGGTCGACTCGGAAAAAATCTCCGTCGACTATGAAAACATTCAGACCAAGGCCTACGCGCAGGGCTATACGAAGTATTACTCCGAGATTTCCGATCAAAACTGCCACATTGAGTTCCGCGTCAGCGGCGTCGAGGGCAAAACGCTCTACGCCGCCTTCCCGACCGATTACGCGCGCAAGGTCAATCTCTGGCTCAACGGCGAATACTTCGACACCTACCTGACCAACAACGACAACGACGGCATTATCCCCCTCGGCCAATACGGCGAAGACGAATCCGCCACGCTTCTGCTCGGCCTGCCGCTCAAAAGTCAGGGCGGCAGCGAGGAGGTTTTCCTCAAAGAAAAGCTGTTCTACGCCTTTGACTCCGAGCTGTTTGAGCAATATTTCGCCCCCATGCGCGAGGCCGTCTCAAACTTCACGCAGAAGAGCACGACGCGCTTCTCCATGGACATCACCGCCTCGGCCGGCGACATTCTCTACCTCTCGATCCCCTATGAGCCGGGCTGGCACATGACGGCCGACGGCGAGGACGTCGAGGTCTGCCGAACCGGCGACGGCCTGATCGGCATCACGCTTCTGGAAGGCACGCATTCCTACACCCTGCGCTTTCTGCCCGACTATTTCGTCTACTCCTGCATCCTCTCGGCGGCCTCCCTGCTGCTGCTCGTCGGGCTCGTGCTGCTGGAACGGCGTTTCAAGCGGCGCGGCGCCGGCCTTCCGTCGCTCCGCGCGCTCGCCGAAGCCGGCGCGGCGGAAAACCCCGACCAGCTGACGGCCGTCGAGCGCCCCGCCGACCTGCCCGACCTCGCCGAGGGCGGCGAAACGGACGAGCAGAGCCGGCGCGCCTATGAGATTCTGTTCACCGCCCGTCCGGACGCTTCACCGCCCGCGGACAGTGCGGACTCCGGCCGCAAGGATTCGGAGCCCATGCCGGTTCAGCCGCACAGCGGGGATACGGAGGCTGAACCCGACGGCGGCGACCGCCCCCAAACCTCCGGCGAAACCGGAGAAACCGGCGATGACGGCGATGAAAAAGAGCCTGAATAAACAAACGGCGCGGCGGAAAGAGATTTCCGCCGCGTCCGGTCTGTATCCCGATCCCCTTGATCCACGGTCTGGCCGGCGCGGCGCGGCGGCGGTTTTATCGGGTTTCTCCGCGCCGCGGCCGCCGCTTCGCGCACAGACAGCGGCAAAGACGCAGCGCTTTCCCCGTTGCCCGGCCGCTCGGCCGGCCGGTTTTGAGGCCGCGCCGTCCGCACCGCGCGCCCGCGGTTTTTCCCGGCCAAACGGCTGCGGCCGGAGCTTATCGCCGCGGCCGGCTCGGCTGTTTTGGGTTTTGATCGCCGCGGCGCTGACGCTCTGCCTGTTCTTCTGCGCCTCTCCCTGCGCGGCCGGCGAAAGAACCCTCGTGGCGCTCGGCGATTCGATCGCTTTCGGCTACGGCCTCGCCGCGCCGGAGCGCGACGGTTACCCCGCCCTGCTCGCCGGTTTTTTGGGGATGAGCGTGAAGATGGAGGCCGTCAACGGCTACCGCGCCGAAAACGTCCTGCGCAAAATGGAAACGGCCGAAACCGCCGCGGCGCTCGCGGAAGCGTCGGCGGTCTGCCTCTCCGTAGGCGGCAACGAGCTTCTCTACCCGTTTTCGCAGGCGCTGGCCGCCGCGCTTCCGGCCGGAACGGCGCCCTCGGAGGCCAACGCCCTGTCCGCCGCCGCCGCGCTGCTGCGCGTATTGAGCGACGAGACGCGCTATGCCGCGCTCAAAGAGGCCATCGACGCCAATCTAAGCGCCTTCGGCGAACAATACCCTGAGATCATCGCCCGCATCCGCCGCCAAAATCCCGACGCGCTCATCTTTACGCAGACGCTCTACAACCCCTTTGACGGCAAAGCGCTCTCCGCGTTCGGCGAGCGCTTCGCCTATGCGTTTGACGAGATCAACCGCGTCATCCTTTCCGTGGACGGCTGTATCTCCGCGCCGGTCGCCGAAGCCTTTTCGGGCCGGGCGGCCGAGCTGACCAACATCGGCGCGCTCGACATCCACCCCAACCGCGACGGACACAGGCTGATCTTTTCGCTTTTCCGCACCGAGTATCTCGCGCGCGAGCTGGTCCGCGCGCCGCGCCCGCTGCTGGCCGCCGTGCCCGCCGAACCAAGGCGCAGATTTTAATCCGCGCAGAAATGCGGCCGCCGAGCCGTTTTGCCAAGAGCGGCGAGTGCTTTTCCGCTCGCTGATCGGCCGCGCCCGGCCGGAGCCGGGCCTGTCTTGAACCCGCAACGCCGCAGCCGCAGACCGCAAGTTTTTGCTTACGGTCTGCGGCTGACAATTTTTTCAGAAAACGGCTGCGCTCCTTGGGAAATGAGGCGTATCCGCCCTTTTCAGCGCCGCCGAAAGACCGCTCCGTCGGGAACGGCCGGCCGGTCTCCGCCGAGCGAATCGGGGATTTGGGAGGACCGGGAGGCGTCGAAGACCAGCGTGTCCGCCTCCGCGTCATAGCGGAACACATAGGCGTTTTCGCCGTCGTCTGTCCTGCACGTCAGCGTCTCGCCGCTGAATTGATAGCTTCCCGCCGCCATATAGCTGCTCTGCACGGAGTAGGAAAATTGAAACGAACGGTCAGAAGCCCTCAGCCGCAGCGCCGGAGCGGCCGCTTCCGGCGATTCCCCGTAGGCATACGTCTGGCACGACTCTCTGAACCGAATGCTGTAATTCTCAAACGCGAGAAACAGGGTGTATTCGGAGCCGCCGCCATGGTATCGCGTGACGCCCGTGCTGGCGTAACCCGTCTGTCCGCCGTAGGACAGCTCGTAAATAATACCGCTGATGTTTCTGCTGTCGACGCGGTAAGAGAGCTCCCACGCCTCGTTTGTCCCCTGATTTTTCAGCACGATCTTTCCGTCGCCGCATTCCACGGCGAGGTCCGCCGCCGCCGCGTTTTCATAGAACGGCTTTTGTTCCGCCGAGCAGGCGACAACCGCGCCGTCCGCGCCGCTTTGCGCCAGGACAAACTCCCAAGGGCGGCTTTCGATCTTGTAGTCCGGGCTGGGAACGTCTGCTGCGGAGCGCGGCGGATTGGTCAGGAAGCCCGCCGCAACGGCGATACACGCCGCAACAGCCGCCGCCGCGACCCAAAACGCCGGTTTTTTGTAATGGAGCACGCTCTTTATCCTTTCTTTGACGCCGGTCTCGCCGAAAGCCAGCGGGCCGGCGACCGCGCCGCGCCGCCCCGAGCTGCATGCAAGCAGCGCCTCCGCGTACGCCTTTTTCCCGTCCGTCCCCAGCTCTCTGACGACTTTTTCGTCACAGGCGAGCTCAATGTCCCTGCAAAACAGAAAATAGGCGAGCCAGCACAGGGGATTGAACCAGTGGACGCCGAGGATGAGAAAGCCCAGCGGCTTCCACAGATGATCTCTCCGGCTCAGATGCGCGTTTTCGTGCGCGAGGACGTAAGGCAGGCAGTCCGCCCCGATTCTGGACGGGAGATAGATTTTCGGCCTGAAAAGGCCGAAAATCAACGGCTGCGCCGCCGCGTCGCACAGATAGACGCGCTCCTGAACCGCGATGGACGCTCTGAGCCGCCGCAGCAGCCGAAGGGCGCTGACGGCCGCATAGCCGAGCATGCCGGCGAGCCCCGCCAGCCAGACGGCCGCTGCGACCCGCGTATACAGCTGCATCGGGTTGGCGCTTGCGCCCGCCTCCCGCGCAAGCGCGCCGCTGATGATCGGATTCAGCGCCTCGTCGACAAACGGTATGCCGCTGTCAAGCTCGGGAACCTGCGCATACACGATATCGGGGCTGACCGTCTCCGCGCTGGGCACTAAGCTCAAAACGCTTTCAAAGGAAACCGGACAGACGAGCCGGAGCGCCGCAAACGCCCACAGGGCGCACATCGCCGCTTTCGGAGCCTTTTTCAGCGCCGGCCGCAGCAGAACGGCCGCCAGGATGATCCAGCCCGCCGCAATGCTCATGTTGAGGATTTTCAGGAACGCCGATTCCACCGTCACACCTCCCCCGCAGAGTCGATCATCTCCCGTATCTCCGCGATCTCCTCGGCTGAAAGCGGTTTTCGCCGTGTAAACGCGGCGATAAACGCCGGCAGAGACCCGTCGAACACCTCTTCTATAAATTTTTCGCTCTGCATCCCGTAAAGCTCGCTTTTGGAAATCAGCGCTGAAACGACCCCGTCCCGGTTCTGAAAAATGCCCCGCTCACAGAACTTTTTTAAAACCGTATAGGTGGTCGATTTTTTCCATTTCAGCTCTTCTCCGCACAGCTTCACCAGCTCGCCGGAAGGAAGCGGCTCGTGGCTCCATACGATGTCGGCAAAACGGGCGTCTACGGGCCCCAGCTGGATTCCGCTCATCAAACATTCCTCCTTCGCTCCCGCGTGTTTCGGTCGATAGTGAGTAGACCTGTCTTAGTCTACACCTTATAGACCTTTTTGTCAAGCCCTTTGGGCAAAAAAATTCAACGGGCTGGCGCTCACAATTAGAGCGCCAGCCCGTTGCAGCCGGCAGACAGGGCGGGAATGGATTTGCCTTGGCGAGGTGGGCGCGGCAAAACGGTTTACCGGTATTTTTCATGGATATACAGATCAAACAAACGAATCATCAGCATGGACCTATCGTCTCTGTGACAAATGCCGTCGGCGGTAAAAAGCCTCAGCAGCTCGCCCTTATTCAGCAAATTGTTTCGGATCCAGCAGCCGAGGCTGAAATGATACCGATCCAATTCGCCGTATTCACAGGCGCAAAACCGTTCCAGCGCCGTTTCACTGAAAAGCCTTTCGATCTCGCCAAAGTTCTTTTCAATTTCTTCCGTCAGCTTCAAGTTTGTCGCCTCCTCATTATGATAGGTCAATTTAACCCTAAAATCAATAGGGAAAATTGACATAATATAACCGGGAGATGATAGCATGGACCGGTTGAAGAAATTGCGCAGAGAAAAGGGCTATACACAGATTCAAATGCAGATGCTCACCGGCATCGACCAGAGCGATTATTCCAAAATCGAGAGCGGAAAACGCTATTATACATTTGAACAATGCCGTAAAATCGCCGTCACGCTGGAAACGAGCATGGATTATCTGGCCGGCCTGACCGACGAAAAGAGGCCTTATCCCCGCAGGCAGACCGACTGAATCAAACGCAGAGAAAGTTCAAAGGGCTTAACAGACGCGGAAAACGGCGGGAGAACCATCTTTGATTCTCCCGCCGTAAAACGCTTTGCGCGCCTCAGCCCGCCGTGTCGCGGCGGTCGAGCCGCTCCGACCATTCGGCGCGGAAGGCGTCGAAGCGCTGTTCCTCGATGGCGAGCCGGATCTGCGCCATCAGGTCGTTATAAAACCAGAGGTTGTGCATGACGCAGAGGCGCAGGCCGAGCACCTCGCCCGAGCGCAGCAGATGGCGGAGATAGGCGCGCGAATGCTTCGCGCAGACGGGGCAGCCGCAGGCCTCGTCGACCGGGCGGCTGTCGGCGGCGAATTTCTGGTTGTTGAGATTGATGCGCCCGTTTTTAGTGTACAGATGGCCGTGGCGGGCGTTGCGCGCGGGGAGCACGCAGTCGAAAAAGTCGACGCCGCGCCAGACCGCCTCGATGATATTCCCCGGCGTTCCGACGCCCATCAGATAGCGCGGCCGGTCGGGCGGCATATGCGGCTCAACCGCGTCGATGATCCGGTACATCTCCTCGGTCGGTTCGCCGACGGCCAGCCCGCCGATGGCGTAGCCGGGCAGCTCCAGCGCGGCGATGGACTTCATATGCGCGACGCGGATCTCCGCCGAGGTGCCGCCCTGGTTGATGCCCCAGAGCTGCTGGCCGGGGTTTACCACGCCGCCTTCCCTGCGGATGCGTTCCAGCTCGTCGCGGCAGCGCACGAGCCAGCGCACCGTTCTGTCGCAGGAGCGGCTGACATATTCGTCCGGCGACGGGTTTTCAATGCACTCGTCAAAGGCCATGGCGATATCGCTGCCGAGCGCCGATTGGACGCGGATGCTCTCCTCCGGCCCCATAAAGATCCGCCGCCCGTCGATGTGCGAGGCAAAGGCGACGCCCTCTTCGGTGATTTTTCGCATGGTTGCCAGCGAAAACACCTGAAAGCCGCCGCTGTCGGTGAGAATGGGGCGGTTCCAGTTCATAAACCCGTGCAGCCCGCCGAGCGAGCGGACGATCTCCTCGCCCGGGCGCAGGTGCAGGTGGTAGGTGTTCGACAGCTCGACCTGACAGCCGATCTGTTCGAGATCCTCGGCGGCCAGCCCGCCCTTGATCGCCGCCTGCGTCCCGACGTTCATAAACACGGGCGTCTCGGCGCTGCCGTGCGCGCAGGTAAACCGGCCGCGCCGCGCGCGGCCGTCCTTCTGTAAAAGCTCAAACAAGACTCTTCACCTGTAAAATCAATTTTTTGTTGTAAAACGGAAACCGGCGGCGGGGTAAAGACCGCCGCGCTCGAAGGCGCACGCCCCGGGATTTGCGGCCCGGCCATTTATGGCTCGTCCGTTCATAGCCCGTCCGTTCATGGCTCGGCCGTTCATGGCCCGGCCATGTATGGCCGTTGTCAGCCCCCCGGGCAAGGCGTTTTTCAGGCAGACGCGCCCAAGTAAAACGGAAAGGCGCTTTTTCCTTTCGCGCCGGTTTCGTCGGTTCACGAAACCGCAGGCCGCCGTTTTGGAAGCGATTCTGCGCTTTCAAAACGATTATACCACAAACCCGCCCTCTTTTTCAAGCTCTGCGAAAAAAAGTCCGCCGGAAAGAAAACGCTTTCCGGCGGATATCTTTCTGTCCGTATGCGCTCAGACGGGCTCCGCAGCCGCTTCCGCCGCATACCATTTCGCCTGTGAGGAAAACATCTCGGCATAGAGCCCGCCGGCGGCCATCAGCTCGTCGTGCGTGCCGGTTTCGGCGATTTTTCCCTCCGCCATCACGATGATGCGGTCGGCGATGCGCGCCGAACCCAAGCGGTGCGTCACGAGCACCGACGTCTTTCCCTTTGAGATCTCGGCGAAGCGCCGGTAGAGCCGCGTCTCCTCAATGGGGTCGATCGCCGCGGTCGGCTCGTCGAGGAAGATGATCTCGTGCGGCCGGTAGAGCCCGCGCGCGATGGCGATTCGCTGCCACTGACCGCCCGAGACCTCCGCGCCGTCAAACTCCCTGCCCAGCAGAGTCGCAAAGCCGTCGGGATAGCTCTCGCCGTCCGCCTCGACGCCCGCCTGTTCGGCCGCCGTTTCCAGCCGCCCGGCGTCGGCGGAGTTCAGCTCGCCCGCGCCGACGCTGATGTTTTCGCCGAGCGTCAGCAGATATTTCTGGAATTTCTGAAACACCGCCGAGGTGTTCCGGTACAGCTCCTCCGGCGCGATTTTGTCCGTCGGGACGCCGCCGATCATCGCCTCGCCCGAATCGGGCCGGTAGAGGCCGGAGAGCACGCGCACCAGCGTCGATTTTCCCGCGCCGTTGACGCCGACGACGGCCACCGTCTCGCCTGCGCGGATGTCGAGGCTGACGTCGGAGAGCGCGGGCGTCTCCTTGCCCGGATAGGTAAAGCTGACATTGCGCAGCGACAGATCGAAACGTTCCGGTTTTTCCGTTCCGCCCGCGCGCTCGGGCATCTGCATAAAGCGCACGAAATTGCGCACCGTGCCGAACTGCTCGCTGATGCTGCCGATATGATCCGAAACGATCTCCTCCATGATTGAAAAGAGCATTCCGATGGAGTTAAAGACCGCGGCGAAGGCGCCGACGGAGATTTCCCCGGCTAAAAGCGCCCCGAAGAGCAGATAGAGGATGCCGAAATAGCCGCAGAGGGTGAGAAAGTTGGCGCCGAGCTCAAAGAGCTGCGCCCTGCCCTTGGTTTTCCACTCCTTGCGGAAAAAGAGGAGCTGCGCCGTGTCGTAGAGCGTTCTGAAAAAGTGCGTCGCGCCCAAAAGCCGCGTCTCCTTGAAAAACTCGCGCGAGCTGATACACTTGTCATAGTGATCGCGCTCGCGCCGCAGCGGGGCGAGCTGATCCTCGAGCTTTGAGAAAAAGCGCGATTTCAAAAGCTGGGTGAGCGCCACGGGGAGAAAGACAAAGACGATGCCGAGCGCTAAGACCGGCTTTAACGAGAACAGATACCAGCCCATGACGATGAAATACGGCAGATAAAAGGTCAGGAGGTTGAAGACGGTAAAGACAAAATAGACCGCCGTCCCTATACCGTTTTCCGCCTTTTCGATGTCGTCGAGCTGTTCCTTTCGTTCAAACGCGAGCGGGTCGAGCCCTGCCGCCTTCTGGTGCAGCGTTTTTTGTAAACGGATACACCCACGTCCGAAAAAAAACACGCTCGTAAAGAGATTGTGCCCGGCGTTGATCAGGATGACCCAGAGCTGAAAGAAGCAGAACAGGAGGAGCGCGCCGAGGGGAAAGCCGCCGCCGACGGCGCCGGTCACGCCGTCGATCAGCCGCTGCTGCACCGGCGCGGAAAGCGCCTGCGAAACGCCGTGGACGATCGACAAGAGATTGGTGACGACAAGCGCAGCCGGAGCGGCGCGGAAAACGCGCGGAAGCGTCGCTCTCAGCAGCGGAAAAAAGCCCATTTCCTTTTGTTTTTTCTCTTTTTTCATATATACCAGCTCCTTTGCGCCTCAAACATTTCAGCGTACAGCCCGCCGGCGGCCATCAGCTCGTCATACGTTCCGGCCTCGGCGACCGCGCCGTTATCGAGCACGAGGATGCAGTCGGCCAGCCGCGTCGAGCCCAGACGGTGGCTGATAAAGACCGTCG
>ERZ772860.1837-NODE-1837-length-13438-cov-4.120078_pt1 | contig 13438 bp, 20 predicted proteins | sample MGYA00511342_ERZ772860 | MGnify/ENA primary metagenome ERZ772860 (study PRJEB29015, sample SAMEA2737665) | human gut metagenome | biome: human gut; feature: human-associated habitat; material: faeces | place: China | collected 2012 ... | reverse complement strand
AACCTTTCTCGGTTTGCCGCGCCTGTCTATTCTTTTCGCCGGGTCAAGGCGCCGCTTTTTTCGCTGTCCGCCGCAAGCGCCTGCTTATTCTCTCATCATCCAGACGAGCATCTCCGTTTCGCCGCGGTTTGCAAAGGTATGATACGGGATCAGCCGCGCCGTAAACGCCTCTCTGCGCGCCGGCGTCTCGCCGTACAGCGCGTTTTCATCCGCCGCAGCCGCCCGGAACGCCCTCGCGTACAGCACCATCCCGAACGCCTCGTCGTATTCCTCCGCAAAGCCGGGGTCAGCCGCCAGCCGCACCGCGCGCAGGTTGGCCCCGTTGTCCACGCCCTCCATGCAGTAGACGACCGGCCCGCGCATGACCGCGACGCGCCCCGCGTTTTCGGAAACCATCGGATGCGCCTCAACGATGCGCGGCCGCATGTCGAACGACAGCGAAATCTCGCTCCCGTCCACGACCTCGAAAACCGCGTAGCCGCGGTCGAGCGCTCCGGGATACGCAGGCCGGCACCACGGCGGGATGCGCACGGCCAGCCGCGTCCGCTCCCCAAAATAGCGGATTCTGACCGCTCCGCTGCGCGGATAGTCCGTCTCCTGTACGATCCGAACCGGCTTGCCGTTGTGTTCAAACGCAGCGGCCGACTCCATGAACTGGTGGCAGCAGATCCTCTCCTCGTCCGCGGTATACAGCAGCCCGCCGAGCGAAGCGATAAAGCGGGTGATATTGGGCGGGCAGCAGGAGCAGTCGAACACTTCCAGCCGCTGCGTGATCGGATAGCGCGAGCCGCCGCGGCGGATGCTGGCGTCGCGGCCGATCAGGCGCGGGTTGATTTCCAAAGGATTTTCGTAGAAAAAAGACTTTCCGTCCAGAGAAATGCTCGACAGCAGGCCGTTATAGAGAATGCGCTCGATGGCGTCGGCGTAGCGCGCGTCGTTTTCAAGGCGCTGCATCCGTTCGGAGAAAAACGCCAGCGCGATTGAGGCGCAGCTCTCGGCATAGGCCGTCAGGTTGGGCAGATCATAGTCGATGGTAAAGGCTTCGCCGACGGCGGACGAGCCGGTCGCGCCGGTGATATACATCCTGCGTTCGGTGATGTTGCGGAAGAGCGCCTCGCAGGCGTCTTTCAGCTCCGCATCGCCGCACATCCGCGCGATGTCCGCCATGCCGCTGTACAGATAGCCCGCCCGCACGGCGTGGCCCTCCGCCGTTTTCTGCTCGCGGACAGGCAGGTGCGACTGGGAATAGGAATGCCCCGCAAACTCGTATTCGTCCTCTTCGCAGCAGCCGCGCATATCGATAAAGAATTTTGAGAGCGCGAGATAACGCGCCTCGCCCGTCGCTTCATAGAGCCGCACCAGCGCCAGCTCGATTTCCTCATGCCCCGGCGTGACAAAGGCCGCGCTCCGTTCCTTCATAAAGACGCGCTCGATCAGATCGGCGTAACGGCACATACAGCGCAGGAAACGATCCTTTCCCGTCGCCTGGTAGTAGGCGGCCTCAATCAAATGTCCGGCGCAATACAGCTCATGATCCGTCCGCCGCTGAAAGCGGCTCTGCGGCTCGCAGACGGTGAAATAGATGTTAAAGTACCCGTCCGGCCACTGGTGCGTCTCAATTTCCTCCACCAAGCCGTCCACAATCCGTTCCAGCTCCGGCTCCGGCCCTTTTTGGATCAGATACGCAGCCGATTCGATCCACTTTGCCACGTCCGAATCCCAAAAGATATGCGGCCGGTTTTTCTCCCCTTCCCTCCATGAAAAACGGAAGGCTTCCAAGCGCCCCGTATCGCAAAAGCGGTCGTATACGGCGCGGATGGTGACGCGGCGCACCAGCTCCTGCCGCTTTTTCCAAAAGCCGCCGCTGATCTCGACGCGGTCAAACGGAATTTTTTCAATCATACGCCGGTTTTTCTCCCCTTTCTGCCGGCAGCCGCGCCGCCGGCTCTTGCGGCTCGCCGCATTCTGTGATATGATTATACGGAAAAGCGGCGCCTTTCGCAACGCCGCGCACAGTAGAAAAGGAGTGAAAATCCGACCTGATGTTTGAGGAAATCTCCTTTGTCAGCGCCGGCCGTTTTACCGCGCGGGAGACTTGGCTCCATCCGGCCCGCCTCCTCGACACCGACGAGGTGATCTGCGTCGTCCATGGTCCCGTTCACATCGCCGTGGAAGACGATTTCTATACGCTCCGCGACGGCGACGCGCTGCTGCTCGAACAGGGCCGGCGTCACCGCGGGACGCGGGAAAGCGGCGGCGGCGTCTCGTTTTACTGGATGCACTTCCGCCGTCCCTCCGGGCTGCATCTGCCGTTTCGGCGGCTGTCATCACTTGATTCGGCGCAGCTCCCCCTGCTGTGCCGTCAGCTTCTGCACGTTTCCTGCGGCGGTTATCCGGCCGAAGCGGCGGATTACGCGCTGCGCCTGATCCTCATTGAGCTGTGCCGCCTCTGCCGGCCGCTGGAAACGGATTCGCCTACGGCTCTGCAAATCGCCGAATGGGTGCGCATCAACTGCGACCGGCCGCTCACCGTCTCCGATGTGGCCGAGCATTTCGGCTATAACCCCGACTACCTCTCGCGCCTTTACAGGCGCAGCGATCCGCGCGGCCTGAAAGCCTGTATCGACGAGACGCGCCTGCAAAACGTCAAAAGGCTTCTGCTGGCGACCGATCTGCCGCTCAAAGAGGTGGCCAAGCGCTGCGGGTTCGACGACTATAAATACTTTCTGAAATACTTTGTCTATCACGAAGAGACGACGCCCACGCGGTTCCGCGCCGCTTTTTTCCGGCAGCATACCAACAACCGCTGAACCGCCGGCGTTTCTCCAATTCAGTCCGAACCGGCCCGTCGAACCTCCGTATTGTCCGGCGATCTCGCCAGAGCCGGAGGCCGGGGCGCGTTCCCCGTTTCCGGTACGCGCCTAACCCCGCTTTTTTCCAAACGGCCGCCGCCATCCGCAGAAACCGCGCCATCCTAAGGCTGCCGGCGCAGCAGCCTCCCGCCATTCAGAATCGCCAAACAACTTTTTTGCCGCATTTGAACACATATTCACCGTAAAAAAGCGGAATACTATCCGCAGAGGTGACTGATATTGGACGAAAATATTCATTTGCTGAACGATATCTGCAAAAATACGGAAATGGGCATCGACGGCATCAAGCTGGTCAAAAAGCGCTGTAAAAACCGCTCGATGCGCAAGGCGCTGAACCGTCAGCTCAGCGAATACGGCGATATGTACGACCGCGCCAGCGGCATCCTCGACCGTCTCGGCGAGACGCCGAAAAAAATCAACGCCGCCGCGAAAATCTCGACGCATATCGCGATGACGACCAAAGGGTTTCGGGATCCGTCCGCCTCGCATATTGCGGAAATGATGATTCAGGGAAACACAATGGGCGTTATTCAGCTGACGCGCCAGAAAAAGCGCTGCCGCGGCTGTAACAGCGAGGTTATGCGCTTAGCCGAGGAGCTGATCGTCACCGAGGAAAACAACATCGACGAGATGAAGTTCTTCCTCTGATACGGCGGACCGTTCCTGCCCGCACGATTTTTCTCATCCGGCACGGCGTTTTCCCGCCGCAAGCCCCGTGCCGCGCTTTTTTTGCGGCGGAGAATCAGGAGGATGCCATGAGCGATCTGTTTTCCGGCGACATCCCGCTGGGCTTCGGTATGGCGCTCGCGGAGAATCTCGACGCGATGCAGTATTTTTCCACTCTCCCGCGCGACCGTCAGCAGTCGATTATCGCGCAAACCAAATCGATTGCGTCCAAAGAGGAGATGCGGCGATTTGTCAACTCCCTGAAAACGCAGCAGTCATAAATCCCGCTTCCGGCTCGCAGCCGTTGCGGAAAAGGCGTCTTGATCCGTCCGATGACCTCCGCGGTTTTTGCCCGCGCCGCGTTGATTGCTTTGTCTTCATCGGATTCAGCGCCCTCAAACCCGCTTCCATTGATCTCCCCATGTAGAAAAAGGAACGCTTTCCGCAGTTGGTTTTGGAAAGCGTTCCTTTTTATGTTCCTTTCGGCGGCTTCTCTCGTGGCCGCCCTTCGTTTTCCCGGCCGCGGCCTGCCGGCTCTGATATTCAAGCGGGATGGCATGAACACACAAAAAAGGTATTGTCCCAATGCCGGATGCTTGGGACAATACCCTTGGCGCCCTTTTTTCACAGGGCCGCTGATATATGCCGGCAAGAGAAGCCGAACCGCAGGCCGCATTCCGGCGGAATGCGCCGATCGCCGAGCGGTTCTCCCGCCTCCGTTTCGCTTATACCAGCTCGATGATCGCCATTTCCGCCGCGTCGCCGCGCCGCATGCCGGTGCGGATAATGCGCGTATAACCGCCGTTCCGCTCCGCATATTTCGGCGCGATCTCGTTGATCAGCTTATAGACGACCGCTTCCTTGGTGATAAACGCGAGAAGCTGCCGCTTGTTGGCCAGCGTCGGATTTTTGGCGAGGGTGATCATTTTTTCCGCGATCGGGCGAACTTCTTTCGCCCTCGTAACAGTCGTCTCGATTCTTCCGCTTTCAAACAGATAGGTCACCATGGCGCGAAGCATTGCCTTGCGGTGATCTGTCGGTCTGCCAAGCTTACGGGTCCCGGGCATATTGTTTCCTCCTTAATCAGTTCTCGTCCTCGCTCTTCAAGGAGAAGCCCATGGCATGGAGCTTATTGATGACTTCTTCAAGCGATTTCTTTCCGAGATTCCGAACCTTCATCATATCTTCTTCCGTTCGGTTGACCAGATCTTCAACCGTATTGATTCCGGCGCGTTTCAGGCAATTGAACGAGCGAACCGAGAAGTCCAGCTCTTCAATCGTCATATCGAGCTGCGCGCTCTTGTTTTCATTCGGCTTATCAATGACCGCCGCCGAATTCGCAAGCTCCTTCGACAACCCGATAAAGAGCGACAGGTGATCTGTCAGAATCTTCGCCGACCACGAAACCGCTTCGGCCGCGGTCAGCGTTTTATTCGTCCAGACCTCCAACGTCAGCTTGTCGTGATCCACCGCGTCTCCGACGCGCGTGTCCTCGACGGTGTAATTGACCTTGGTGACCGGCGTGTAGATAGAGTCGATCGGGATCAGGCCGATCACCATCTGCGCCGGCTTGTTTTTCTCCGCGGAGACGTAGCCTCTGCCGCGGTTGAAGGTCAGCTCCATCGACAGCCGGGCATCCTCCGCGAGCGAGGCGATATGGTGCTCGGGGTTGAGGATCTCGACCTCGCTGTCGCCGATGATATCGCCGGCGACGATCTCGGTTTTGCCGGACGCTTCGATATACATAACCTTCGGCCCCGGCGCATGGAGCTTTGCGATAACCGATTTGAGGTTGAGGACGATCTGCGTCACGTCCTCCTTAACGCCGGGAATCGTGGAAAATTCGTGCTGTACGCCCGCGATCTTTACCGCGGTAATCGCCGAACCTTCAAGTGACGAAAGCAAAACGCGCCGCATAGAATTGCCAAGCGTCATGCCGTAACCGCGCTGCAACGGCTCGATTACAAATTTACCGTACGAGCCGTCGCCGGTCATGTCGATGGTTTCTATCGTCGGTTTAACAAATTCTATCATAGTTACCCTCCACTTGTTACCGGCTGAACCGGCGTTTGATGTCGTGTGCCAACTTTGAGGGCCGGTTTGAACGTCATATCCAAATCCACATACCGCTCCGAACAACCTGTCCGGATAAATGCAGACAACCGCAAAGACCGGAACCGCGCAAGGCGCCGGCGACAGATGCAGCCGTCTGTCAGCTTACTTTGAATACAACTCGACGATAAGATGCTCTTCAACCGGCAGGTCGATGTCCGCGCGGTCGGGCATAGCGATGACCTTTGCCGCGAAGTTTGCTCCGTCTTTTTCAAGCCATTTCGGATAGGGCTTTGACGCGTTTGCTTCAATGACATCCTTGAACTTGTCGTATGCCCGGCTCTTCTCGCGCAGCGCGACGACATCGCCCGGCTTTACGCGGAACGAGGGGATATTGACCTTACGGCCGTTGACCGTGAAATGCGCGTGGTTGACGAGCTGGCGCGCCTCGGGTCTCGACATGGCGTATCCCATCCGGTAAACGACGTTGTCCAGTCTCATTTCCAGAATCGAAAGCAGATTTTCGCCGGTGATGCCGCTCTTTTTCTCGGCAAGCGCGAAATACTTCTCCATCTGGCTCTCGGAAATGCCGTAAAACCGCTTGGTCTTCTGTTTTTCTCTGAGCTGAAGCGCGTATTCGCTGGCCTTTCTGCTGCGCTGCTGGCCATGCTGGCCGGGCGCGTAAGAACGTCTGTCAACCGGGCATTTCCCGCTGAAACATTTATCGCCTTTCAGAAAAAGCTTCTGATTTTCTCTGCGGCAAAGGCGGCAGACCGCCTCCGTATATCTTGCCATACGCTTGTATTACACCTCCATAATTTGGGCTCTGCCTTAAACGCGCCTTCTCTTCGGCGGGCGGCAGCCGTTGTGCGGAATCGGCGTGACATCCTTGATCATGCAGATTTCAAGGCCCGCCGCCTGCAAAGAACGGATCGCGGCTTCTCTGCCGGGACCAGGCCCTTTGACATAGACCTCGACGGTCTTCATGCCATGCTCCATAGCCGCTCTGGCCGCGGTTTCCGCTGCGGACTGCGCGGCAAAGGGCGTGCTCTTTCTCGAACCCTTAAAGCCAAGGCCGCCGGCCGACGCCCACGCGACCGCGTTGCCGTTGAGGTCGGTGATGGTGATAATAGTGTTATTAAAGGAGGAGCGGATGTGCGCGGAGCCTTTTTCAATGTTCTTTCTCTCGCGGCGTCTGCGGACAGTTGCACCCTTCTTAGCCTGTACTTTCGCCATTTTGGGGATTACCTCCTATTACTGCTTCTTATTGGCAATGGTCTTTCTCGGACCCTTGCGCGTGCGGGCGTTTGTCTTTGTGCGCTGGCCCCTGACAGGCAGGCCTCTTCTGTGTCTCTGTCCGCGGTAACTGCCGATTTCAATCAGGCGTTTTATATCAAGCGCGACGTCTCTTCTCAGATCGCCTTCGACGCGGTAACCCTTGTCGATCTGCTCACGAAGCCTTGAAATTTCATCGTCTGTCAGATCCTTGACCCGCGTGTCGGGATTGACGCCGCTCGCTTTGAGAATGTCGTTTGACAGTTTTCTTCCGATACCGTAGATATAGGTGAGTCCGATCTCGACTCTCTTTTCTCTCGGCAGGTCTACGCCGGCTATACGTGCCATTTATGAACGCACCTCCTAATTTATTAACCCTGTCTTTGTTTATGCTTCGGATCATTGGGGCAAATTACCATGACCTTGCCCTTGCGCTTGATCACTTTGCACTTGTCGCACATTGGTCTGACCGATGGCCTAACTTTCATATTCTTTGCTCCTTTTGCCGGAATGCCCGGCCATACTCAAACTTGTTGCCGCCCTATTTCGTCCGCCACGTGATCCGGCCCTTCGTCAGGTCATACGGCGACATCTCCACCGTCACCTTGTCGCCGGGCAGAATCTTGATATAATTCATCCGCAGCTTTCCGGAGATATGAGCGAGTATTTTGTGACCGTTTTGCAGCTCAACCCGGAACATCGCGTTCGGCAAAGCCTCCGAAACAATGCCTTCAAGCTCGATTACGTCGTCTTTTGCCATAAGCTGTCTCAGCCTCCGTTCAATCTATCCGTGATCGCTGATTCTTCGACCGGCCTACTTTGTCAGCAGCTCCGGTTCGCCGTTTGTGATCAGCACCGTATGCTCATAGTGGGCGCTCAGCTTTTTATCGATCGTCACAACCGTCCACTTGTCACTGAGAATCTTGACCGCCCATGTGCCGGCGTTAATCATCGGCTCGATGGCGATCGTCATCCCCGGCACGAGCCGCGGGTTGTTGTATTCTCCGCTTTCATGCCTTTCCACGTAATTCGGAACGCTCGGATCTTCATGCATTTCCGTCCCGATTCCGTGGCCGGTAAAAGCCCGGACGACCGAAAAGCCGTTCCCCTCCGCATACGTCTGTACCGCGCGTGATATGTCGGAAATCCGCTTGCCGGCGACGCAGACCTTCAAAGCCTCGAAAAAGCTCTGTCGTGTCACGTCGATCAGCTTCTGCGCCGCCTCCGAAATCTTCCCCGCATAAAAGGTCGCCGCGGTGTCTCCGTGATAACCGTGCATCTTGGCGCCGACGTCGATCTTGACGAGGTCGCCGTCGTGAATAACCCTTTTTTTGCTGGGGATCCCGTGTATCACTTCTTCATTGATGGACACACACACCGCAGCCGGATAGCCATGGTAATTCAGGAAACTCGGCTCTGCTTCGTACTGTTTCAGCGTGTCGCGAACAACCGTGTCGATATCGGCGGTCGTGACACCGGCGGCCACCGCGGCGCCCGCAGCCTCGCGGGCCGCGGATGCCGCGCGGCCTGCCATGCGCATGCATTCAATCGCTTCTTGGGATTTGATACTGATTGTCATACGGACTGCCCTAACGCCTTGAAAATCAGCGCTGTCGTCGCCTCAACGGTTCCGTTGCCGTCAATGCAGACGAGCTTGCCCCGTTTTTCATAGAAGGCCTTGACCGGCTCGGTCAGCTCATGGTAAACGCGCAGGCGCTCGCGGACCGTTTCCGCCTTGTCGTCCACACGCTGTACAAGGGCCGCGCCGCATTTGTCGCAGCTGCCCTCCGAGGCGGGCGGGTTAAACTTTAAATGGAAAGATTCGCCGCAGGCCGGACAGACTCTGCGCCCGGACATGCGCTCTTCAATCGCGCCGTCGTCCACTTCCAGAGAGATCACCTTATCGATGGTGATGCCCATCGCGTCGAGCGCCTCCGCCTGCGGAATCGTGCGCGGAAAGCCGTCTAACACATAACCGCCGGCGCAGTCGTCGTGAGAGATGCGGTCGGAAAGCATTTTGACGACCACCTCGTCGGGCACAAGCGCGCCCTTCTCGGTGTACTGTTTCGCCTGCAAGCCGGCCTCTGTCCCTTTGGCGATCGCCTCGCGGATGATGTTGCCTGTGGAAATCGTCGGGATATGCAGCGCCTCATTGATGGCCGAGGCCTGCGTTCCCTTGCCGGCGCCCGGGGCGCCGAATAAGATCAGCTTCATTTTTTCAAATCCTCCGAGTCCGTCCGCAGTTTATTCAAGGAAGCCCTTGTAATGACGCATAATCATCTGGGATTCCAGCTGCTGGACCGTTTCAAGCGCGACACCGACGACGATTAACAGCGTCGTTCCGCCCAGGGCAAGGCTGCCGAGGCTCTCGGAAAAAGCGCTGACGATAATCGGCAGGATCGCGATAAAGGCGAGGAAGAGCGCGCCGATGACGGTGATGTTCTTCATGACGCGGCTGATGTATTCGGCCGTCGGCCGTCCCGGGCGCAGACCCGGAATAAAGCCGCCGTTGTTCTTCATGTTGTTCGCCACCTCAATCGGGTTGAACTGCGCGAACGCATAGAAGAAGCTGAACGCGATGATGAGGACAAAGTAAAGAATGATATACACCGCGCTCGGCGCCTGTGTGTATTTCAGGAAATAGAACCAGAAGCCGCCTGTGGGCTTCGGGAAAAACGACGCGATCATGGTCGGCAGGCTGACGATGCTCGACGCAAAGATGATCGGCAGAACGCCCGTCATGTTGACTTTGAGCGGGATGTAGCTAGCTTGACCGCCGTACACCTTTTTGCCGATGACACGCTTTGCATACTGCACCTGCAATCTCCGCTCGGCGTTGCTGACCCAGACGACCACGCCGATCAGGACGATCGTGGCCAGAATCAGCGGCACAAGAACGAAGATCGACAGCGAACCGTTTCTCACCGAGTCGATCGCCGACGTCACGAGAACCGGGAAACGCGAAAGAATACCGGCAAAGAGAATCATCGAGATGCCGTTGCCGATGCCCTTGTTGGTGATCTGCTCGCCGAGCCACATGACCAGCGCCGTGCCGGCCGTGAACGTCAGGATAATCACGATGGCGACCAAAACCTTATCGACCGACAGGTTCGAGGTGAAAACGCCCGTTTTCAGAATCGACGTGCCGTCCGTCATCGTCTGTCTGAGCAGGGTGATGTAATAGACAAAGCCCGACAGCAGACCGAGGCCGACAGTCGCATAGCGCGTGATCATCGCCTGCTTTTTCCGGCCTTCCTCGCCGCCCTCTTTGACCATGCGCTCCATCGCCGGAATCGCCATCGTCAGAAGCTGTACGATAATCGACGCGGTGATGTACGGCGAAATGGACAGCGCGAAAATCGTCGCCGCCGTGAAAGAGCCGCCGGTCAGCATGTTCAGGTACCCGTAGAATGCGTTTTCGCCCTGCGCGGTGAACATCGCTTCCAGCGCCGTGGAGTTGATAAACGGAATCGGAATGGAGTTGCCTAAACGATAGATGACCAAGATCAATACGGTGAACAGAATCTTCTTGCGAAGCTCCGGAATCTTCCACGCGTTGACTATCGTTTTAAACATCTTATATCACCTCGACATTTCCGCCTTTGGCCTCAATTTTTTCCTTGGCCGACTCGGAAAATGCGGTTGCCTTTACGGTGATTTTCTTGGTGAGCTCTCCGTTGCCCAAAATCTTAATGCCGTTATAAACTTTCTTGACAAGTCCGCTCTCAATCAGCTCGTCAATGCCGACGACGGCGCCGTCGTCGAACCGGTTCAGATCCGCGACGTTGACGACCGCGTAACGGGTTGCAAAAATGTTGGTAAAGCCGCGCTTGGGCAGACGGAGGTGCAGCGGCATCTGGCCGCCTTCAAAGCCGGGCCGGACACCGCCGCCGGAGCGAGCGTTCTGTCCCTTATGACCCCTGCCGCCGGTCTTGCCGTTCCCCGTACCGATGCCGCGCCCTTTTCTCTTGGCTTCCTTGACGGAACCGGCGGCCGGCGACAAATCATTGAGTCTCATACTCCCGTACCTCCTGCTTATACGTTCTCAACCTTGACAAGGTAGCTGATCTGGGAGATTTTTCCCTGCGTCGCCGCGCTGTCAGGCTGAATGGTGGAATCGTCGATCTTGCGGAGACCGAGCGAATGCGCCGTGGCAATGTGCTTGTCGTGTCTGCCGTTCAGGCTCTTGACAAGCGTGATCTTGACCTTCGCTTCGTTAGACATGTCAGCTCCGCCCCCTTAACCCTGAATTTCGTCGACTGTTTTCCCGCGCGTGCGGGCAACGTCTTCGGCGCATTTCAGCGCCTTCAAACCTTCGACCGTCGCGGTGACGACGTTCTGCTGGTTGTTGGAACGCAGCGACTTCGTTCTGATGTCGCGAATCCCCGCCGCTTCCATAACCTGGCGAACAGGGCCGCCGGCGATAACGCCCGTGCCCTCGGGAGCCGGCTTCAACAGAACCTCCGCCGCGCCGAACTTGCCGATGATCTCGTGCGGAATCGTCGTTCCGACCGTGGAAACCCTGAACAGGTTCTTCTTCGCGTCGGCAATCGCCTTGCGGATCGCGTCGGGCGTCTCATTCGCCTTGCCGATGCCATAGCCGATCAGGCCGTTGCCGTCGCCGACGACGACGAGCGCGCTCCATTTCATGATCCGGCCGCCCTTGACCGTTTTCGAAACGCGGCGCATGCCGACCAAGCGCTCTTGAAGCTCCAAATTAGAGGTGTCAATTTTTAAAGGCATTTGGTTGTCCTCCCGTTAAAACTCAAGGCCGCTCTCGCGGGCGCCCTCGGCCAGCTCCTGCACACGGCCGTGATACAGGTATCCGCCGCGGTCAAAGACGACCGCGCCGATACCGGCGGCCTTTGCGCGCTCGCCGATCAGCTTGCCGACCTTGCGGGCAGCTTCCTTGTTGCCTGCGGCGCCTTCGAAATCCTTCTCATTGGAAGCGGCGGCAGCGAGCGTAACGCCGTTGACGTCGTCAATGATCTGTGCGTAGATGTTTGCGTTGCTGCGGTAGACGTTCAGGCGGGGCCGTTCGGGCGTGCCGGAGATCTTTCCGCGAACGCGGGTATGACGCTTCATACGCTGAGCGTTCTTATCAAATGTTTTCACCATAATGGCACACCTCCTAATTACTTCTTACCGCCGGCCTTGCCCTCTTTGTGGCGAATGGTCTCAGTGGCGTACTTGATGCCCTTGCCCTTGTAAGGCTCGGGAGGTCTCTTGCCTCTGACGTTCGCTGCAAACTGGCCGACCTTCTGCTTATCGATGCCGTTGATGACGACCTTGTTGGGAGCCGGGACATCAATGGTGATGCCTTCGATCTCTTCCATGGTGACAAGGTGAGAGTAGCCGAGGTTCATGACGAGCTTGTTGCCTTCCTTGCTGGCCTTGTAGCCAACGCCGTTGATCTCGAGCTCTTTCTTGAAGCCATCGGTCACGCCGACGACCATGTCGTGGATCAGGCTGCGGGTCAGGCCGTGCAGGCTCTTGTGCAGCTTGTCTTCGGACGGGCGGCCGACATGGATCTCATTGCCTTCGACCTTGATGATCATCTCCGGGCGCATCGTCTGTGTCAGTGTGCCCTTGGGGCCTTTCACGGTAACGACGTTCGGCTCCGCGATGGAGACCTCGACGCCTGCGGGGATGGTAACGGGCATTCTGCCAATTCTAGACATTGTTCAATACCCTCCTTACCATACGAATGCCAGGACTTCGCCGCCGACATGGTTTGCGCGAGCAGCCTTGTCGGTCATGACGCCCTTGGACGTGGAAATAATTGCGATGCCGAGACCCTTCAGGACTCTGGGCAGCTCGTCAGCGCCGGCGTAGACACGCAGGCCGGGCTTGGAGACACGACGCAGGCCGCTGATGACCTTTTCCTTGCCGGCAAGGTACTTCAGCTGGATGCGGATGACGCCCTGGGTGCCGTCCTCGACGACTTCGTAGCTCTTGATGTAGCCTTCGTCGAGCAGGATCTTTGCGATGGCCTTCTTCAGGTTGGAAGCGGGCACATCGACGGACTCGTGCTTTGCCGTGTTTGCATTGCGGATGCGCGTCAGCATATCGGCAACGGGATCAGTGATTTGCATGGTTTGTTCCTCCTAGTTTGAAGTTACCGCAGTGCGGTTTTGGTGGCGAGGTATCACGACTAATCCCTGCTGCCGGCAGGCCGCCGACCCGATTAACCGTGACCTTTCGTCATCCATACTTTTATCGTTGGAGGGCGGCTCCCGCCGCCCTGGCGATAACAAAAGAAAGTGTAGAGCGTTTCCGCTCTCCTCCACCGCTCAACCCCTCAGTCATCTGAGGGCAGATCAGTGAAGATTTTTCCTCACCCCATCACTCCCCCAGTCATCTGAGGGCGGATTGGTGAAGATTTTCGTGCAAGGCAAGGTCTGAGCACGCCGGCGTACATTGTGTACGCCAAGCGCTCAGAAACGCAGCATTGCGCGAAAAGATTTACCAAGACGCCTTGCGAACACCGGGGATCTGGCCTTTGTAGGCCAGCTCACGGAAGCAGATACGGCAGACGCCGTAGTCACGCAGATAGGCGTGGGGACGGCCGC
>ERZ772860.1836-NODE-1836-length-13441-cov-4.422905_pt1 | contig 13441 bp, 14 predicted proteins | sample MGYA00511342_ERZ772860 | MGnify/ENA primary metagenome ERZ772860 (study PRJEB29015, sample SAMEA2737665) | human gut metagenome | biome: human gut; feature: human-associated habitat; material: faeces | place: China | collected 2012 ... | reverse complement strand
ACCCTATCTCTCTTTCCTTTTTTGTGTTTGTCCAAGATGTATTGTAGTCCTACATCTTTCTGTCTTTGAAGGAAAAAGGGCAACTTTTCAGCAGCACAGCGTACTTTTTTTGCAAAAGGGCGGATTTTCGAAAAAAAAGCGCTTGACATTTCCTCCCTCTTTTTATATAATAGCTCCTGCATCCAATGATGCGGTGGGGAATTGTGTAATGGCAGCACCTACGACTCTGACTCGTATTGTCTAGGTTCGAATCCTAGTTCCCCAGCCATGGCTCCATGGTCAAGCGGTTAAGACGTCGCCCTCTCAAGGCGAAATCAGGGGTTCGATTCCCCTTGGAGCTGCCAGAAATGCCTGTTCGTTTGGACAGGTTTTTTTATACCCTTTTTCAAGTGAAAACCAAAATATCCCCCACAGGACGAACAATCTTCTCCTGCGGGGGATTTGCGTTTGCTTATTTTTTCTCCTTCTGGGCCTGCTCGATCAGCTCCAGCACCGCGTCGGTGCCGTCCTTCACGGGGTAGGCCTCCAGCGTCCTCGCCAGCTCCTGCCGCCGGGAAAGCAGCTCCAGCAGGGCCTTGGTCATGGTTTCGGGGGTCATGTCCTCCTGCATGAGCACATGGGCGAGCCCCTGACGCTGATAGCTCTTGGCGTTCTCGATCTGGTCGCCCCGGCTGGCTCCCAGCGGATAGGGCACCAGCAGCATGGGCTTGTGCAGGGCCAGCAGCTCGCTCAGGGTATTGCTGCCCGCCCGGCTCAGTACGATGTCCGCCACGGCCAGCGCATCCGGCATTTCAGCGGAAAGAAACTCCTTCTGGCAGTAGCCGGGCAGATCCTTCAGGCTTTCGTCCAGATTGCCCTTGCCGCACAGGTGCAGTACGTCCATGCGGGGCAGAAGCTCCGGCAAAGCCTTGCGCAGGCAGGCGTTCACGCTCTGGGCGCCCAGACTGCCGCCGGTCATCAACAGCACGGGTTTGCTGCCGTCAAAGCCCGCCAGCGCCAGTCCCGCCGCCCGGCTGGCCTGAAACAGCTCCGGCCGCAGGGGCGTTCCGGTCATCACGCCCTTTTCCCCCAGTGCCTTGGCGCATTCCGGGAAGGTAGCCGCCACCCGCCATGCGAACTTGGCGCAGATGCGGTTGGCCAGTCCGGGGGTCAGGTCGCTCTCGTGGCAGACCGTGGGCACATGGCACATCCACGCGCCCACCACCACGGGCACGCTGACGAAGCCGCCCTTGGAGAACACCACGTCGGGCTTGATTTTTCGCATTAGAGAGACGCTTTCCGCCGCCCCGGCGATGACCTTGAAGGGGTCGGAAAAATTTTGCAGACTGAAATAGCGGCGCAGTTTGCCGCTTTTCACCGAGTGATAGGTAATGCCCGGAATGGCGGCGATCATCTGATGCTCGATGCCGTTCTCCGTGCCGATGTAATGGATTTCATACCCTGCTTCCTTCAGCCGGGGGATCAGGCTCAGGTGAGGGGTCACGTGCCCCGCCGTGCCGCCGCCGGTCAGTACGATGCGCTTTGCCATGGAACAACCTCCGTTTCCGTTATCCGTATTTCAGTATACCACAGAAAGGCAAGGGCTGCGACCCCCGGCGGCAGGGTCAGCCGATCCGCTTCAGCTCCGTATTCAGCCGGTTCAGGATTCGCTTTTCCAGCCGGGAAATGTAGCTTTGGGAAATGCCCAGCAGGTCGGCCACCTCCTTTTGGGTGCGCTCCCGCTGGCCGCCCAGCCCGAAGCGGAGCATGATGATGCGCTTCTCCCGGGGATTGAGCCGCTCCAGCGCGTCCCGGAGGATATCCCGCTCGATCTCCCTGTCCAGATTGACGGATACGGTGTCGGGCCGGGTGCCCAGTACGTCGCTCAGCAGCAGCTCGTTGCCGTCCCAGTCGGTCTTCAGCGGTTCATCCAGACTGACCTCCAGCCGCAGCCGGGAGGATTTGCGCAGAAACATCAAAATTTCATTTTCGATACACCGGCTGGCATAGGTGGCCATCTTGATCTTCTTGTCGCAGTCAAAGGTGCCCACGGCCTTGATCAGGCCGATGGTGCCGATGGAGATCAGATCCTCCAGCGGAATGCCCGTGTTCTCAAACCGGCGGGAGATAAAGACCACCAGCCGGAGATTATGCTCGATCAGGGTGGCGCGCGCCGCCTCGTCGTGATTTTTCAGCCGCCGGGTCATTTCCCGTTCCTCCTCCGGGCTCAGGGGCGGCGGCAGCGGGTCGGGCCCGCCGATATAATAAAGCTCCTGCGGAAACAGTTTTGCCAATAGCCGCTGAAACCGAAGCTGCAAAGTCAAGCTGTGCTGATCCATCGGTTTTTCCTCCTTGTATGCGCCGGGCGGCGCTATTCTTCCAGACTGACCGGCACTTTTTCGGGCAGCGCGGCCAACGGCACGAGCGCCTGAATACCGCCGTACTCCTGCCCGGTGACCGCCACCACCACGTCCGCGTCGCAGCTGTGCCCGTTCAGGTACAGGCGGCAGCTGTCGGGCCGGAACACGGGCAGCAGGCTGCTCCCCGCCGCGGTACGTACGCTGATGAGCCGCATCCGGGGCGGAAGCTCCTGATGCTGCACCCAGCGGGCGATCTCCGGCAGCAGCACCCGCACGGCTCGAAAAGGCACCACCAGCACCGGCAGGCCGGTGATCGGGTCCCGCAGAAGATTGCCCGTATCCACCATGGCGGGCAGCAGCACGCTGTGCTCGCCCACGGTCAGCTCCACCTGCCGCACCGCCGTCATGGACGAGGGCGACAGGGAAGCCAGCCAGTACAGCAGCAGGCAGAGGGTCGCCGTGGCCGCCCACGCCGCTCCGGGCGGGGCCGACCGCAGCAGGACGCTCAGCGTTCCGCCGCAGAGCAGAGCCGCGCACAGGGTGGTCACCAGACAGCGCAGGCAGGCCTGCCAGCCGAAATGTCCGAAGCAGAGAACGACCCCTGCGGGCAGAAGCAAAAGCCACAGGGGAGAAGGGAAAAAAAAGGCGCATAATGCGCCGGCACCGCCCAGCGCCGCCGCCAGCATCCATCGGGACGGGCGGGGAAGAGGCAGTCCCGCCAGCCTGCCGCCCAGCGGGTAGGCGCAGGCGCAAAGCCCCATGTTGCAAAGAAGATAGGTTTCCCCATGGATCATGGCCTTTCGCTCCCTCCGCTTCCTGTTCAAGCCCAGTATACGGCCCCCGACGGCAAAAGAGCGTCGAAGCAAAGCGCACGGATTGTCGAAACGGCGGGCCCATTCCTTCCCAGCCTATGAGTGCAAAGGAAAAAACAGAACGAAAAAAAGCTCCGAAGCAAAACTGCTTCGAAGCGGAAGGGAGATTATATGAAAGAAATGCCCGTCTCCGTGGGGAAGGCGGGCATTGTTTCAGGCAGGCATTTCGTCGTAAGCGTAGCTGTCATGATACATCGTTTCCGGGGCAATGTCGATTTCGCCGTCCAGCCAGACCACAACGCCGTGCTCCACCTTGGCGTTTTTGAACACGCTGTCGTCCTTCAAGGGTTGAAACGCGGGATAATCCAGCAGCGGCGTTGCGTCATACAGGCGTTTTTCGCCGGAAGCAACGGTCAGGATCATCATTTTATCATCCAGCGGCTTTACGGAAAGAACCCGTATTTCTTTCATGGGCACCGCCGCATAGGCAATACCATCTTTGATAAACATAGACTGCCTCCTTATGCCGGATGCCCGCAAAGCGGAAAGAATGCCCTTCGTTCCGCAAGGAAGAATGGCAATAGGTCGGAAATCACAGTTTGGCTAACAGTTCCGCTTTTTTCTGGTTAAATTCATCATCCGTCAAAATGCCCTGTTCATGGAGCTTTGCCAGACGTTCCAAGGTGCTTGTACTGCTTTCCCAGTCGGATGCAGCATGGCTTTGGGCACCTGTTCCAGCGGTGGACGTTTCATCTTCATACGCGGAACCATCGGCAGGGCACAGCTTGCCGGTGGCAATCATAATAATATCATAGATGTACAGAATACCAAAGCAACCGGCCGTCAGCAGTTTCAGCACGCCCATTCCGGAATAGCCCAGATAGAAACGATCAATCCCCAATCCGCCAAGAAAGATGGATAGTAAGAGCGCCGTCATTTTGTTTTTCATATTCTTTTTCTCCCTTTACATTATCTGCATGATTTCCGCTTTTTTCGTTTCAAATTCTTCATTTGTAAGGATTCCCTGTTCTTTCAGCTTCGCAAGGCTTTCCAGTTTTTCAAGAGCGACACCAGCGTTTTTCTTGACCGGTTTGGAGGCTTTTGTCGCCGTGGGTGTTGTCATTGAAAAGCCAAGAATGTAGAAAAGCAGTATATCAATAGAAATTCTATGTCTGGAATTGAAGGATACCATTACTAAATAGACAACCACAGGAAAAAATGGAAAGAATGACTTGATTGGGATTTCCGGAAGTGCAACAAAAAGCACTAAAAGCAGATGCAAAAAAAGATAGGCAATTATCTGAAATAACTGAAGACCATCATAAGCACGACCCAAATCTGGGATGGCATGAAAGACCGTAATTACCGTTGCTAATATAGCAAAAGCGATCGAGAGAGTTTTCTTTCCTTTCAATTTGAGCACAAACGCACTTGGTACAAATAAGGTAGCCAATGTGGACAGTATAGACTCTATACTCCCCCCTCCAAAATCTCGATAATCTATTTCTTCGATCAGCGCAAAGGCTCCTAAAGCAATGAGTGGCACCCCATAACTCATAAATGCAGATAAACGATTCGATTTTTCTTTTGGTTTGGTTTCAGACATATTTAATTCCTCTTTTTTACGCACCTGCGTATTTTCACCAACATTATAAAACATTTCTCAAAATTACGCAACTGCGAAAACGCACTTGCGTATGATTTTATATGCTGTCCTTGAGGTGATAAACATGACCGTCAAGGATGCCGTGGCTGCCCGTTTTCAACAAATCTGTCAAGAACGCAGTATCAAGCCCAATGAACTTGCCAATCGGGCGGGCGTTACCCCGTCCAGCGTGTATAGTATGCTCGACCCCAAACGCCGGGAGGTTTCCGTCAATCTGGTAAAGAAGCTCTGCGACGGTCTGGATATGACTCTTGGTGCGTTTTTTAGTACTTCAGAGTTTGATGAACTGGAGCAGGAAATTCGTTAGCACAGTTTTAATGAAAGAAAGCGGCCGTTCAAAGCGTGTGATAAAAATCCACGCTTTTTTATATTGGTCATATAATAAAACAGCCTCAGCGTTTGCCGAAGCTGTCCTTGAACCAATTTTGAATTTTGACGTTGAGCTTTTTGCTGTTGCGGCCCGCGACGACCGCGTCCAGCGCCCCGGCCCGGTATTCCCGGTTGTCCGGGTCGATTTTGATGGCCTCCCGGTAGCTCTGGTGGGCTTCGTCATAGCGGTGCAGGCCCATGAGGATCTTGCCCTGCAGGGCATACCAGCCATCGTCCCGGGTGTCGGCCCGCAAAAGCTGACGGAGGGCGCTTTCCAGATTGCCCTGCTCCATCAGGCGGAGGGCGAAGTGCTTGGCTTCCTCCTGGGCGATCAGATTAAACCCGACCCGGCGCTGGGAGGCCTGCTTCAGCGCCTGCTCGTAGGCCAGATTGAGCCGGATCAGCTCGTCCTGTGCCTGCTTCTGGCGCTGTGCGTCCGTAAACTGATCCGGGTGACATTCCTTTACCTTGCGGCGGTACGCGGCCCGTACTTCCACCGCGTCCGCGCCGGGCCTGACGCCCAGCACTTCAAATGGGCTGGATTCGTACAGACTGCATCCCTCCCCGCCCTGACGGGTTCAAATGGGTAACTCAGCTCAGCTTTTCCCGGCGGATGTCCGCGCCGAGGGAACGGAGCTTTTCTTCGATGCGCTCATAGCCCCGGTCGATGTAGGAGGTCTCGTAGATCTCCGTCACGCCCTTGGCCATCAGCCCGGCCACGATCAGCGCGGCCCCGGCCCGCAGGTCGGTGACGGTGACGGGCGCGCCATACAGCTCCCGCACGCCCTCGATCAGGATGGTGGAATGATCCATCAGCTTGATGTGCGCGCCCATGCGCCGCAGCTCGTCCAGATGCATGAAGCGGCGCTCGAAAATGGTCTCGCTGACGGTAGAAACGCCGTTGGCCATGCACAGAAGGGAGGTCATAGGCTGCTGCAGGTCGGTGGGGAAACCGGGGTAGACCTGCGTTTTCACGTTGACGGCCCGCTGCACGCCCTGAGGACGGACCCGGATGCTGTCGTCGTTTTCCGTTACCCGCACGCCCATTTCCAGCAGTTTGGCGGTCAGCGCCTCCATGTGGGTGGGAATGCAGCCGTGGATGACCACGTCGCCCCGGGTGGCGGCGGCGGCGATCATCAGCGTGCCCGTCTCGATCTGGTCGGGAATGACGGTGTAGGTGGTGCCGTGCAGGTTCTGCACACCCCGCACGCGGATCACGTCCGTGCCCGCACCGCGAATCTTCGCACCCATGCTGTTGAGGAAGTTGGCCAAGTCCACGATGTGGGGCTCCTTGGCCGCATTGTAGATCACCGTGGTGCCCTCGGCCCGGGCGGCAGCCAGCAGCACGTTGATGGTGCCGCCGACAGTGACCATATCGAAGAATACGTCGTTGCCCACCAGATGATCTGCCCTGGCGTATACCACGCCGCCCCGATCCTCAATGGCGGCCCCCAGCGTTTCAAAGCCCTTCAAATGCTGGTCGATGGGGCGGGAGCCGATGTTGCAGCCGCCGGGATAGGCCACCTCGGCCCGTCCTTCCCGGCCCAGCAGCGCCCCCAGCAAGTAATAGCTGGCCCGCAGACGGCGGGTCTGCCGGTAGGGAACGTGGTATTCCTTCACGTTGGCCGCGTTGACCACCATCCGCTGGCCGGGACGGTAGTCCACCTCCGCGCCCAGCTCCCGCAGAATATCCACCAGCGCCCGCACGTCCTCGATGTCCGGCAGGTTTTCGATGGTGCAGGGCTCGTTGCACAGAAGCGCCGCCGGGATCACCGCCACCGCCGTATTTTTACCGCCGCTGACGGTGATCTCCCCCACCAGCGGATTGCCGCCGGTGATCAGCATTTTGTCCTTGCTTTCCATAATGCGGGCCCCTGCGGGCCGCCCTCACCTCTTTTCGCAGTTTGGAGGTATCTGCGTCATTGTATCCAAAAAGTGTCAGCTTTCATTATACACGATTTGCTGTTTCTTGGCAAGGCTGCCCGCCCGCGCCCTTTGCGTTCAGGGGATTCCACGTTCCCCGGCGGAAATGCAGGCTGAACAGCAGGCACAGCAGCAGGTTGTGGGCGATCATGCAGGCCCACGCCGCCTGAAGCCCCAGCCCCAGAAGCCGGGTGCAGACGAAGGTGCCCGCGATGCGCACGCCCCACATCCCAGTCAGGTTGAACAGGAAGGGCACCAGTGTGCGCCCCACGCCCTGCATCATGCCCTCGATGACGATGGGCACGCCGTAGAAGGGCTCGGAGACGGCCACCATCCGCAGCACGGTGCTGCCCAGCGCGATGACCCTCTCGTCGGAGGAGAACATCGCCATCAGGGGCCGGGCGAAGGCGAACAAAAGGGCCCCGGAAACGGTCATCAGCCCCACTTCCAGCGGCAGGATGGTGCGGGCCAGTCGCTTCATGCGGTCGTTGTCGCCAGCCCCCAGCGCGTTGCCGGACAGGGTAGCGGCGGCGGTCTGCATGCCGAAGCCGGGAATGTAGAAGGCGGACTCCACCGTATTGGCGATGGTATGGGCGGCGGTGGCCGTCTGACCCAGCGCGTTGATCATGGAGGCGAACACCACGTAGCCCAGCGAGGTGCCGAAGCGCTGCAGCATATTGGGCAGCGCCACCTTCAGGCAGGGGCGAAGCACCCGGCCGTCGGGCCGCAGGCTGCAGCCCTTGGGCGACACCATAGGATGCCTCCACAGCACCGCCGTAATCAGCACGCCGCCGACCGTGTAGGAAATGGCGCTGGCGATGGCCGCGCCCTCCACCCCCATCCCCGCGCCGTATACGCTGACCCGGTGGGAAAACAGGCTGATCTCCCGGCTGGGATAAATCAGCAGGAAGTTCAGCACGATATTGATCAGGTTCATCAGCACGCCCACCCGCATGGGGGTCTTGGTGTCGCCCGCCGCCCGCAGCACCGTGCCGAAGAGGATGCTGGCCGTGCGGAAGAGCATGGGCACGTACAGAATGAAGAAATACCGGTGGGTCAGCTCCCGGATGGCGGGATCCACCTGCATCCATACCGGCACCATGGGGCTCAGGCTCAGGGTCAGCGCGGTAAAGAGCGCGCCCACGATGCAGGCCACCATGGCGGCCTGCGCCGAGGCCTGATGGGCCTCCTGCTTCCGGCCCGCGCCGCAGGCTTTGGCAATGTAAGCCAGAAACCCGACGCCCAGCGCGGAGATGGAGCTGCCCACCATCCAGCCTACGGTGCTGGTGGCCCCTACGGCGGCGGTAGCCTCCGTGCCCAGCGCCCCCACCATGGCGGTGTCGATGTACTGCACCAGCGTCTGCATCAGCTCTTCCAGCATGGTAGGCCATGCCAGAGCGAAAATCACGGGCAGCATGGCCCAGCGCTCCTTCGCGCGGTTCTTTGCCTGATTCAAGAGTCTGTTCCTCCGAAAATCATCGTTTCAGCCAGACCGTCTCGTTGACGATGGGGGTATAGCTCTGGATGAGCTTGACCACCTTCGCGCCCACGTTCGCGTCCTCGTAATCCAGGGGCATGGCCCGGGGCTCCCCTGCGGCCTGCATGGCGATGGCCAGCTCGGCGGCCTGCTGCACGCTTTCCTGCGTGATGCCGCCGATGACCACCGTGCCCTTGTCCAGCACCTCGGGCCGCTCGGTGGAGGTGCGGATCAGCACGCCGCAGAAGCCCAGCATGGCGCTTTCCTCGCTGAGGGTGCCGCTGTCGGACAGCACCACCAGACTGTTCATCTGCAAATGATTGTAGTCGAACAGACCGAAGGGCGGCAGGCTGCGCACCAGCGGATGGAACTGGAAATGCCGCTGCTCAATGAACTTCCGGCTGCGGGGATGGGTGGAGTAGATCACCGGCACCTGATAGGTCTCCGCCATGTGGTTGATGGCGTTCATCAGGGAGAAGAAATTGTCTTCCAGATCAATGTTTTCCTCCCGGTGCGCGGAAACGAGGATATATTTGCCCTTTTCCAATCCCAGCCGTTCCAGCACGTCGCTTTTTTCAATGCCGGGCATGGCGTGGTTCAGCACCTCCCGCATGGGGGAGCCGGTAACGAAGATGGTCTTGCCGTCAATGCCCTCGCTGAGCAGATAGCGGCGGCTGTTTTCGGTGTAGGGCATGTTGATGTCGGAAATATGATCCACGATCTTGCGGTTGATCATTTCGCTGACGTTCCAGTCCCAGCAGCGGTTGCCCGCCTCCATATGGAAGATCGGCACCTTCAGCCGCTTGGCGGAAATGGCGCTCAGGGCGGAGTTGGTATCGCCCAGCACCAGCAGCGCGTCGGGCTTTTCCTTCTGAATGACCTTGTAGCTGGCGGCGATGATATTGCCCATGGTCTCGCCCAGATCGCCGCCCACCGCGTCCAGATAGTAGTCCGGGGCCCGCAGCTCCAGCTCCTTGAAGAAAATATCGTTCAGGTTGGGGTCGTAGTTCTGGCCGGTATGCACCAGAATATGATCGAAATACCGATCGGCGGTGCGGATGACGGCGGACAGCCGGATGATCTCCGGCCGGGTGCCCAGAATGGTCATCAGTTTCAGCTTTTTCATCAGTCGTTCTCCTTTGCTTCGGCATGGGTCTCCAGCACGGGCAGGCGCAGGATGTCGGGGCGGGCCGGGTCGAAAACCTCGTTGGCCCACATGAGGGTGAGCATGTCCGTATCGCCGGTGTTTTCGATGCTGTGGGTGTAGCCGGTGGGGATATCCACCACCGTGAGGTTTTCGCCGCTGACCTTGTAGGCGATCACCGTGGAATCACCCACCTTGCGGAAGCGGATCACGCCTTCGCCCTGCAGGACGATGAATTTTTCATGCTTGGTCTGATGCCAGTGGTCGCCCTTGGTGATGTGAGGCTTGGACACGTTCAGGCTGACCTGCCCACGGCTGCCCATGTGCAAAAGCTCCGTGAAGGAGCCCCGCTGGTCGGCATGGGTGACGGTGGGCCGGGAGAAATCCTCCGGCGGCAGGAAGCTGAGATAGGTGGCGTAGAGCTTCTTCACCAGCGGGTCGCTCTGGTCGGGGGCGGTCAGGCTGTCCCGCAGGCCGGGGAAGGACTGGATCAGCTCGGCCATGCGGCCCAGCTTCACCTCATGGACGGGCTGGACGGCGCACCATTCGCCTTCCCGGCAGGGCTGGCCCTCCATGGCGCGGAGAAATTCCTCCGTCACGTCGTCGATATAGACCAGCCGCAGCGTCACGGAGGGGTCGTTGACCGTGATGGGCAGGCCGCGCGCGATGTTGTGGCAGAAGGTGGCCACCACGCTGTTGTAGTTGGGGCGGCTCCACTTGCCGAACACATTGGGCAGCCGGTAGACATACGCCGCCGCGCCCGTTTCCCGGCCGTAGTCCGCCACGGCCTGTTCGGCGCTTAATTTGCTCTGACCATAGGGATTTTCCAGCGCCGCCTGAATGGACGAGCTGAGCAGCACCGGTGGGCGCTTGCCGCGCTCTTTCAGCAGCGTCAGCAGCTGCCGGGTAAAATCGGCGTTCCCTTTCTGAAAATCCGCCGGGTCCGTGGGCCGGTTCACGCCCGCCAGATGAAACACGAAATCCGCTTCCGCGGCGGCAGATTCCAGCGCCTCGCGTGTCGTGGCAAGGTCAATCAGGTCCAGCCTATCCTCGGGGCGGCATTCCCGGAGAACCTCGCGTCTCCGTACCGGCCCGTCAGGGCGGAACGCAGGTTTTTGCCCATAAAGCCCCGAGCCCCGGTGATCAAAATATTCAAAGGGAAAGCCTCCTTTATCGCGTCACATTTCATCCAACCTATTGTAGAGGAAGAAACGCCCTCTGTCAATGTGCGGACAGATGGCGCACGCAGTGCTTTGGGCAATGGAAAAAGTGCGGGAACTGTGGAAAAAATGGTTTCACTTTTCGGAAAAATGGGTATCATTTACTTGTACCCCAAAGATGCACTTTCCGGGCGGGCTGTTCCCCCCGGAAACTCCCATAGAACAGAAAGGATGCGGCTTATGTTCATCACCAAGGATATTCTTTACGCAGGCGTAAACGACCATCAGGTGGATTTGTTCGAGGGTCAGTATACCGTGCCCAACGGCATGGCCTATAATTCTTACGTGATTCTGGACGACAAGATCGCCGTGATGGACACGGTAGACCGGCATTTCCAGCATGAATGGCTGGACAATCTGGCCCTGATTCTGGGCGGGCGGAAGCCGGACTATCTGGTGGTGCAGCATATGGAGCCTGACCATTCCGCCAATATCGCCAGCTTTCTGAGCGCCTACCCGGAGGCGGCGGTGGTGGCCAACGCCAAGACCTTCACCATGATCGACCAGTTCTTCGGCCCTGGCCTGTGCGAAAACAAGGTGGTGGTGAAGGACGGCGAGTCCCTTTCACTGGGCAAACATACCCTGACCTTCGTGTTCGCGCCCATGGTGCACTGGCCCGAGGTCATGGTCACCTACGACAGCACGGATAAGGTGCTTTTCTCCGCCGACGGCTTCGGCAAGTTCGGCGCGCTGGACGTGAGCGAGGACTGGGCGGACGAGGCCCGGCGGTACTACATCGGCATCGTGGGCAAGTACGGCGCGCAGGTGCAGAACCTGCTCAAAAAGGCCGCAGCGCTGGATATCGAAAAGATCTGCCCCCTGCACGGCCCGGTGCTGGAGGAGCGCCAGCTGGGCGAGGCGCTGGAATTGTACAACACCTGGTCTTCTTACGCGGTGGAGAGCGACGGCGTGATGATCGCCTACACTTCCGTTTATGGCCACACCGGCAAGGCCGCCGAGCTGCTGGCCGAAAAGCTCCGTCTGGGCGGCTGCCCGAAGGTCGTCGTGCACGATCTGGCCCGGTGCGACATGGCGCAGGCTGTGGCAGACGCATTCCGCTACGGAAAGCTGGTGCTGGCTACCACCACCTACAACGCCGATGTGTTCCCCTTCATGCGCACCTTTATCGAGCATCTGACCGAGCGGAACTACCAGAACCGCACGGTGGCGCTGATCGAGAACGGCTCTTGGGCGCCGCTGGCCGCCAAGGTGATGAAGGGCATGTTCGAAAAGAGCAAGAACATCACCTTCGTGGGCACGCCGGTGACCATCCGTTCCGCGCTGTCCGCTGAAAACCGGGAGCAGCTGGGCGAACTGGCGAAGGAGCTTTGCCGGGAATACGCGGCCCGGGACAGCGAAATGGCCGACAAGCACGACATGAGCGCTCTGTTCCGCATCGGCTATGGCCTGTATGTGGTCACCTCCAACGATGGCAAGCGGGACAACGGCCTGATCGTGAACACCGTCACGCAGGTTTCCGACAATCCCAACCGTATTGCCGTCAACATCAACAAGGCCAACTATTCTCATCATGTCATCAAGCAGACCGGCATTCTCAACGTGAACTGCTTGTCCGTGGACGCGCCCTTCAAGGTCTTTGAGACCTTCGGCTTCCAGAGCGGCCGCGCAGCGGACAAATTCGCCGGCATGGCGCCCATCCGTTCGGACAACGGGCTGGCCATCCTGCCCAAGTACATCAACGCGGCGTTTTCCCTGAAGGTGGAGCAGTATGTGGATCTGGGCACCCACGGAATGTTCATCTGCTCCGTCACCGAAGCGCGGGTGATGAGCGACCGGGAGACCATGACCTACACTTACTATCAGAACCACGTCAAGCCCAAGCCCCAGACGGAAGGCAAGACCGGCTTCGTCTGCAAGGTCTGCGGCTACATCTACGAGGGCGACGTGCTGCCGGATGATTTCATCTGCCCGCTGTGCAAGCACGGCGTTGCGGATTTTGAGCCGCTGGCGCAAGCCTGAAAAAACAGATTTGAAAACCTTCCGCTCCGATTAAGGGGCGGAAGGTTTTATTTTTGGAAAAAGCGGTTGAGGGATGGAGGGAGCGCCGCCGTGGCGGGGCGATTGGCGGCTTTGGGGGGAAGCCGAAAGAAAATCGTGAACCCGGCGGGTATGACTGCCGATGGCAGACAGCAATCTAAAGTTCAGGTAACCAACAAGTGGAGCGCACGGCAGTGCGATCCGCGCCGATCGTTTGCTCCGAGGAAAGCCCCCTGCCTGCATCGGTGTACGACAACTATGCCGTAAGAAGATTCGCTGCTGGGGGCTTGGCACACCGACTACGGCGGGGGAGTCTCGCCAACTTCAGTGTCCAAAGGTGCCCAAAGTGCGAACGGAAAGCCCTTTGGTGAGCCCGCAGGCGCATACCCCTTGCCCCGGGTGGGGTATGACGCGCCGACTACGGCGCGGGAGTGGGACTTGCCGTCCTATGGGGCGCTCACACTTTTCTTTCGATGGCGAAAGAAAAGTGTGC
>ERZ772860.1834-NODE-1834-length-13450-cov-4.414408_pt1 | contig 13450 bp, 10 predicted proteins | sample MGYA00511342_ERZ772860 | MGnify/ENA primary metagenome ERZ772860 (study PRJEB29015, sample SAMEA2737665) | human gut metagenome | biome: human gut; feature: human-associated habitat; material: faeces | place: China | collected 2012 ... | reverse complement strand
CTCGATCAGGCGGCTGAGCGGCGCGGCGGCGCGCCGCCGCAGCTCGTTGATGTGGTCCAGCGCGTTGCGGGCGTCGTCGTCCATGGGCGCGCCGTAGCCGGCGGGATTTGCGGTAAAGCCCGGTTCGGCGAGCCAGACCGCGCCGTTTAGGTTCCACATGAGCGCATAGCGTTCCAGCTCGTCGGCCTCGGCGGGGGAAACGCCGGCCAGGCCGGTTTTGACGAGGCGGAGCATGCGGTTGAGCGAGCAGCCGTTGGCGGCGATGTCGAGCGCGGCGCACAAAAGGCGCACCGGCAGCTTCTGCGCCGCGTCGCTGCGCTGGTCGAGAAACACCGGCAGGCCGTATTTGCGGAACACCGCCTCCGCCGTCCGGCCGTAGCTCTCCATGTCGCGCGTGACCACGGCGATCTCGCGGAGCCGCAGGCCCTGCGCGATCAGCGCTTTGGCCCGCGCCGCCGCGGCCTCGCACTCGGTATAGAGCGATTCGGCCTCATAGAGCGCGACGCTGCCGTCCGTTTCGGCGGCGCGGGGCTCGCAGGTGTAGTCGAACAGGCCGCGCTCGACGGCGGCGAGATCGCCGTCCGGCCGAGCAAAGCGCTTGCATGGAATGGAAGCGGTATCCGTCTCGCAGGCGACGCCGAGGCGGGCGCACAGCTTTTGCAGGGCGGCGACGGTTTTCTTGACATGCGAAAAAACGCCTGCGCCGCGGTCCTCGTCGGTCACGCCGTCGGCGCAGAGCGCGATATCGAGATCGTCGGCCTCCTGTATGATCTTCGACAGCACGGACAGCTCCGCGCCGGTAAAGCCGTTAAAGCCGTCGACGCAGACCGAACGGCCGCGGAAATAGCCGCTGCCGTCGAGGGCGCGGCAGAGCGCCTTCATGCGGTCGGCGGGGTCTTTGAGCTCGGCGGTCATCAGCGCGTCGTAGGCGCCGCTGATACAGGCCACGTCGTAGAGCTTGTCCGGCAGAGCGCCGCCCGTCCCCTCTAAGACGAGCAGATCCTCGGGCGCGACGTTGTAGGCTTTGAGCTCGTCGGTCAGCGCGAGGAGCTTTTGCAGAAATTCGGGCCGCAGCACCGCGCCGCCGTAGACGCGCAGGCGGCTGCGGATGTTGGAAACCGCCGCGTACATGGTCAGCAGCCGGCCGCCGTCGTCGAGCATGGCCGCAATGCCGCCGCCGAGCTCGTCGAAGACGCGCGTGGCGAGGCTTTTAAAGGTCATGACCTCGGCGCTCAGGGAAATGCCGTTGCCGCAGACGCGGCAGAGCGCGCGCTCGGCGTTGAGCGAGAACTGCTCGGGGACGAGAAAAATCTGCCCTGTCTTTCCGCTCTCCGCGCGTTTTTTTACCAGATTGAGCAGCCGCGCGGTCTTGCCGCTGCCGGCTCTGCCTAAGATCAGTCTGACCATGCCGTAACTCCCGTTTCACCGGAGCGCCCTGAGGCGGCGGATTTTGTATTTCTGGTCCGCAAAACTGCGGAAATTGCCGTTTCCATTATACGACACGGCGAAGAAATTGTCAAATACGCGCTGGACAGCCGGAAGAAAGGGCGCGGGCTCAGCGGCGGACCCGGTTGTTGGTGTTCATATAGATCAGGTAAAAAAGGCTCGCCAGGAAGAACAACCCCAGCCCCAGGAAGAACAGCCAATCCTGTCCCAAGGCATTCCCCAGGGCCAGGATCACCCAGCAGCCGGCCAATAGGAAAAGGAGAGAGACTTGGAGGCGGAGCCGCGTATCATGGCCAGGCAAAACAAAAAAGCCGCCCCGCCCTTTCGGACGGTTCGGCCCTTCTGATGTTTCCATCATATGAATCTAAATCAGGATGGTTTCGCTCTTGCCTCTGTTTTTCAGAGAAATGTTGTCGGCGAGCATGGCGATAAATTCCGAATTGGTCGGTTTGCCCTTGATGCTGGAAACCGTATACCCGAAGATATTCTGGATTTCCTCGACGTCGCCGCGGTCCCACGCGACCTCAATGGCGTGCCGGATGGCGCGCTCAACGCGCGACGGCGTGGTCTGAAAACGCTTGGCGACGGCGGGATACAGCACCTTTGTGATCGCGTTGATATAGTCCGGCTCGCGGATGGCCATGGCGATCGCCTCACGGAGATACTGATACCCCTTGATATGCGCGGGGACGCCGACGTCGTGCAGCATGGAAGTGATTTCGAGAATCAGGTTGAAATCCGCGGCGGGTTGAATTTCGTGCTCGACCGGCCGGTCGCTTTTCATGCTGCGAATCCTTTCGATTAACACGTTCTTAGGAATTGGCTTCAAAGCGAAGTAATCGGTGGCGAGCGAGGACGCTTCACGAATGACCGGCGCGCTGGAATACGCCGTCAGGATAAAGATCAAGGGACGAGCGGCGCTCATTGTGTCGTTGATTTTTCTGATCAGGCCAAGACCGTCCAATTCTGGAAGAATCAGTTCGGTAATGACCACGTCCGGCTTTACGGCGGCGATCTTGTCAACAGCCTCGGCGCCATTTTCGCAGGAACCGACAACCTCAAAATCTTCTTCGCTGTCGAGAATGGAACAAAGCAGTGCCCGGAAGTCGCTGTCACCGTCTACGATGAATAGTCTTTGCTTCTTACCCTGGATCTTCTCCATGATTTGCATTGCCTCCTAGTCTATTATCCCTTTTTTGATTACAGAATGGTTGCCAATTGGCTGTTAGAATTTGGACGCCTATATTGTAACATATTGCAACACAATTTAGCAAGATAAAGCAACAGGAAATGCCAATTTTCTTTCGACAGACTTCGACAGAAACGGAACGCTTTCCCGCGCCTTCAACACGGATAGATCAATTATTTCACTTTGTTGTCGAAAAGTACTTTTGGACGCCAATTTTTAGACTTTTTTAGACCTATATTTTTTTTTGATAGGGAGACTAAATTTATTTTTTTAAAAACCAGAAAACGGCATGATCCGACAAAATGCGCAAAATTGCTTTTTAGAATTAAGCGCTATATTAGACTTACAGGAATAAGCGCGTTTTTTCAGAGGATTTAGTCATCAATAAATGATATATTATGAATACGATAGCCTAAATGCAAAATGTGATAAAGAAAAGACGGAGACGCTTGAACCGGCAGGAGGACAACGTGGAAAAACAAGGAGAAAACAAAAGGTTTCGCCCTTGTGAATTGCGGAAACGCAATATGCCGCGCGAGGCAAATGGCGTCGACACCAACAAAAATGAAGCATAAAAACCGGGAAAGCTCTGTGCAAAAATGCCGTATCGGCCAAAAGCCAAAATACGAGAATTTGACAGTACGGTAATATTGCGTTCGGCGACAGATTGAAGAGTGTGTGGCGGTATGTTTCAAAATATGATATAATGGACGCGCATACCGGAAGGCTCTGGGAAAGGGTTGGAGAGCGATGGAAAACCGCTGTCCGTTCAGCGATGGGAAACCGCGCTTCAATCAGGGGAGGCAGCGAAAATGGCGGTGAAAGACATTGGCAGATATGAGGAGTCGGTTCGCGCGCTTGAAGCGGAAGCGGTTCCGGAGGGCGGCGTGGTTCTTTACGGCAGCTCGACCGTCGCCCTTTGGCCGCGGGAACGGCTGACAGAGGATCTGCGGCCGTTTCGGGTCTATGGCCGCGGCTTCGGCGGCAGCACGGCCGAGGAGGCGCTCTATTATTACCCGCGCCTCGTCCGCCCGTGCGCGCCGCGCGCGCTCGTCTGGTACGAGGGGGACAACGATCCCTGTTACGGCTATTCGCCGCAACGCAGCTTTGCGCTGAGCGAGCGCGTGTTCCGAATCGCGCGCGCCGACTTTGCGGGGCTGCGGCTGATTCTCATCGGCGTCAAATACAGCAGAAACCAGCCCGCGGACAACGCGGCGCGGCGCGCCTATAACCGGCTGCTGCGCCGATATGCGGCAGAACGCGGCTTTGCGCGCTATATCGACCTGCCCGCGCTCGTCAATACGCCGGACGGGGCGCAGCGGGAGGGCTGCTTTGCCGAAGACGGCGTTCATCTGACGGCTGCGGCTTACAGCCTGCTTGCGGGCGCCGTCCGGCAGGGCTTGGAGGAGATGTTAGGTAATGAAACGAGATGAGGCGCTCCGTCTGGCGCACAGCGAGGCGGAGCGTTTGCTCGCCGCACAGGCGTTTGACAAAGCGGCGCTGGCGGAGAAAAGCGGCCGCGTCGCCGCGACGAAATTTCTCACGCCCGCAGAGGCGGCGTTTGTGCGCCGATTTTGCGAGCGCGTTGGCCTGCGCGCCGCGTTTGACGGCGGCTATGCGGGCGCGGAGCGCTGCGTGGCGCTGTTTGCGCCGGAATATTATATGGAAGCGGCCGACGCCGTCGAGTCGGAGGAGAACCCTGTCGCGGTTCTGCGGGCGACAAACAGCGCCGGCGCCGCCCTGACCCACCGCGACTATCTGGGCGCGCTGATGGCCGCGGGGATTCGGCGCGAGGCCATCGGCGACATCGCCGTACACGGCGCGGAGGCGTATATTTTCTGTCTGGCCGAGCTGACGCCGTACCTGACCCAAAACGTCGCGCAGGCGGGCCGCGCCCGTCTGACGCTAAACGAGGTCGGCCGGGCGGCCGTTCCGGCAACGGACGAATCGGACGGAGAGGCGGTGGCGGCGACGGTTTCCTCGCTGCGCGTCGACGCCGTCGCCGCGGCGGGCTTCCGGCTCTCGCGGGAGGAGGCGAAGGCGGCGGTCGAGCGGGGGCTGTGCAGCGTCAACCATCTCCCGGCGGCGAAGCCCGACGCAGCCGTGGCCGAGGGCGATCTGATCTCCGTGCGCGGCAAAGGGCGAATCCGAATCGCCGAGGTGCGCGGAGAGACGCGCAAGGGCCGCGTCGCCGTGACGCTGCTGCGCTATCGCTGAGCGGCGGCCGCGCAGGCATACAGGCGGCCGGTATTCCATAACGGGGCGCGAAACCGTATGGAGGCGGCGAATCTGTGCGTGAAATGCGGCTGTATAAGATGAAAGCGTCGGGCAACGGGAAAACCAAGCCGGCTTTGGGGACGGGGCAAACCCGACCGAAAACCGTTCTCCGGCCGGCGGGAGGGAGCTGATTTTTTCCTCCGGCGGTTGACAACGGCGCGGCGAAACCGTATACTTATACCGAGCCCATGACGGGCGGATAAAAGGAAATCAAAATTGACGTCGCGGCCGCGGCGGGCGGCCGGAAAAACGGAGGAAGCGGAATGAAATTCGGCGTGGTAAGCGATCTGAAAAACATGGAGCTGATTGCAGAGCTCGGCTTCGATTATATTGAAGGGCATGTGACCGCCGTCGCCAATATGGACGACGAGGCGTTTGAAGCGCTTGTGAAGAAAAACGAAACGTCGCCTGTTCAGGCGGAGGCGTTCTGCGTGCTGCTGCCCGGCAGCATTAAGGTGACGGGGCCGGAGGTCGATCCGGCGCAGCAGGCGGCGTATCTCGACCGCGCCTTCGCGCGGCTGCAAAGGCTGGGCGCCGGGCCGGTGGTTTTCGGCAGCGGCGGCGCGCGGCGCGTGCCGGACGGGTTTGACCGCGCCGAGGCGTGGCACCAGCTGATCTCCTTCGGCAGAATGCTGGCTGAAAAAGCGACGGCGCACGGCCTGACGATCGCGTTGGAGCCGCTGAACACCAAGGAGACCAACATCATCAACACGCAGGTCGACGGCATCAAGCTGATGGAGGACATCGACCGGCCGGGCTTTGAGATTCTCTCCGATTTCTATCACCTCTATCTCGCCGGCGAGGGCCGCGCCGAGGTCGCCGCCTGCGGCGCGCGGCTGAAACATACGCACATCGCCAACCCCGTCGGCCGCGTCGCCATGAAAAAGAGCGACGAGATGGACTATGACGCGTTCTTCGCGGGTCTGGCCGACTGCGGCTATCACGGGCGGCTGAGCATCGAGGGCAACATCAAGGACATGCGCGCCGAGCTGCCCGAGGCGCTGGAACTGCTCCGCGAAAAAGCCGCGGCTTACGGGCTGTAAACGCGGGTTCGCGCCGCGCCCTTGCGCATCGCGCGCCGGACGAAAGGCCAGCGCAGCCGGCAGCCGCGGAACCGCGCCTGCGGAGTGGGTAGAAAAAACGGCCGCCGGCTGGCCGTTTTGCGGTTTCGCGCCGCGAGCCTGCCGGCCAAAAAACGGCGGCTGTCGGTCCTCTGCTTTCGGCGGGCGTCTCCGCGCCTATTTCCGCGCCGCCGTACAGCGTTTGTCTTTTCCCCGCGAACCCGCTTGCGCGGCCGCCCGTCTTTTGGCCATCGGCCGTTGCGGGGCGCGCCGACCTGCGCCGAACGATCGAATGCGCGGAGCGAAACGGCCTCGCGCTGGAAATGATTTTAAAGGATGTGTCCACGGTGCGCTTTGACCCGCGCCGTCTGGAAGCGTGGAGCCGGATCGCCTTGGAGGAAGCCGGCGCGTGAGCCGGCCCGCGGGAGCGTATAGCGCTAACGGCGGAGGATACGCCGAAACACGGAGGACGCGGGCGGAGAGAAAAGCGGATACGGGATCGGCCGCGGCCTTAGGCCCGCGGCTGCCGCAAGGCGGGAATCAGACGTTGAAGTGGAAAAGGAAGTGAGCGCGATGCGGCTGTTTATCGCGCTGCCGCTGCCGGAAGAGGTGCGCGCGGCGGCGCTGGGCGGAATCGCCGCGCTGCGGCGGCAGGGAATCTCCGCCAATTTTACGCGGCCGGAAAATCTGCATGTGACCCTCGCCTTTATCGGCGAATCCAATCGGACGGACGCGCTGCGACGCTGTATTGACGGCGCCTGCGGCGCGCCCTTTGCGCTTGAAACCGCTGCGCCGGGGCGGTTCGGCGAGCTTATCTGGCTCGGAGTGCGCGTTTCGCCGCCGCTGGCGGCGCTGGAAAGGCGGCTGCGCGCCGCGCTGTCCGCCGAGGGCTTTGCGGTCGACTCGCGCGCTTTCCGGCCGCACATCACGCTCGCGCGCGGCGCGGGGAACGCCGCGCCGCCGGAGGTTGCGAAAAGCGCGGGCATCGCCGAGGCCGTTTCGCTGATGAAATCGGAGCGCGCCGGCGGCCGCCTCGTCTATACGGCGCTCTACACGCGGCGGATGGAGGCGGAGGGCGCGCGCGGCGTATAGAGCGCGGCGCGGCGAAGGCGCAAACGCAGGGCCTCATGGCGCTGGCCGCTGCATATTGCATGAGGGGAAAAAGGAGGCGCGGCGAATGGAGCTGCATAGAATGGAAGAGGAGGCGTGGCGCGGCTATGAGCTGGATTTTCGCTACACCTCGGCGTTTTACTATGACGTGCGCGTGGAGGCGGCGGAGGGCCGTTTCACGTTTTCGGCGGTGAAAACGCCGTTTGAAACGCCGGTGGAAAAATCCTTCCGCGACGGGCTGTTTCAGCCGTGGTGGCAGGGGTCGGCGGCATACGGCTTTTTTGAGGACGGGGCGGCCGCGCCGGTCGCCGTGATCGAAACGTGGGCGGAGGAGTGGTCGAACCGGCTGCGCGTGACCGAGCTGTGGGTCGCCGAGGGATACCGGCGCATGGGGCTGGGGCGGCGGCTCATGGAGAAGGCCAAGGAGCAGGCGGTTTACGAAAAGCGCCGCGCGGTGATTTTGGAAACGCAGTCGTGCAACGCGCCGGCGATCGCTTTTTATCTCGCGCAGGGCTTTGAACTGATCGGCTTTGACAAATGCTGCTATTCAAACGACGACGCCGCGAGAAAAGAGGTGCGCTTGGAGCTGGGCTGGTTCACGCCGGCCGGCGCAGAGGGAGAAGCGGGCCGCTAACGGCGAAGGCGGCGGCGAGGCGGGCGTCTGTGCTTTGACGCGGCGAGGCGGGAGCCGGCCGGAAACGCCGGAAACGGAAAAAACGTTTTTCTGTTCCCTCGCGGCCGGGAGCTTGCTTTCTTTGCGCGTCTGTGCTATAATTTTCGACGGATTTTATACAGGCGATTGTAAAACTCTCGCTTTGCCGCCTCAAAAACTCGACTTTGGCGAGCAAAGCGAGCCCTCGCGCCGACCAAACGAGCGCAGCGAGTGCGATCAGCGCGAGTCTTTTAACGGATTTTATCAAAACGGAGTAAATGGAATGGGTATCAAAAACAACTACCGGCATACGATGGCCGCGTGTTATCTTGGCTACATCGGCGGGGCGATTACCAACAACTTCGCGCCGCTTTTATTTTTGACCTTTCAGAGCGCGTTCGGCGTCTCGCTCGACAAAATCACGCTGCTGGTGACGATCAATTTCGGCATTCAGCTCGTAGTCGACCTGCTGTCGGCCAAATTTCTGGATAAAATCGGCTACCGCGCCGCGATTGTCGCCGCGCAGCTCTTTTCAGCCGCGGGGCTGGTGGGCTTGGCGGTTCTGCCGGATTGGCTGCCCGACCCCTATCTCGGCCTGCTCGCCGCGACCTTTCTCTACGCCGTCGGCAGCGGTTTAAACGAGGTGATGATCAGCCCGATCGTCGAGGCGTGTCCTACGGAGCGGAAATCGGCTTCGATGAGCCTGCTGCACTCCTTTTACTGCTGGGGGCATGTGTTCGTCGTCGCATTTTCGACGCTGTTCTTTGCGGTTTTCGGCGTCGAACACTGGCGCGTCCTCTCGCTGATCTGGGCGCTGATTCCGTTTGCCGACGCGTTTTATTTCATGCGCGTGCCGATTGCGCCGCTCAACGCAAGCGGCGAGGCGATGCCGCTCCGCAAGCTGTTCTCGGTGAAGCTTTTCTGGGTTTTGGCCGTGGTGATGGTCTGTTCCGGCGCGGCCGAGCAGGCGATGGCGCAGTGGGCGTCGGCGTTCGCCGAGGCGGGCCTGCGGGTCTCCAAGACGGTCGGCGATCTCATGGGGCCGTGCCTGTTTGCGGCGCTGATGGGCGTGACGCGCGTCTTCTACGCGAAGTTCAGCGAAAAAGTTAATCTGACGATGTTTATGGCCGGCTGCGGGATTCTCAGCGTCGCGGGCTATCTGCTCGCCTCGCTGGCGCCGTTTCCGGCGATTTCGCTCGTCGGCTGCGCGCTGTGCGGTCTGGCGGCGGGCATCATGTGGCCGGGGACGCTCAGCCTCGCCGCCGCGAAGTACCCGTCCGGCGGCACGGCGATGTTCGCGCTGCTGGCGCTGGCCGGCGACCTCGGCTGCTCGACCGGCCCGACGCTCGTCGGCGCGGTTTCCGGCGCGGCGGGCGGCGATCTGAAAATCGGGCTGACCGCGGCGATGATTTTCCCGATTCTGCTGATTGCCGGCCTCATGCTCAGCAGGCGGTGGAGCAGATAAGGCGATCCAACCGCCTGCCGCCGCAAGGCGGACGGCTGCGGCCAATTCCAAATACATAAGATTTTTTGAACGTTCATTCAGCAAATTCTCACCGAAAAAACGTCCGATCCTTTCAAATGGATCGGACGTTTTCGTTTTTTTGCCAAACAGAGGAAATTCTCTCTGAAAAGCAGACTGAAAGCGGAGCGTTCTGCCGTTCGCCCTAATCAACGAGCGACAACAGATTTTCAAAATAACCGTTTTCCACACGGTAGATCATGCCCCGGATCTCAATCCATTTCCTGCCCACCTCACAGGCGATAGAACGCTCGGCCGTTTCTATGATCAGGTCTGCTGTTCGGCAGGCGGTAGGCCGCCGCACGGCGGGCGGACACGCAGGTGTATAGAGTAGTAACATAGTTTACACATTGTGCAGGGACATGGTTTACAGTTTTTGATATACTCAAAGCATACCAAAGAGAAAGGTTGAGCAGGTATGTCTTGGGGAGAAAGGACTGTAGAACAAATGCGAGAAGAATTTGTAAGGCGGGTCTTGGCGAAGGAAGCGTCTAAATCTGCTTTGTGCCGAGAGTATGGAATCAGCCGGGTCACTGGTGACAAGTGGATTGAACGTTTCCAGGATGGAGAATCCATGGCAGACCGCAGCCGAGCGCCTAAGAACTGCCCCGGAAGAACATCTGCTGAAATAGAATCTGAGATCGTTCGGATTCGTCAGAGCCACCCGGTTCTGGGCGCTGTCAAGCTTCGTAAAATTATGCTGAATGCTGGTTACACAGACCTGCCCTGCGCAAGGACGTTCAATACCATCTTTCAGCGTCACGGCCTGATCAGCAAGGAAGACAGCTTGGCTGCAACCCCATATCAGCATTTCGAGAAAGAGGTTCCCAACGAAATGTGGCAGGCAGACTTCAAGGGCTATTTTCGTATGGAAAACGGACATCGGTGCCATCCGCTGAATATCATAGATGATTGCAGTCGGTTCAATCTTTGCATTGCAGCACTGGAAAACGAAACATTCAATGCGGTAAAACCTGTGACAGACCGCGTGTTTCGGGAATATGGGTTACCGTTCAGCTTCCTTTGCGATAACGGAAACCCCTGGGGCACAGCGCAGAGTTTGGGATACAGCCGTTTTGAGGTATGGCTCATGGAGTTAGGCGTCCTGACCTTGCATGGCAGGCCGCGCCATCCCCAAACCCAAGGAAAGGAGGAACGCTTCAACCGTTCTTTTACAAGGGAATGCTTGAAAGGAAGATCCTTTGCGGATAACGGTCAAGCACAAAAATGCTTTGATGAATACCGAACCTTCTACAATGAAGTCAGGCCTCACTTTTCTCTGGATCTGGATGTTCCTGCCAAACGGTATACGTCAAGCTCCAGACAGATGCCTGATCATATTGCTGACTGGGAATACAGTTCGGAATACCAATTATGCAAAGTGAAGGAAACTGGATATTTCGCTTACAAAGGCCAGGGGTATTTTCTCAGTGAGGCATTTGCTGGAAAGACCATTGCTGTCAGGGCTTCCCATCTCCCAGGACAGATTACTTTGATATTTCGTCAGTTCAAGATTGGGCGTATTGACTTGGTCAACCGAGCCTACACACTCAGAAGAGCTTATCTTCTGGAGGGCGATCCAAGAGCAAATGTGTAAACTATGTTGTTGCACAATCTGTAAACCTTGTTGCTCTTGACACCACTCCTGCCCATACCACCCCCTATGCTTATGTAGGTCAACAAAGCAGCAGTTATCAACCGCAGACTAACGACTCCTATGGCGGTTATAACAACAGCTATCAGTCCTATCAAACGCCTGGCATTGACGCGGATATTCAACGGCTGATTGGAGTGAAATCAGAATACTATGTACCTGAGTTCCTGGAATTGAAATTGCAAAACAAAAAGACCTCCTGGAACTGGCCGGCATTCCTTGTATCTCCTTACTGGTTTATGTATAGAAAAATGTATGGATATGGCGCAGGAACGCTTGGCGTAGCATTTATTATTGCTCTGCGCGGCTTTACATTCCTCTCTCTTGCTGCATTTGGCGGATATATGGCGATAGGTATTTTTGCAAACTATATCTATATGAACTTCCTGGAACATAAAGCCCAACAAGCAAAAGGAATGACCGAACCCTATAAAACACAATTCATAGCACAAAATTCAGGTGTGAACTCAACAGCAACCGTCTTAACTGTAATTGGATATGCTTTGCTTGTTGTCATTCTATCTGTGTAAAGGAGGTATCAGGAGTGAATAAAGATTTTGACATAGAGATACAGGATGAAACCGTCGAAGAAACAAATCGTGTTCAGCTTCCTATGAATTTCTTGACCTTCGGGGAAATCGAAAATGATGATGTAAAGGTCTATATCAAGCAAGATGTGTATAAAGCTCTTGAAAAATTAGCCGTTTCAGATACCAGTAAGGAACTCGGAAGCATTATCATAGGCGATTATTGTCAAGAACTTGGAAAGACGAATGTTATAATATCACAATATGTAGAAGCAAAATATACCGATGCTTCAGCTTCAACACTTACTTTTACTCACGAAACTTGGGACTATATTCACAAGGAACACGAGCGATTGTATCCCGATAAGAAGATTATCGGTTGGCAGCATACGCACCCGAACTACGGAATTTTCTTGTCCAACTATGATCTGTTTATTCAAGAGAATTTCTTTAATCTTCCGTTCCAGGTTGCGTATGTAATAGACCCAATCCAAAACATCCGTGGATTCTTCCAATGGAAAAACGGTAAAATTGAGAAATTGAAGGGGTATTACATCTACAATGATATTGGTAAGCCAATCAAGATTGAACAAATCAAAATAAAAAAAGAAAAACCCGCGCCAGCAAAAACATCAAAGACTGCAAGTGTTCTGATCGCTTTGCTCTGTGTTGTTACTGTATTCCTTTCTTTCTTCGCCATTTCTTTGAACAAGAAATATGAGGAACAACTTGAAATGCAGGAATCAATCCTTGATAAGATTGACAATCAACAGCTTGAATTGGACAACCAAAACTCTATTATTGCTAACCAAGCCGATACCATAGCAAAATTGCAAGAGCAATTCGTGAACGGTGTTTTGGATAGTACCGGTCAAACGACTGCTGCCGATTTGATTGCAATGTTAGAGAACCACGAAATTACATTGCAGAATCAGGACGAAGTGTTGCAACAACTCAAGAAATTAGTTGAAAATGGTTTTTCAAAAGGCGACACACTGACATTCAAAGCATATACTGTTGTCGCCGGTGATACGTTAGCTAATATTTGTGCAGCAAACAACATTGATTATAAAAACAACATTAACATGATTCTTTCAGTCAATGGTATTGCTAATGCAAACTATATTTATGTAGGGCAAACCATTATGCTTCCTGTGGTCGAGTAATCAAACATACTTGGCAAGCAGGGCGCGGCGGTACCCACTCGTGCAAAATTTATAAGCTCCTACCGCAGCAGGAGCTTATAAATCGCTTGTCCGGGAAACATCCCCGAACCCCTTTCATCTGTGGCTACGCATCGTTCCGACGCTGATTGGAGCACGGTCATTCACGACCGTGCTCTTTTTCTTTGCGTTTCTCTCGTTCCGCAAGGTCACGCAATTCCTCGTCATTTGCCTTGTGTACGGCAAGATCCCGAAGTTCGTCACGAACCTTATCCGGCACCACTCATATTACCGCTTCTTGACTTATCCACACGGTAAAATGGCTCAAATATCTGTTGTTTCCTATCGTCCGGTATACCAATTCCGGTATCTGCGACCGTACTAATCATATTTTTTTCTGTTTCCAGCGTGCTGATAAACACTTTTCCGTTTTTCGGCTGGCTTTCTCCGAACGACTTTTTTGTCCAATTTGTTTGACAATCCCACATTATAGAACGGGATTTCCACTGACGCGTGTGGAAACGGCGTTTCAGAAGCAAACTTGACTTCGCGTCTGCCTTTCAAAATGGGGTTTGAATTTTGCGGCCATTTGATGTATAATTACGGATATCTGAAATTAGCACGAATGAGGTGGCATTTATGTACACAGCCGACTATCATGCGCACTCGCACGCTTCCCCCGACGGACACGTCTCCATTGCCGAACTGGCGGAGGCCGCCGTCGCCGCCGGGCTGGACGAGCTTTGCATCACCGACCATGCGGAATGCCACGGTTTTTTTGATCGCGGCAATCTCCCTGACGACGTGCTGTATTTTTATCAGGCTCGCGTGGACGCCGAATTCCCCGAG
>ERZ772860.1833-NODE-1833-length-13451-cov-20.426844_pt1 | contig 13451 bp, 10 predicted proteins | sample MGYA00511342_ERZ772860 | MGnify/ENA primary metagenome ERZ772860 (study PRJEB29015, sample SAMEA2737665) | human gut metagenome | biome: human gut; feature: human-associated habitat; material: faeces | place: China | collected 2012 ... | reverse complement strand
ATAGGCACACGGCATTCCACTTTTCAGGAGAGAAAGTACCCCGTTTGCAAGGGTACGGAACCACAGGGCCTGGCGGAGCCCGGTGGGATCGGAAGCAAAGTCACTCCACACCAAACAGCAGATCGCCGTAGGTGGGAAACGGCCAGCAGCCCTCGGCCGTGCGCTGCTCGGCCTCGTCACAGGGGGCGCGCAGCGCCGCCATCTTGGGCAGCAGCACGTCGCGGACCATGTTGGCGCTCTCGGTCACATCATCGATCTTATGGAAAGTGGCCAGCGCGGCAGCCAGGTCCTCCACGGCAGCGTCGATGTCCTCTACCAAATCGGACAGGCGCGTGACAAGCGTCGTCTCATAAATGCCGGACACCACCGGCGCGATGGACTTCTTTACGGCGATATCCTGCGCCAGCTTAGAGGAGAACTTCTCCACGGCGGGCAGGATCTGACGGCGGGCCATGTCCACCATCGTTTCGGCCTCGATATTGACGATCTTGCGGTAGTTGTCCAGCGTGATCTCATAGCGGGAGCGTATCTCCGCCTCGGACATGACCTTCAGGGACGTGAGCATTTTTACGTTCTTCTCATGCAGCAGATAGGGCATAGCGTCCGGCGTGGTACGCAGGTTCAACAGGCCGCGGACCTCGGTAGCCTCCTTGATCCAGGCATCGTCATAACCGTTACCGTTGAAAATGATACGTTTGTGGTCCTTGATGGTCTGCCGGATCAGACTATGCAGTGCTGCGTCAAAGTCCTTGGCCTTCTCCAGCTTGTCCGCGTACTGACGCAGAGACTCCGCCACGGCGGCGTTGAGCATAATGTTGCAGCAGGCAATGGAGTTGGCGGAGCCAAGCATACGGAACTCGAACTTATTGCCGGTGAACGCAAAGGGCGACGTCCGGTTCCGGTCGGTAGTATCACGCAGGAACTTGGGCAGCACATGGGCTCCCAGCTTCATCACGGTCTTTTCCGTGCCGCTGTACGGCTCATCCTTCTCGATGGCATCCAGAATGGCCGTCAGCTCGTCACCCAGAAAGATGGACACCACAGCGGGCGGTGCCTCGTTGGCGCCCAGACGGTGATCATTGCCGGCGGTGGCCACAGAGATACGCAGCAGGTCCTGATAGTCATCCACCGCCTGAATAACGGCACACAGGAACAGCAGGAACTGGGCGTTTTCGTGGGGTGTCTCACCGGGAGTCAGCAGGTTCACACCGGTATCCGTGGCCATAGACCAGTTGTTGTGCTTGCCGGAGCCGTTGACACCGTCAAAGGGCTTTTCATGCAGCAGACAGACCAGCCCGTGGCGGGCAGCCACCTTCTGCATGATCTCCATGGTCAGCTGGTTGTGATCGGTGGCGATATTTGTGGTGGTGTAGATGGGCGCCAGCTCATGCTGGGCCGGGGCCACCTCATTGTGCTCCGTCTTGGCCAGAATACCCAGCTTCCAGAGCTCCTCATTCAAATCGGCCATATACTCCGCCACACGGGGCTTGATAGCGCCGAAGTAATGGTCGTCCATCTCCTGACCCTTGGGGGGTCTGGCGCCGAACAGCGTGCGGCCGCAGAAGATCAGGTCCTTGCGCTTACGGTACATGGCGCGGTCCACCAGGAAATACTCCTGCTCCGGACCAACAGAGGTGCGAACACATTTGACATCCGTGCTGCCAAACAGCTTCAGGACACGCATGGCCTGCTTGTTCAGAGCCTGCATGGATCGCAGCAGCGGGGTCTTTTTATCCAGCGCCTCACCGCCGTAGGAGCAGAACGCCGTGGGGATACACAGTGCCTTGTCCTTGATAAAAGCGTAAGAAGTAGGATCCCAGGCGGTATAGCCCCGGGCCTCGAAGGTAGCACGCAGGCCGCCGGAGGGGAAGCTGGAGGCATCCGGCTCACCCTGGATCAATTCCTTACCAGAGAACTCCATGATGACGCCGCCATCCGGCGAGGGGGTAATAAAGCTGTCGTGCTTCTCGGCGGTAATGCCGGTCAGCGGCTGGAACCAATGGGTAAAGTGGGTCGCGCCGTGCTCGATGGCCCAATCCTTCATGGCATCCGCCACCACATTCGCTACCTGGTTGTCCAGGCTTCCGCCCTCGTCAATGGTCTTCTTCAGGGAAATATAGACGTCATGGGGAAGGCGTGCTTTCATCTGTCGGTCGTCAAATACCAGTGTGCCGAAAATGTCCGATACGGTTTTCATGTGTTCCACCCCGATCTTTTGTAGATTTGGAAAATAGAAAAAGGCGTCAGGAAGCCCACAGCTTCAAGACGCCTTTGCCTTTGATGTGCGAAATTATAGGCGGTTGTGACGGATTTGTCAATCAGCTTTTTACACAATTTTTGGCGTTTTATTCATTGACTTTATGCACATCTGATGCTATAATGCCGAACCATGATGAGCAAAGGCGTTCATTCGAGCAGGACATTTGTCCCTGCCGGATGGGCGTTTTTTGCTTTCCGGGGCGGCTTTTCAGCGGATCACTCCGTGGAACGGCTGGACCCTACGGAAGCACATAAAGAAAGGGTGAGAAACTATGAAGCTGGAGGGACAGGTACGTATCCCATCCGGGTGCGCCATTTCGGCGGTCATTTCCCGGGAGGGGCGGCGCATGACCGGTGAGGACATCATCAGGAGCATGGTCCCCATGCATGATCGGTCCAACGGTCTGGGAGGCGGCTTCGCCGCCTACGGCATCTACCCGGAGCACCGGAAGGAATACGCCTTCCACATCTTTTTTGATGATAACACCACCCGGCGGGAGTGCGAGGCTATGCTGAAGGAGGGCTTTGAGCTCGTAGACGCGGAGCTGATCCCCATCCGCATCATCCCGGAGATCACGGACATTCCCCACATCTGGCGGTACTTTGTGCGGCCCCTTAATTCGGTGCTGGCACGCCTGCAGCTGGATGAAAAGGAGTTCGTGGCACGGACCGTGATGGATATCAACACTAAGCTGAAGGGCGCATACGTGTTCTCCAGTGGAAAGAACATGGGGACCTTCAAGGCCGTAGGATATCCCGAGGATGTGGGACGCTTCTACCGGCTGGAGGAATATGAGGGATACAGCTGGACGGCCCATGGGCGCTATCCCACCAATACCCCCGGCTGGTGGGGCGGCGCGCACCCCTTTTCCCTGCTGGACTGGTCCATCGTCCACAACGGAGAGATATCCTCCTACGACGCCAATCGGCGCTGTATTGAGATGTATGGCTACAAATGCAATCTGCAGACGGATACGGAGGTCATCACCTACATCGCCGACTATCTGCTGCGGCGGCAGGGGCTGACGCTGGAGGAGGTGGCATCGGTGATCGCAGCGCCCTTCTGGAGTACCATACGCACCAGAGAGCCGGCCGCGGCACGGCAGCTGACCTATCTGCGGACCATATACCCCAGCCTGCTCATCACCGGACCATTCTCCATCATTCTGGGGTTCAATGGCGGACTGATGGCGCTGAACGACCGACTGAAGCTGCGCTCCATGGTAACGGCTGAGAAGGACGACAAGGTATTTATCGCCAGCGAGGAGGCCGCCATACGGGTCATGGCCCCGGATGCGGAGAACCTGTATGCGCCCATGGGCGGCGAGCCCTTTATCGTGAAAGTGAAAGAAGGTGCCTATTGATGGCTCTTGACTACATCATACCGGAATTTGAAGTGGTACGAAACGACGCACGGTGTACCCGCTGCCGCATCTGCGAATCCCAGTGCGCCAACGGCGTGCACACCTATAACGCGGATGGGAAGGTCATGGTCAGCGACGAGAGCAAGTGTGTCAACTGTCAGCGCTGTGTGTCCTTCTGTCCCACTCACGCCATTAAGATCGTAAAAAACGACAACTGCCTGCGGGAAAACGCAAACTGGTCCTGCGCCACCATCAAGGAGATATACAAGCAAGCGTCCACCGGCGGCGTGCTGCTGAGCTCCATGGGCAACCCCCAGCCCCTGCCGGTGTACTGGGACCGCATCCTCATCAACGCCTCACAGGTGACGAACCCGCCCATCGACCCCCTGCGGGAGCCCATGGAGACGCGGGTATTCCTGGGCAAGAAGCCAGAGGCCGTCCGACGGAACGGGGACGGCAGCCTGTGCACCGAGGTACCGCCGCAGTTGGAGCTGTCGGTGCCCATTCTGTTTTCGGCTATGAGCTATGGCTCCATCAGCTACAACGCCCATGCGGCGCTGGCCAAGGCTGCCCGGGAGCTGGGCATCTGCTACAACACCGGCGAGGGCGGACTGCACCGGGATTTCTATCCCTACGGCGCCAACACTATCGTACAGGTGGCCTCCGGCCGCTTCGGCGTCGATGAGACATACCTGAACACCGGCGCGGCCATCGAGATCAAAATGGGCCAGGGTGCCAAACCCGGTATCGGCGGACATCTGCCTGGCGCAAAGATCGTGGGCGACGTGTCCAAAACACGGATGATACCAGAGGGCGCGGATGCCATCTCCCCTGCTCCGCACCACGACATTTACTCCATTGAAGACCTACGGCAGCTGGTGTACTCTCTAAAGGAAGCCACGGCGTACAAAAAGCCGATCATCGTCAAGGTGGCGGCGGTACACAACATCGCCGCCATCGCCAGCGGCATCGCCCGCAGCGGTGCGGATATCATCGCCATCGACGGCTTTCGGGGCGGCACCGGCGCGGCGCCCACCCGAATACGGGACAATGTGGGTATTCCCATCGAGCTGGCGCTGGCAGCGGTGGACCAGCGGCTGCGGGACGAGGGCATACGCAGCAGCGTATCCCTGATCGCCGGAGGCAGCATACGCTCCGCTGCCGACGTGGTCAAGGCCATTGCTCTGGGCGCGGATGCCTGTTACATTGCCACCGCGGCACTGCTGGCCATGGGGTGCCACTTGTGCCGTTCCTGCCAGACAGGCCGGTGCTGCTGGGGTATCGCCACACAGCGGCCGGAACTGGTGAAGCGTCTGGACCCCGAGGAGGCTGCGGCGCGGCTGGTAAACCTGGTAACCGCCTGGAAGCACGAGATCAAGGAGATGATGGGCGGTATGGGCATCAACTCCATCGAGGCGCTGCGGGGCAACCGGGTCATGCTGCGTGGTATTCACCTGAATGAAAAAGAACTGGAAATTCTGGGAATTGCCCACGCCGGTGAATAAGGTCTGTCGAAAAAGTGATATTTATAGGAAAAATAATGGAAAACCCTCGAAAGGAGTGGTACAATATGGACTTCATAGAGGCGAGTGGTCTGTCCTTCTCTCAACTGAACGAAACGATACGCCACGCCGGGAAGGAATGCCGTATCTGTGCCTGCCAGGGCCAGCGGTTCATCGCCGCCGGTATGAGCAGCAAACGGCTGGAGATCGACGGCATCCCCGGCAATGCGCTGGGCGCCTATCTGGGCGGCGGTTCTATTACCGTAAACGACAATGCACAGGACGCGGTGGGCGACACCATGAGTGCCGGACGCATCGTGATCCACGGCAGCACCGGCGACGCTGCGGGGTACGCCATGCGGGGCGGTGAGATATTTATCCGGGACAATGCGGGCTACCGCGCCGGGATACACATGAAAGCCTATAAGCAGCATAAGCCGGTGATCGTCATCGGCGGGCGGGCCGGCAGCTTTCTGGGCGAATACCAGGCCGGCGGGCTGATTTTGGTGCTGGGCCTGCACACCGACGGCCGGCCGATAGTACACTTCTTCCCCTGCACAGGAATGCACGGCGGAAAAATGGTTTTCCGCGGCGATGTGAGTAGCATACGGTTTCCGGATCAGGTCACGCTGCACAACGCCACGGCGGAAGATATGGCGGAGATCGCACCCTATGTGCGGGAGTACTGCCGTCTGTTTGACCGTGACGCGGAGGCGATGCTCCGCGACAACTATACCGTTATCACACCGGACAGCAAAAACCCCTATCAGCAGATGTATGTAGCCAACTGAGAAAGGCAGGAGCACGATGGAGTACACAGTGGATGAGATCAGGCAGTTTACGGCGGAGGAGGATGTAAAATTCCTGCGTCTGGCCTTCTGCGATATTTTCGGCAGCCAGAAAAATATATCTATTCTGCCGGATGAGCTGGACCGGGCCTTCAGCTACGGCATCGCTTTCGATGCCTCCGCTGTGCCCGGCTTCGGCGACGAGGTCCACTCGGACCTGTTCCTGCATCCGGACAGCAGCACCCTCTGTATGCTGCCCTGGCGGCCGGATCACGGCCGAGTGGCGCGGATGTTCTGCCACGTGCTGCGGCCCGATGGCGCCGCCTTCGAGGCCGACTGCCGCGCGCTGCTGCGTCAGGCGGTGGCGGACGCGGAAGCACTGGGCATCCGTTTCTCCTTCGGCACGGAGATGGAGTTCTATCTCTTCCGCCGGGATGAAAACGGTGAAGCGACCCACATTCCCTACGACAACGCAGGATACATGGACATCGCGCCGGAGGACAAGGGCGAGAACGTACGGCGTGAGATCTGCCTGACGCTGGAGCAGATGGGGATACGGCCGGAGTGCTCTCACCATGAGCAGGGCCCCGGGCAAAACGAGATCGACTTTCGCTATTCCGATCCCTTGACGGCGGCGGATAACGCCGTGACCTTTAAGGCTGTCGTCAATTCCGTGGCGGTGCGAAACGGCCTGGCAGCCGACTTCTCTCCCAAGCCGCTGATGGGACAGCCGGGCAACGGGATGCACATCAACATCTCCGCCAAGAGCCGCGACGGCGCAGAGGTAATGCCACAGATCATCGCCGGTATTCTGGCCCATATTGCTGAGATGACGGTGTTCCTGAACACGCGGGAGGAGTCGTATCACCGCTTTGGCAGCAGCAAAGCACCGCGATATATCTCCTGGTCCAGCGAAAACCGCAGTCAGCTGATACGCATCCCTGCCGCGCAGGGCGAGTACCGCCGCGCGGAGCTGCGCTCTCCCGATCCGCTGTGCAGCCCGTATCTGGCCTTTACGTTGCTGATCCGCGCCGGCCTGGACGGCGTAATGCGGCAGCTGGTGCTGCCGGAAGCCGCGGATGTGAATTTCTACACGGCGGCTAACGACGTAAAGGCACGTTTCCACACGCTGCCGGAGACTCTGGAGGACGCCAGATCACTGGCTGCATCCAGCGCATTTATCGCAGAGCACTTACCCAAGACCATTATACAGCAGTACACCCACTGAGCCGGTCTGCTTTGGAGAGGAGGGACGCATATGGAGGACAGCCGCCGGACGTACAGCGTGCTGGTGGTCGCTGCCGCGGCCAAGTTCCATATGTCCCTGCGTGAAATGCTGCCGGAGGATCGGTACGACCCGGTGTGTGCCGCAGGCAGCGTGTCTGAGGCACGGCGTGCCCTGCTGGAGAGGCCTTTCGACATCGTGGTCATCAGTACGCCGCTGCCGGATGAATTCGGCACGAAGCTGGCGCTGCACATCATCGACAAATCCAGCGCCGGTGTGCTGTTGCTGGTGAAGGTGGAGCACTATCCGGACCTGGCGGCGCGGCTGGCTCCTCAAGGCATCCTGCTGCTGCAAAAGCCCACCACGCCGCCGCTGCTGCTGCAATCCATGCAGCTGCTGTGCGGCACACGGGAGCGCCTGCGGCGTATGGAGGAAAAGACTGCCACCATCGAGGAACGCATGGCGGAGATACGGCTGGTGAACCGGGCTAAATGGGCACTGATCGACAAGCAGGGCATGACGGAGCAGGAGGCCCACCGCTACATTGAAAAACAGGCCATGGACCGGTGCGTTACGCGCCGGTCAGTGGCGGAGGAGATATTGGCAGAGTGAAATAAGCGCGCTCCCTTTGACAAACGGTACAAGGTCTGGTATGATGGCGGAAACCGTTTGAAAGGAGCATACCTATGGAGAAGTTCATCCCTTATGAAAAACTCTCGAAAAAAGAGAAGCGCCGGCGTGACGCTATGCAGCGGGGCACCTGGGGCGCGCTGAACCCCGTTACACGCAAAAGTCCAAACCCCAAAGCTTACAACAGGAAAAAGACACGGAAATGGATGGAGGATCCATATACCGTGTCTTTTTTTATATGCAGAAAAGATATCCCCCGGCCGCTGGCCGGGGGATATCAAAGGAATGACAGCTTACTTCATGAAGGTGCCGTCCATCATCTGCTGCAGATAGGCGTTATACTTCTCCACCTTCTCAGCGGGAACCAGCTCGGTATTGATGGCACCGGCGGACAGGGCACCGTTCTCCAGCGTACCGAAGATGGTGTTGCCGCCGAAGGTACCGGCCACAACAGCCTCCATGCAGACACCGATCATAGCGGCGTTATCGGTGACCTGGGAGCAAATGATGCAGGGGTTCTGACCCAGGATATCGGCAGGCTGGCCGATGTCGTAGATCTTGATGGCGCCGGCCTTCTCATTGGCGGCGTCGATGGCCTCACGGGCACCGGAGTCAACGGCAGAAGCATCGCCGAAGAACACGTCAGCGCCCTGGGAGATCAGCTCAGTGGCGAACTCCTTGCCCTTGGGGGCATCGGAGAAGGAGTTGGCATAGGGAACAGCCAGCAGCTCAACGGTCTTGCCCTCCTGCTCGCCAACATACTTGGCAGCAGCCTCGAAGCCCGCGATCTTGCCCTTGGTGGTATCCAGCTCCATACCGCCGATGAAGCCCAGTTTGCCGGACTCGGTCATCAGACCGGCCAGAGCGCCGGCGATCCAGCCGATCTGCTCAGCGTTGGGCAGCAGAGACGCGACATTGCCGTTAGCGGCCTTTTCGGGGGTGGACTCAGCGCCGTTCAGCAGAGCGAAGGCGATGTCGGGATACTCCTCAGCAGCCTGCAGGACCGCATCGGTGTACTGGTTGCCGGGAGCATAGATCATGTCGTAGCCCAGGTTGCAGAAGGCAACGATGGTCTCGTAATACTGATCCTGGGAGATGGAGTCGGTGACGTCGTAGGTCCAGCCCTTGTCCTCAGCAGCCTTGACCATGGCGTTGTAGCAGGCAGCGCCCCAACCGCCGTCGTTGATGCTGGAGTCGCAGATCATGGCGACCTTGTAGGTCTTCTCGCCATCACCGGCGCCGTCCGTCTTGGTGTCGTCCTTCTTCTCGCCGCAGGCGACGAGGGCCAGCGTCATAGCGAGCGCCAGCAGCAGTGCAAGAAATCTTTTCATGGTTTTCCTCCTTGTTTTTTGTGACTTGCTCTTTGTTCTATAACAACGTCCTTGCGGACATCATTACCGTCATGTCACCGCTGTTCGCGGCGATAGGGCTGTCCATTGGCCTTGGGTCCCGCCTGCTTCGTACCGATGACGGAGAGGACGACCACGGTGGCCACATAGGGGATCATCTGGAAGAACTGGTACGGGATGGCGATGCCGGAGACCTGAAGCCGGATCTGCAGCGCATCGCAGAAGCCGAAGAACAGGCAGGCCAGCAGGATGCCGCCGGCACTCCAGCGGCCAAAGATCACGGCAGCCAGGGCGATGAAGCCGCGGCCGGCCACAATACCGTCGGTGTAGGTACTGGAATAGCAGGTGGTCAGGTACGCGCCGCCCAGGCCGGCCAGCGCACCGCAGATCATGCAGGCCAGATACTTCACGCCGATGACATTGATGCCCAGCGTAGCGGCCGCCTGCGGATGCTCTCCCACGGATTTATAGCTCAATCCCGCACGGGTACGGTTGAAGAAAATGGAGGTGAATACCACCAACAGCAGCGTCAGATAGACCATGGGACTCTGATCAAACAGCAGTGGCCCGATGACCGGGATGTCCTTTAGGCCGGGAATAGCAATGCTGGGCATGGTAATGATCTGCTTCAGGTCTGAACCGGTACCGAACACGATGCGGTAGATAAACGACGCCAGCGCCGGAGCGAATATGTTGATGGCCATGCCATAGACCGTATGGTCCGCGCAGAGGGTGACGGTGGAAAAGGCGTAGATCATATTGACCAACAGGCCCGCCAACGCACCGCACAGCAGACCGATCCAGTTGGAACCGGTGATGTAGCACATCAAAAAGCCCACCAGCGCGCCGATGGCAGCCAGGCCCTCCAGGCCGATATTCACCATGCCGGCCCGCTGGCCGTACAACTCGGCCAGTGAGATAAGCAACAGAGGGATGGCAAGCCGAACCGTTGCCAACAGTAAGCTGGAGATCCAATCCATTACTTGTCACCCGCCTTTCTCTTGGAGAACACGCGATCCTTCCACGCCTGGAATTCAGGCAGCTTGGTCAGCGCCATACCGGCCACGGAGAACACGATGACCAACGCCTGGATAATATCGGAAACGCTGGTGGGAACACCGGTGGCCGCCTGCATAGTGGTGGAACCCACACGCAGCACAGCAAAGAACAATGCCACCACCATCGTCGCGATGGGGTGCAGCTGGCCGATCAGTGCCATAGCCACACCGTCAAAACCGTAGCCCGCCCCGAAGCCGTTGATCAGCCGGAACTGGGTACCCAGCAGCTCTGCGCCGCCGCCCAGGCCGGCAATGGCCCCGGAGATAATGAAGCTGGTCAGCATACAGCGCTTCACATGGATACCATTAAAGCGGCTGGCGGTCATGTTATAGCCCACCGCCCGCAGCTTGAAGCCACCGCTGGTCCAGAACAGCACGTAATACAGCACCAGGCCCACCACCACGGCGATGACAAAGCCCCAGGTAAAGCGCATTCCGGTGATTACACGGGGCAGCTTCACCAGGTCATCCACCGCGGGGGTCTGTGGTACGCTGGCGTCGCGGATCCAGCTGGTGTACAGCACGCCCATAAACAAGGTAGCTACATAGTTGAGCATGATGGAGATGATCATCTCGTTCTGGCCGCGGCCGATCTTCAGCAGGCCGGGAATCATGCCCCAGATACCGCCGGCCAGCGTACCGGCCAGCAGCGCCAGCAGCACACCGACAAAGCCGGTAACACCGGAGAAATACGCCGTAACGAATGCGGCGATGGAACCCATGAGAAACTGGCCTTCACCGCCCAGGTTGAACACACCGCACTTGTACGCGAAACAGGCACACAGAGAGGTAAACATCAGAGGTGTGGCCTTGGTAAGTGTAGTGCCAATATTGGCCTTGGAGCCGAAAGCTCCCTGGAAGAGGTATTTCACCGCGTCAAAGGGATTGGCACCCAGGGCCGCCATAATGATACCGCCGATCACAAAAGCCAGGATAATGGACAGCAGCGGGACAACGAAGCTGCCCAGAGAACGTTTTAACTTTTCCATATCGCAGCTCCTCCCCTCACTTGCCCGTCATGGCGAGGCTGATCTCCTCGATGGGCGGGTTTTTTCCGGAGAATTCGCCCATGATCTGCCCCTCAAAGCAGACCAGGATGCGGTCGGACATCTCCAATATCTCATCGAAGTCTGCGCTGATCAGCAGGATCCCTACACCGCGCTCACGGGCAGCGATCATCTGCTCGTGAACAAAGCTGGCCGCGCCGATATCCAGGCCGCGGGTGGGATGCGCCATCACCAGCAGGGACGGCTGGGACTCCAGCTCACGGGCCAGGATGACCTTCTGCTGGTTGCCGCCGGACAGGCTGCGGACCGTCTGCCCCACAGAGGTGCAGCGCACGTCGTACTTCTGCACCATCTCCTCGGCATAGTCGTGAATGGCACGTTTGTTCAGCCGCAGCCCCTTACCCCGGCTGAACTTGGGAGAATCGGTCTCTTTGAGCACCAAATTCTCCGCAATGGACATATCTCCCACCAAGCCCTGCGCGTTGCGGTCCTCAGGAACGTGGGAAACGCCGTCTGTAATGAAAGAATGGGGGTCGAAGACCGCTACGCTCCTATCCTTCAGGTATATCTTGCCGCCTTGGGGCACAATAACGCCGGTGATCAGCTGCGCCAGCTGGGTCTGACCATTGCCGTCCACGCCGGCGATTCCTACGATCTCACCGCTGCGGATCTGCAGGGTCATATCGTTGACACCGCTGTGCTTATGTTCCTTGTCATAGTCCACATGGTCCAGAGACGCCACGACCTCAGCGCCGGAGGCATCCACCTTCTCGTACTGTGACTCGGTCAGTTCCTTACCGATCATCATATTGGCCAGTTTCTGACCATCGGTATCAGCGCGGGCCACGGTGCCCACCACCTCGCCCAGACGCAGGACGGTGATGCGGTCAGAGATATGCAGGACCTCGCGCATTTTGTGGCTGATGAAGATAATACTCTTCCCTTCGCCGATGAGCTTCTGCATAATGGCAAACAACCCCTCGACCTCGATATCGGTCAGTGCGGCAGAGGGTTCGTCCAGGATCAGCAGCTCCGCACCGTGGTACAGCGCCTTCAGTATCTCGGTGCGTTGCTGTTCGCCCACGGATATCTCGGTGATAAGCTTGTCCAGCTGCACGTCCAGACCGTACTTGGCAGACAGCTCCTCGATCTCCTTGCGGCGAGCCGCCCGGTCGATAAACAGGCCCTTGGCGTGCTTGTCGCCCAGGATGATATTTTCAAAGACAGTCATTGCCTCCACCAGCATAAAGTGCTGGTGCACCATGCCGATTCCCAGCTTGACTGCCTGGCTGGGGGACTCGATCCGCACCTCTTTGCCATTGAGGAATATCTTTCCCTCCGTGGGCTGATAAAGGCCGATGAGAATGTTCATCAACGTGGACTTACCGGCACCGTTCTCACCCAGCAGGGTCAGTACCTCGCCGCGGTTGACGGTCAGGCTGATATCCTTGTTGGCGTAAAAATCACCAAACCGCTTGCTGATATGCTCCATACGCAGCAGCTCGCTCAAGTTCCCTCACTTCCCTTCGTTCATGTGTTTGCAAAAGTTGTCATTTTCCACTTGGAAAATGACAACAGACCACGGTCTGTTCTCAAATATTAAATCGAGAGTAGTATACCATATCTGTCGGATTTTGGGAAGAATTTTTTTGTAAAACTCCTACATTTTTTTAGCGTTTTTTATCTATTGCACCGGTACTGTTCCCATAGTATAATCAAACGCAACAAAGCGAAAGAAGGTGTTGCATATGATACATATCCGCCCCGCAGTCTCTGATGACGCCCCGGCGCTGCTGGATATCTATGCGCCCTATGTCATCGAAACCGCCATCACATTTGAGTATGAAGTGCCCACGCTGGATGACTTCCGCCAGCGTATTAAAAACACACTGCACACGCATCCTTACCTGATCATGGAACGCGATGGCGAGATCGTGGGCTATGCCTACACCGGACAGTTGGGCAGCCGCGCAGCCTACGCCTGGGCGGCGGAAACCAGCATCTATCTGCGGCAGGACTGCCGTCGCGGTGGTTTGGGCACCCGGCTGTACCACGCGCTGGAGGACGCCTCCCGCGCTCAGAATGTACAGGTGCTGTACGCCTGCATCGCCGCACCTGTTTCGGACGGCGACCCCCACCTGACTCGCGCCAGCATTGATTTCCATACCCGGCGCGGCTACGAAATCGTGGGCACCTTCCACCGCTGCGGATACAAGTTTGACACCTGGTACGACGTGGTCTGGATGGAAAAACGCCTGTCCGATGCCGC
>ERZ772860.1831-NODE-1831-length-13481-cov-27.549754_pt1 | contig 13481 bp, 6 predicted proteins | sample MGYA00511342_ERZ772860 | MGnify/ENA primary metagenome ERZ772860 (study PRJEB29015, sample SAMEA2737665) | human gut metagenome | biome: human gut; feature: human-associated habitat; material: faeces | place: China | collected 2012 ... | reverse complement strand
TATTACGCTGATGGGGATGTTCTTCTCCTTGGCGATGGTAGCCCAGGAGTGACGGGCGCAGTACATCGTTACTTTCATAGGCATGCCGATACGCCGGGTGAACTTCTGCAAAGCCTTGTTCACCCTACATTGGCGGTAGTGATACTGTTTCCTGACATCGGTGACTATATTCTGGTTAACAATGCCCAGCAGATGCTTGCCGTCGAGGGAAGGGTGGCGGTCTGCAATCTCTTGCATGCAGGGGCGCCATGCTACTCTCAGTTCTTTACCCGTTTTCTTCCTCTTGTATATGAGCTGCCCGTCCTTAAGGCTTCCCTTTTCAAGAAAGGCGATATCTACGAACGACATGCCTCGGGTGTAGAAACTGAAGAGGAAGAGATCTCTCGCCAGTGCTTCCTCCTCGGTGACGGTTGTTGCAGCGACTATCTGATGGATGTTTTCCGCAGTAAGTGCTCTTTTGGCAGTCGGAGGGTTCTTGGTGAAAGAGTGGGCGAAGGGTTTGCGGTCTTCCAGCCCATATTGCTCCAGGGCTTTGTTGTAGATAGCTCGTAGACGCTTCATGTAAAAAGAGATGGTGTTCAGCGTGAGACCGTTCTTTCTCAGATAACTCTCGTAATCTTCCATGATGAGGCTGTCGAGTTGGCTAATCAGCAGGTCTTTCTCTTTCCGGAATCTCATGAAACTGCGCAAGGTGCCCATATATATATCGGCAGACCGGTATTTGCCATTCTTGTAGAGTCGCTGGGTGAGTTCCCTGACATATTCGCCCAGCGTCGGACAGGCATTCATGTCTTCTTTGGCTATTTGCTGCGCATCATGTTCGCTACCATTCTCTATGACATATCCCAATGCGTTGTTTCTGTTGCTTACTTTGATGACGATTTCTGCATCTTGCCGAATAAGTTCTTTTGGAATTTCTATTCTTAGTATCATTTTTATGTGAATATTATGTTGAATGAAGTGCTTTGTTGTATAACAATTTAGTAAACAGCCAACAAAGTTACGATTAATCTCTGGATTACCCAAAGTTTTTTCCGATATTCACATCAATGCCAGTATATATGATAAGGTGTAATGGGCAGCCAGTTTAAGTAAGTAGATGAAATCATGTACGTCATTTAACAGGTTTATACGCTTCATTGGGTCGATAGATATGACTGCGTTGGGTTCAAGATACGACTGCGCTGGGCAGAAGATTCGATTTCGTTGGGTTAAAGATACGACTGCGCTGGGCGGAAGAGTCAAATTCGTTGGCTGAATAATATGGCTGCGTTGGCTGAACGAAGTAGCTCTGTTAGCTGCATGAAGTACTTGAGTTGTCAGAATGAGGCGGCTTGGTGTAATACGGTTCGCTAGTCTGTTAGGCGTTCGGGGCTTGCTGCCCAGCCTTTATTAAAAGTAAAAGAAGGTGCGTCATGGACTGATGACGCACCCTCTTCTCTGGATATTTATACCTCCTTCATGTTCTTTAGTTCCCAACCCTCAAATTGCATGATGATTTTATGCAGTTGAGTCCCCTGCCTTAGAACTTCTACTCTTGGGGCTGCAGCATATCGGTTGATTTGCTCCACAGCCTCGTCCCATTGCAGTTCGGCTTTCGTCTTGCTTTCCCCTTTGGAAATTACATTGAAATCTTTCTTCGGCAGCATCTTCAGTTCTATGATATAGCTATGCTTAGCCTCATAATGCGTAAGGTCTGGCAATAAGAAGAAATCACAATACCCATGACTTAACTCCAGTTCTGGCGCAGTATAATAGTAATCGTTCAGACTGAGATATGCCATAAAGAATCCCTGCATGTTACGTTCAGCCTCTATTCCGTCACGCACGGAAGAAATCTTGGCATAAGAATCTGCCATGTATTGCAAGGCTTCATGCCACTTGCCTTCATATGCCATGTCGTAGTAATAGTCAGTAAGCTTGTTTACATTGACATAGGCTTTTGCATCCATGAGTTCTATCAGATATTCATAATATTGCTTGCGCACATTGTTGTTCGGAATTCCGAGTATAAGCTTTGCTCCTCTCGTAGCCTTGATGGTAAGCATGCCATAATAAAACAGCAGGCTTGGAAATACCTGCGGGTCTGTTATCATTCTTGCAGGGAAGGTGTCATAGAGTGTAGTCACAATCTCTCCTGTCTCGGCAATCGTGCGAATCACGCCCTTTCGGTCGCCATCTAGCTTGTCGAGCTGGATGAGCTTTTTCATCTTGTTATAGTCGGTCTTGGTGTTAGGGTCTATCATCTCTTCAGGGCCCTTGCCAGAGCTCAGATAGTTGCGCAGATAATAAAACACCATATCGCAGTTGAAGATCTTACTTTGAGATGTCAAGGCACTCTTCGAGAAGCAATAGTTATCATACCAGGGTTTCATCTCGTTAACAATGTCATCAATGTTGGCATTGGCTGCAATTTCGCCCTTTTCCTTATAATAGTTGAACATCTGATAGACATCTTCTGTAGAAAAGCCTAACATCTGGTTGAATTGCTTCTTGGTGGATATATGCCATCCGATGTTGAAACCGCTGGTTACATCATCGAGCGTCACAGGACTCACACCCGTCATGAAGATACGTTCAAACGAACCTTTGAATTTCTTGAAGATATCACGATAGAAACCCTCAGCATGGGTAATGGCACGATATACTCCTTCACCCTGCTCGTTGAGCACCGTATTGGTGAAGTTGTCATATTCGTCAATGATGAGATAGGTACGAAGATTCAGCTTCTTCGATTCGTCGTTGATAAGTATCAACTTGTCTACGGCGTCTTCCGCCTCGAAGACCTTCTTTACAAAATCCTCCGAATAGTATTGACGGTAGACATCCACAAAACTATCCAGCTTCACTTTGCAATAACGGTTAAACTTGTCTTCCAGCTGGTCGATACGTCCGCCTACTTGCGAAAAATCAAGATAGAGAACCAGATATTTACCTTGAAGGGGAGTAGGATTCTTGCCAATCCACAGATTGCCGAACAGATCCTTGAACTTATCCTTCATGCTACAATCATAATAAGCTTGGAGCATACTGATGAATACGCTCTTGCCAAAACGGCGAGGACGGATAAAGAAGAGGTTTACCGCCTCATCTTCCAATGCTGGCAAATACATCGTCTTGTCCACATAGTAATTGTTTTGCTCTATGATTTGTACGAAGTCATTGCGTCCATAAGGTATTCTTTTAGTATCTTGCTTCATATCTCCAGTATTACTTGTAATTTTGTGCAAAGATACAACTATTTGGGAATAATACCAAAGAAAAAAGGATTTTTTTCGGTAATCTGCAGAAAACAACATTCCTGGTAGATACTCATACATTCGTATCTAGATGGTCCCTATATATAATAAGGTGTAGGACCGCCAATCTCCCCTATATATAATAAGGTGTAGGTTTTATATCGGCAAAATGGAGGAAAACAGGGAAAATGGACGGGTTAGAAGCCCAATATGGGGGCTATTTTATAAAAAACATAAGAAAATTAGCCTTTTTTTGGAAAAAAAATGCTCAAAAACTTGCAAGTTTCAAAAAATATACTTACTTTTGCAGCATGAAAAATCTCCCGGCTGGAGATATTTCAAAGACGATAAGAACTGAGTGGTCATAAAAAGCCACAATATTTAAGAACGATAAAAAATAACTTTTCTAAGAGGACCTTTGAAAGAGAACGAAGAACTTTTCTAAGAGTGCAGACTCTTTTCATCAAACGGGACTCTTGATTCGATATAGAGAATTAATTAATAACTTCCTGCCGAAAGGCTAGGAAAAACGTATAACTTTATAAATATTTACCGTATGAAAAGAAAGTATTTAAGCGCGCTGCTTATGGGTGCATTGACAGTTGCATCTGTAAGTACCTTTACTTCTTGTAAGGATTACGATGACGACATTAGCAATTTGCAAAAGCAAATTGATGCTAATGCTACTGCTATCAAGCAGATCGAGGATCTGATCAAGGGTGGTGGTGTCATCAAGACTGTTTCAGAAGCTACTGACGGTGTTACTGTAACATTGAGCAACGGTCAGTCTTTCAACATTAAGAATGGTACTAATGGTGTTGATGGTACTCCTGGTACTGCTTGGACTATCAGTGACGATGGCTTCTGGATGAAGGATGGCGAAAAGACGGATTACAAGGCTATTGGCGAAAAGGGCGACACTGGTGCTCAGGGGCCTCAGGGTCCTCAGGGTCCTCAGGGTCCTCAGGGTCCAGCTGGAGCTGCTGGTTCTGATGCAACTGCTGCTTCTTATGAGTACTACGTTCCTAACGCTGAGACAGGTTACTTCGACATTTATAAAAATGGCGAGAAGGTAAAGCAGAGCAATGTTAAGTTCGTTCAGGAAACTCCAAACTCTATCACCGCTTCTCTGGATAAGCAAAACTTGATCCTCACAGGTGTTAAGGGTATTTCTGGTGAAAAGGTCGTTATTTCACTTACTGGTGATTTGACAGGCTTGGTATTCATGCCAAATCTCTACTTGGATGGTATTGAGACTTTGACTTATGACTACTTGCATGGTGAATACTTAGAGCATAAGGAAAATTTGACTGGTGTTAGCCGTTTGACTACTACAGATGGTACCACCCATAAGACAATCACAGGTCTTGATAACTATTTGCCAGACAGATTGAACAATTCATTAGCCGTTGCTCCTGCTGCTGAAACTTTGTACAATTATGGTCCTGCTTGGGGTGTTAAGTATCACATGAATCCATCAAATGCTGATATGGCATACGAGGATATTACGGGCTTCAATCTCCTTGAGCCAACAATCTTGAATTATCATACTCGTGCTACAGCTTCAGTGCTTGGAAATATTACTTCTCCAGAGTTGAACGATGCAGGTAAGGCTCTCTTCAATACTTCTAATGGTATTGTTACAGCAGGTTTGAAGATTCAGCATCCTGAAAAGTTGGAACCATTCCCAACTGTTAAAGATAAGAATGAAACAGCTAATACGATTGCTTTGCAGGCTAAGACTGCTGCAAGTTCAGTAGCTGAAGGCAAGGTTACTTCTGATTATGCTTTGATTCAGCCACAGAAGGCTTACCTCGAGGCATTGTACTGGAGATTGAAACCTCATTATGCTGGAGCAGGTTTGCCTAATACCCGTATGGGTGATGAAACAGGTGTTCCTGTAGATAAGTACTTCGGCACAACTGCTGATGATGTTACCAAGAAGGTTCACGTTTATGACTCACCTCAGGAGGCTTTGGCAGATCCAGATGGTGCAGCTCTTGAACTTTACTATAACAGCGCTGAGGGTATTGATATTGCAAGCTACCTCGGACTCCATATGATGGTAGAGGATGTTAAGCAGTTTACTCCTGGTACTCCTAATAAGCTTGGTGTTAACCTGAAGGAGATGTCATTAGAAGAAGGTAAGGATTGGGGCTTGACTTATCAGTTTAACCTCGTTGAGTACAAGGTAGACGGTAACGCTACAATTGATAGCCGTTATGCTAAGTGGGTTAACAAAGACGCTGGTATTCTCCGTGCATGGAATGTTGATGCAGAGGGTAATCCAACTTCTGAGTCTGCTACTTCTATCGACCGTGAGCCATTGGTTCAGGTACTCGTTAAGCGTGGTGACCAGGTGGTTTTGGATGGTTACATCTTGATTCACATTACACGTCAGAACCCTGAGGTTGCTCCTAATAAGGCAATTGATTTGTTGACGAAGGATGCTAAGTTCGATCTCTGCAGTGATATTGATGATTTGAAGACTACATGGGCTCAGTTCTCTGCAACTGTATTGACAGAGGGTCTTGAGAATATGACAAAGAAGGACTTCGATGAGCAGTATACTATTGATCAAAAGGGCACATACGGTACTGATGCTGCTGGTAATACTACTTTGGATCTGAAGATGTTCAAGGCTGCTCCTGAGAAGGGTGGTACATACAACGCTGCTGATGATCTTGGTAATATCGAGTACTTCGGTAATACAGAGGGTACAACTAACCATGCCTTCAAGTGGCACTTAACTGCTGCAGATCTTGAGAAGTTGACTCATGATCAGGTTAATCCTGTTACTGTAACTCGCTATGTACGTTACATTGGTAATGCAAAGGCTAAGTATCCTTACATCTATGTTAAGTTGACTTACAACTTGTCACGTGCCAATAAGAACCAGACATTCGGTGAGTTGATTCCTGAGTACTGGAAGGGACTTGATGGTTCTGAAAATGGTAAGGAAGCTGTTATCTTCGATGTTAAGGAGCCTACAAATGGTGGCGATATCAATGCTATTAGCCGCAAGGTTACTTCTACTTTGAAGGGTAATGTTGCTAAGTTAGTAGGTCCTCACAAGTATTACTTCGTTCCTGAGCCTGTTGTAGTTGGTGGTTATACAATCACTCCACAGAGCAGTGCTACTGATACCAAGTGGAACAAGTTGTTCTGCAAGTATATCACTGGCGACTCTCACGTATTCAGTAAGGCTAAGTTGCAGGAAACTCTTGAGGGTTGTGCTATTGACTACGCAGAAGGTGCATTCAATAATGTTAATCTCTATGCAGTAAAGGGTACTTCTTATGTTAAAATTGCTACATTGAATGCTACTACTAGTGAGATTACATTGGAAAAGAATGCAACAACAAAGGCTGTATTGAATGCGATTGGTTATGAGCCTGCGAATGCTAATATCCAGAAGGAGCTCCGCTCTTGGGTAGGTGTTGTAACTGAGAATACTTGTGGTGTAGCTGAGTTTGTTAAGGATGGTATCTTCCTGACATCTTGGGAGCGTCCAATCAACTTGATTGATGTTGCTACAGAGCCACGTATCGATGCAAATACCAATGGTAACGTTATTTACGCTCTTGATCTCTTCAAGTTGTACGACTGGCGTGGTTGGAATACTGCTACAGTTTCTGAGGCAGGTTGTGTCGCTAACCAGAGTAATATGTGGGGTGACCACCTCTGGTTCTGGGGTTACTACAATGTGAAGTCTATCACTATCGATACTACACCTGCTAAGGTTAAGACAACTCTTGGCGGTGGTAGCTGGACTACAATGGATCAGATTAGTAACCAGGTTGAACTCAAATGCGGTAATGTAAGTGGTAATGCTGCAGATCCTAAGACTAAGGGTAAGGTAACTTACACCAACGATTTGACTTCTTACAACTCTGCAAGTCAGAATGCAGCTTTGACAACCTTCATGGAGGCTAATAAGGCTAAGTTCGGTACTATCTGGTACTACAACAATGGTGGTAACGTAGAGACCTTCAAGGTAAGAGTTCCTATCACTATCGCTTACGAGTGGGGTGAGTTTACTACTGAGGTTGAGTTCACAATCAACGGTACAATCGGTGATTAAGACATTTATTGAAAAGGAAATTAATAATTAAGCTCTAATTAGAGGGTGCGCCTAAAAGAGCGGCGCACCCTCTTTTTATTTAAAAATGTGACGGGTATGAAAAAAACTATATTATATTCTCTCTTGGCTATATTGGTCTTCTCATTATGCTCATGCGGTGATAAAAAGAAAAGTCGCGAACAGCAGGTTGATGAATTCAGAAGCGAATTGACAGAAGAAGATACGGCTGCTATGTTGAAACTTTGTGATGATGCCATGGCGCAACTCAAGGCAAAGGATTATAACGCAGTGCTTGCCAATTTGCATGAATATACCGATTCTACGCAAGAAGTGAAACCTCTCACAGAAGAAACAAGACAAAGATATCTTAACAAGTTTAAGATGTTCCCTGTATTGGATTATACACGCGTATATTACTCATTCCAGTTGCAAGGCTGCAATGATGTGAAATATGATGTTACCTTTGCAACGGCAAAACAGGCTGGAACCGCTGAACCGGCAAAGACAGCTTATATGTTCAATCCGGTGAAAGTAGACGGCACTTGGAAACTGTGTGTAAAGACGGCTACTGACGAAATAGATTTGAACATGCGCTAATAAAACATTTAAACTTACCTATTATGAAAAAATCATTGTTTGTCATATTACTGGCTTGTATGTCTGCACCCTGTTGGGCTCAGATACAGCGCACTGCTGTATTTGATTTCAGTCAGCCACTCAGCCTTACTCCTTCCATAACTCCACCTGAAGGTAATAGTAATGAAGTTCCCGTTACTGATAATGTTTTCTCTAATGGCGACATTACTATTGATTTTGAGTGGGGTAATCAGGGATTGGGTACATCCATCTTGAATTTTACTAATCCCTATACTCATGAAGTCACCTATTATCTCAAAGTCAGTCAGCAGGCTTTGATGAAAGTGCATGCACCTGATATCGGACGTCTTGACAGAGTATCTTTCTCCGAAGGTAGTACTGTAGGTGATCTTCGAGTGACAGACGATGAATTAGGAAGTCAGGAAGATGGATACAAGACATGGATTAATGATAAAAAGCAGGATATCCATGACTTAATATACAAAAACAGTTTTTCGAATGCTCAATTGAAAAAGATTACGGTACTCTATACCATGCCGTCTACCATTCTGATAGCTACAGGTGATTTGGAGAATGGCAGTGTTTTAGAGTACTTTGAAAACATGCATCTTACATTCGACCGCAACATGCTGGTTAAAGATGCATCCAAAATCACACTCTCTGATGGAACGAGCAGCGAAACGCTTTCTGCTACTGTAAAAGACAATGTGGTAACCTTATCTGCTGCTAGCCAGATAGCAAAGAATGGTACATATACACTTACGGTTCCTGCAAAGAGTTTTGTTGATAAGGAAGGCTTTGAGAACAAGGAAATGAAATTCTCTTTTGTCATCAAGGCTCCTTTTAGTCCTGTTTCGATTACTCCTGCAGCGGGAACCATTGAAACTTTACCTCTTACTATTGCCGTAGACTTCGGAGAGAAGGTTGGATATGTAGATGAGGCTGCCAGCGTGAAATTACTGAAAGATGGTAACGACTATCTGATAGCAAAGGCTGTCAAGGCATCTGATACGAAAGTTAATTTTGAAATACAGGGCGCTGCAGGTGCTATCTCAAAGAAGGGTACTTATAAACTTATTGTTCCTGCTAATGTAGTTTGCAACGACAAGAAGGGCGATGCCGAATGGGAACGCTACAATAAGGCTTTTGATGTAGAATATGTTGTTGTCGGTTCTGCGGCTTACCTGAAAGCCCAAGAACTGTTGCAAAACAAATCGGTGGGTTATCCTAAGGTCACAAGCGCGGCTTACGTAGCATTGGACAATGTTGTAAAGAATGAAGCATCAACAGATGCAGAATTCAAGGTTGCTATTGATGCTTATTATAATGAAACGGATGTTCTTCTTCCTGAGAACAAGAAGTGGTATAAGATAGCCAGTGTAAATAAGGATGGTAAATCATTGTATCTTGCTGTAAAAGAAAAGCAGGTTCTATTGGTAGACAATATTGATGAAGCTTCAGCTTTTGAGGCGTTAGACCATAGTGGAGTGTTCACCTTGGGTGATGCTGATGACAATATGCTGAATGTCAATGGAGTGACAGCTGATGCAGGTGCAGAAGCAAGCAAACTTAGAATTGCCAAACTGGATGGCTCTGCTGTACAACTCGAATCGGGTGATGTCTTTGATGCAGATAAAGCATTGGGTACTTTCTCATTCAAGGGATCTTATCCATCTGTAACGGGAAACTCTAGCGTTGCTTATGCTTTGTGCAATCATGCAGACAAGAAATATCAGACAGAAGCAGATGTTGCTGCTCCATATTGGCAAAGCAGTCTGACCAGTGCCTTCGCATTCGTTGAGGTTGAAAAACCGGCTGCTGCTATCAAGACCGTAGAGACAGCTTACAAGTTGACACCTGCAATAGTAGGAAGCAATGCCGATCTCCTGACTCTTTCTTTCGATGGGTTGACTCATGTTACTGTAATGAGTGATGCTGATGCCTATATTGCTAATGAGAAGGGGGAGCGCGTGAAAGATGTTACCTTTACTCCGGTAACAGGAAAAGACAATCAGTTTACTTTTGCGTTGACTGACCTGGCAAAGGCTAGCTATCAGCTGGTAATCCCAGAAGGAACCTTCCATTATGAAAAGAATAATAAGGAAGTAAAGACACAAGCTATCAAGGAAAGCTTTACGATAGGAAAGGGCGGCTCTCCTGAAGATCCAAATCTTAAATCAGATTATTCAATATACCAGATGTTGCCTGATATATCAGGTTTTGTCAAGGATGTTGCATTGAATGGATTTATGATTAAAAACATTGGATACTTTGATGGCTTGGTTGCTAATCCTGATAGAGAAGTGAGACTTGCAGTTTACGACAACAACAAGACGATTCGTACAGGACACTTTGAAAGCTATGTAGATCCAGAAGATCCGGCAACGCCGACATTGCTGTTAGTTTTTGATACTCCTATTAGAGAAGGTGAATTGAAAGCCAATAGTTACGCTATCGTAATTTTGCAGGGAACCTTCGGAGATACAAACTTTGGAAAGTTCCTTGAGGACAAGACCACAACCCAAGCCAGTGACTGTCATACAAACCCAAGAATGACGATTACAATTGAAGTAGACAATGATAAGGCTACTGGTATCGGACATGTTGTGAATTCTACTGAGAAGAACAATGTAATCTATGATGTCCAGGGACGTAAGGTAAAGCAGATGAATCGTTCTGGTATCTACATTGTGAATGGAAAGAAATTCGTAAAGAAATAAAATTTAATGTAGAAAGTTATGAAACCAATGAAATTATTTATGGCAACGGCCATGTTAGCCATCGGCTCTACAGCCGCTATGGCGCAAGCATCCTACACAGACAAGGATGGAAACGAATATCAGTTTAAGCGTCACTGGTTTCTGGATGTTCAGGCTGGTGGGCAATATACTGTAGGTGAGGCAAGCTTCTCAGACTTGCTTTCTCCTAACTTCCAGGGTGCCATCGGCTACCAGTTCTCTCCTGTTTTCGGACTCCGTGGTCAGATTAACGGTATCTGGAGCAAGGGCGGATGGAACGGATACAAGGCTACCAAGGACGGTACACCGTATACCGCCAGCTACAAATGGAAATATGTAGCTCCGGGTGTGGACTTTATGTTCAACCTCTCTAACCTCTTCTGTGGCTGGAACCCGAACCGCGTGTTCAGCGCTACTGCCTTCGTTGGTGGTGGTATCAACTGGGCAGGAGCTAACCAGGAGGTAAACGACCTGGCTGCCAACATCAAGAATCAGAGCAACTATCTGTTGGAGTATCTCTGGCAGGGAAAGAAGGTTCGCCCTTACGGCAGAGCCGGCATCGACCTGGAATTCAAGGTAAGCAAGGCTGTGAGCATCATGCTCGAAGGCAATGCCAACATGATTTCAGACAAGTACAACTCTAAGAAGGCAGATAACCCTGACTGGTACTTCAATGCACTGGCAGGTGTACGCATCAACCTGGGCAAGAGCTATACCAAGAAGGCTAAGCCGGTAGAGGAACCTGCTCCGGCACCAGCTCCTAAGCAGGAATATGTAGCTCCTAAGCCAGAGCCTAAGCCAGCTCCTGTAGAGAAGAAGGTAGAGGAGATTCGCCGTGACATCTTCTTCACCATCAATTCTTGCAAGATTGCTCCTGCTGAGGATGCTAAGATCCGTGAGGTGGTTGACTTCCTGAACAAGAACACAGAGGCAAAGGTTGTAGTAACCGGCTATGCTGACAAGGGTACAGGCAATGACGTCATCAACGACCGCATCGCTGCCAAGCGAGCAGCAGCTGTGGTTTGGATGCTGACAAAGAAATATAATATACCTTCTGAGCGCATTACAGAAGAATCTAAGGGTGCACGTGTGCAGCCTTTTGCTGAAAACGCAGAGAACCGTGTAACGATCATGATCGCTAAGTAGTACGGTAAGTTTATAATGCGACAATCAATTATTTTAATTGGTGGCGGGGCATCCAAAGGGGTGCCCCGTTTTTCGTTCAGATATCCCTTCCTTCTCCCGCTCATTTTGTTATTTTTTCACCATTTCTTGCAGTTTCTCAATATTTTGTTGTACCTTTGCAACGTATTAAAAAATAAGCGATTATGGAACGAGCTAAAAGAATACCTTACGGAGTGTCTGACTTCATCGACATCATTGAGAGAAATCAATATTATGTCGATAAGACCATGTATATACCTAAGTTAGAGGATGAGCCTGATGCCTTGTTCTTTATTCGCCCTCGCCGTTTTGGCAAGAGCTTATTTATCAGTATGCTGAGGGCTTATTATGACATCAAACGTAAAGATAAGTTTGATAAGTTGTTTGGCAACCTTTGGATAGGTTCGCATCCTACAGAAAATCAGGGAAAGTATCAAGTCTTGTTTCTTGATTTCTCCAAGATAGGAGGTTCGATAGACCAATTGGAAGAAAACTTCAATGCCTATTGCAATGAATGTATTGATAGCTTTATCGAAACTTATCAGGAGTATTATCCCGAACGAGTAGTGGAAAATGTGTTGAATGCAAAAACTGCTGCCAGAAAGTTGAATGCCATTGGGATTGCTGCAGAGAAAAAGAATCTTCCACTTTATCTTATAGTTGATGAGTATGACAACTTTACCAATGTTGTGCTCAATGAGCAGGGGGAGGAAGTGTATACGGCTCTTACCCATGCCAGTGGTTTTTATCGGGAGATTTTCAAGGTGTTTAAGGGAATGTTCTCTAAAATCTTTATGACAGGCGTAAGTCCTGTTACACTGGATGATTTGACTAGTGGATTCAACATCGGATGGCATATCTCTACCAAGCCTGCCTTTAATCAAATGCTTGGTTTCTCTACCGAAGATGTAAGAGATCTCTTCACTTATTATAAGGAGAATGGGGAAATTCGACCGGATAGTAATGTGGAGGCTATCATAGAAGAGATGAAACCATGGTATGACAACTATTGTTTCTCTAAGAGTGCGTTGAAGACTCAGAGTAAGGTTTTCAACAGCGATATGGTGTTCTATTATTTGCGAAATTATCGTGAGACAGGTGAAGGTCCAGAGAATATGATGGATCCTAATACCAAGACAGACTATGGCAAGATGAAAAAATTGCTGCAGCTTGATAAACTGGATGGCGACCGTAAGGGTGTGCTGCGTACCATCATCGAGAATGGAGAAATAATAGGTAATATTGAGGAAAGTTTTCCTGCCAAATTGTTGGTAAGACCACAGATATTTATCAGTCTTCTGTTCTATTATGGAATGTTAACAATCAAGGGAACACGCGGAGACCAGCTGGTGCTTGGCATTCCAAATAATAATGTTCGCAAGCTGTTGAACAAATAAACCGATATGCCGATGCTCCAAGAGTAGAAGCCTTGCGTCAAGGTACCAAACTCCATAAGATAATTATGCAGTTTGAGGGGTATCAGTTGAGGAAGATAGATGAAATTGATTAAAGAAGATAAGCATTTTGTCTCTTAAACTCTGGGTTTTGGTTAATTTTACATCTTTTTTTCCTCATTCTCATTATTTTGTTGTACCTTTGCAGCTAAAATAATAATAAATTGCAAGAAAATGGGAAAGATTATATTGACGGGCGACCGTC
>ERZ772860.1829-NODE-1829-length-13500-cov-6.842469_pt1 | contig 13500 bp, 13 predicted proteins | sample MGYA00511342_ERZ772860 | MGnify/ENA primary metagenome ERZ772860 (study PRJEB29015, sample SAMEA2737665) | human gut metagenome | biome: human gut; feature: human-associated habitat; material: faeces | place: China | collected 2012 ... | reverse complement strand
CGAGCCGCAGTTCGAGGGCCAGACGAAGACGAAGCTCGGCAACTCCGAAGTCCGCGGCATCGTCGACTCCATCGTCACGGAAGGCCTCTCCGAGTACTTCGACGAGAATCCGGCCATCACGAAGCGCATCATCGACAAGGCCATCATGGCCGCCCGCGCCCGCGAAGCCGCCCGCAAGGCACGCGAGCTCACGCGCCGCAAGAACGCCCTCGAGGTGTCGAGCCTGCCGGGCAAGCTCGCCGACTGCTCCGTCAAGGACCCGGAGCAGGCCGAGATCTACCTCGTCGAGGGTGATTCTGCAGGCGGATCGGCCAAGCAGGGCCGCGATCGCCGCTTCCAGGCAATCCTGCCGCTGCGCGGCAAGATTCTCAACGTCGAGAAGGCCCGCCTCGACAAGATCTTCGCCAACGCCGAGATTCGCACGATGATCACGGCCTTCGGCACGGGCATCAGCGAGGACTTCGACCTCTCGAAGCGCCGCTACGGCAAGATCATCATCATGACCGATGCCGATGTCGACGGCGCGCACATCCGCACGCTGCTGCTGACCTTCCTCTACCGCTACATGAAACCGCTCATTGAGCACGGCCACGTCTACATCGCCCAGCCGCCGCTCTACCAGATCCGCAAGGGCAAGAAACACTGGTACACCTACAGCGACGATGAGCTCGCCAAGAAGCTCGACGAAGTCGGCCGCGACGGCGTGACCGTCCAGCGCTACAAAGGCCTCGGCGAGATGAACCCAGAGCAGCTCTGGGAGACGACGATGGACCCGGAGGGCCGCACGATGCTGCGCGTCGAGATGGAAGACGCCGAGGAAGCCGACGAGCTCTTCACCATCCTCATGGGCGATAAGGTCGAGCCGCGCCGCCAGTTCATCGAAGAGAACGCCAAGCTCGTGCGCAACCTCGATATCTGATTTTTTGACTTTTTTCTTGCCAGATGCACAGGATTGTGCTATCATAGAACTTACGATATACGATACTTCCAACAGGGGGAGTAGCTGAACGGCCACCATCGTCAGGACGGAGCAATCCCGGTGCGGCCGGCGCTAGCAAGCAAGACCCTGCCCTATTACCGCCATTTTCGGCGGCATATAGGGCAGGGTTTTTCGTATACGCTGTAGAAATCTACAGAAGAACCACTGCCCTATATGCAGGGGTATGGGAAAAATCTTAGGGAGTGAATCGATTGGAACAATTCTTTGCGGGGATGTTCTCGCCGGAATGGCTCGCAGCGCTCTCGGGCATCTTGCTGCTCGACCTGCTGCTCTCCGGCGACAATGCCATCCTCATTGCCCTGGCCTGCAAGAACCTGCCGCATGAGATGCGCCGCAAGGCCATCATCGTCGGCGGCCTCGGCGCCGTCTTCGTGCGCATCGTCTGCACGCTCTTCGCGACCGGGCTGCTCGCCTCGCCGTACATTGAGTTCATCGGCGGTGCTGCGCTCGTCTTCATCGCCATCAAGCTCGTCACCGACCACAGCGACGGGCGCGTCGACGACAGCGGCAATCATCCGACCACCTTCGGCCAGGCCGTGCGCACCATCCTGATCGCCGACTTCATCATGAGCATCGACAACATCCTCTCGCTCGCCGGCGTCGCTAATACCGTGCCAGAGGGCAAGTGGAGCCTGATTATCTGCGGACTCATGATCTCCATCCCCATCGTCCTGTTCGGCGCCCAGATCTTCCTGATGATCATGCTCAAGGTCCCCGCCCTCATCTACCTCGGCGCCGGCATCCTCGGCATGACCGCTGCCGAGCTCATGACCGAGGACAAGGCCCTCGGCGTCTACTTCGCCCCCTACTCACTCGAGCTCAAAGTCCTCTTCGTCGCCGCCGTCCTGCTCATCGGCTACACCATCAACCGCCGCCGCGAACGGCAGCACGAAGGCTGAAGTATATACAAGATAAATGAGATATATCCTAGGAGGAATAATCATGAACATGAATAATATCAAAACCGTGATGCTCATGGTCCTCATGGCCGTCATCATGATGCTCATCGGCGGACTCGTCGGCGGGCGGACCGGCCTGACCATCATGCTCTTCTTCTCGATCGCCATGAACCTCTACAGCTACTGGTGCAGTGACTCCCTCGTCCTGCGCTGGAGCGGCGCCCAGGAAGTCACGCGCGAAGAAGCCCCGCAGCTCTACGCCCTCGTCGAGAACCTTGCAAACCGCGCCGGCCTGCCGATGCCAAAAGTCTGCATCATCGACGCCGACGAGCCCAACGCCTTCGCCACCGGCCGCAACCCCAACCACGCAGCCGTCGCCGTCACCACCGGCATCATGCGCGTCCTCGACTACAACGAGATCTCCGGCGTCCTCGCCCACGAGCTCGCCCACGTCAAGAACCGCGACATCCTGACCTCCACCATCGCCTCCATGATGGCCACCGTCATCTCCTACGCCGCCCAGTTCTTCATGTTCTTCGGCGGCTCCAGCGACGACGACGATGGCGTCAACCCGATTGCCGCCATCGCCATGATGATCCTCGCCCCGATTGCCGCCATGCTCATCCAGATGGCCATCTCCCGCTCCCGCGAGTACGAAGCCGACCACGACGGCGGCGAGATCTGCGGCAACCCCAACTACCTCGCCGACGGCCTCGAAAAAATCGAGTACTACGTCACCCACTCTCAGGAGACCCTGCCGAGCGCCAAACCCGCCACCGCCAACATGTACATCGTCAACCCCTTCGAAGGCACCGGCAAAGCCCTGACCAAACTCTTCAGCACCCACCCCGACACAGCCGAACGCATCGCCCGCCTGCGCGAACAGGCCAGAGAGATGCGCGTCCGCTAATCGAATAACGAGCATAAAAAAACGAGGTACCGCAATGGTACCTCGTTTTTTATTTGTGTCTAGGGGCCGGGGGATGTATTTCGCCTGCAGGAGCGCAGCGACAAAGCCGAAATACATCCCCCGGCCCCCTTGCTAACACTATCTCACAGCAGCGTAAATAGCAGCGCACTGATCGTGAAGTAAGGCCCGTAGGCGAAGTAATCGCCCTTCTTGCGCTTCCCCGTCGCGAGCATGATCAGCGCCGCCATCCCGCCGAGCACGATGCCCGCAATCACGACGGTCATGAGCATATCCGAACCGAGCCAGAGCCCGAGCGCCGCCACGAGCTTGATGTCCCCGCCGCCGATGCCGCCCTTCGTCAGCACCGCCAGCGCGAGGAATACGAGGCCGCCCACAGCCGCCGCCATCAGGTGGTCAGTCAGCACGCGGTCGAGCAGCGGAATCGAGATGAGCCCGATCACCGCAAACGGGATCAGCATGCGGTCAAAGATCACGCGCTGCTCCAGATCCGTCCACGTGTAGAGCACCATGAAGTACTGGAAGATCATCAAGAACACCAGCTTCGTCAGATGCACGTACGGAAGCGTGAGCATCGTGAAGCAGAACAAGAACCCGATGCAGACCGCAAAGCGGCCCGGCCGCTTCTTCTCCTGCTCCTCGATGCGCTCCGGGAAGCTCAGCAGCCCCTCCGTGCCTTTCGCCCTGCGGTAGCTCGCCGCAATCCAACGGCTGCCGAGCAGCCCGCCGCCCACCGCCAGCAGGACCGAGAGCAGGCATTTCATTATGGTAAATATCATTCCAAACACCCCTTTTATAAAAAAGAGTTACATGCTGACCTTATCCTAGCAAAAACGTAGCGATACGTCAAAATTTCTAAGAACAAATTGCGCTAGATATGGTATACTTATTGGCATAAGATAAAGATTGCAGAACGCCTTGTTATAAAAGGCAGGGCAGGTCGCAGCAGCCGTTGCAGTTGAACCCTATATTAGGGATTTATGAGAAGATTAAGTAAGGGAATGGCAGTATGGCAAATCAGCTGAAACCCATGGAGCGCATCCGTGAGTTCCTCGACAAAATCACATATCGTCAATGGGTGGTGGCGGCAGGCGTCGTCAGCATTCTGCTCGGCCTCATGGTCTACCTCGCGATGTCCGGTGACGACGAGAAGGTGGCCGAGAAGCCACAGACCAACCTCGTGCAGGTCGTCGCCGCTAAGCAGGACATCCCCGAGCGCACCGTCGTCAGGGAAGACATGCTCAAGGTCGTCGAAGTCCCGAGTGAGCTCGTGCCAGAGGGCGCCTTTCACGACGTCGCCGACGCGATCGACCATCCGACGAGCACCGCGATACAGCAGGGCGACATCATGACCTCGCGCAAGGTCTACGTTGACATCCGCATGGCGGGCTTCACGGGCATCATCCCGCCCGACTGCCGCGCCGTGACCATCCCGATAAACGACGTCACCGGCGTCTCGGGCTTCGCGCATCCGGGCGACTACGTCGACATTATGATCATCACCGGCACGAAGGAGAACGGCGTCAACGGCCGCATCATCCTGCAGGACGTCCTCTTGCTCGGCATCAACCGCACGGCGGATTTGCCGAACACGCCAATCGGCGATAGCAGCAAGAAAGACGGTTCCTCGGGTGATAAGCAGGATGCAAGCTCCAGCACCGCGAACGTCGGCAGCATCAACACCAAGGCCTCGAGCGAGGGGATGGCCACCGCCACCGTCGCCTTGAAGCCAGCCGACGCGCTCAAGCTCGCCGCCGAGTCGCAGGAAGGCACGCTGTACCTCGTCCTGCGTCCGTTCAAGCCGCGCGACATGTACACGTTTGATACCGACTATGCCGGCGTGCCGCAGGGCAACGGTCAGGCGGCCTCGAGCTCGAGCGCACCGAGTGCGCCGCAGCCCGCTCCGGCACCGTCTTACAGCGCACCGCAGCCTGCACCGAGTTCGGGCGGCTACAGCGCGCCGAGCGGCTCTAGCTCTGGCGATTCGGCCAGCTCGATGCCCGTCCTCGGGCGGACCATCGAGGTCATCCGCGGTGTGACATCGACGAGGGAGGGAGTAAAATGAGAAACGCCATCTACGGCCTGACCGCCACGACAATTGCCGCGGCCGCCATCCTCTCCCCAGCCCCCGCCTACGCGCAGTTCACGCCGCTCTCCATCGACCTCAACCAGTCGTACTATCTCAACACGGGCCGCAACATCACGCGCGTCGCCATCGCCAATCCGAAGATCGCCGACGTGAGCCTCTTGGACGGCACGTCACTAAACGTCATCGGCATCTCACCGGGCACGACGACGCTCAACGTCTGGGCGTCGAACGGCTACCGCTACGAGTACCGCATCACCGTCTCCAATCAGGACTCCGGCCTCGCCAAGATCGTCCAGGACGCCATCGGCCTGCCCGACGTCCGCGTCCAGATGATCGGCGGCAAGTTCCTGTTGCGCGGCACAGTCAAGAACCAGTATGAGCGCGATCTCGCTTACAAGATTGCCAGCCTTTACGCGGGCGGCGGCAGTGCGGCGCCGCAGAAGTCGCAGGGAGGATCTTCTGCGAGCGCCGGTTCATCGGGCGGCCTGCAGTCGCTCGGTTCGAATCTCGGCTCGTCCGCCGACACGCGCGGCGACCTCAACGACTCCGTCGTCAACATGCTCGAGATGACGAACCCCGACCAGATCAACATCGAAGCGATGTTTGTCGAGATCAGCGCCAATGACTCCAAGAGCCTCGGCATCAACTACATGTCGCAGGATTTAAGCGATGATAGCAGCAGCGGCATCACCATGAACTCTGCCGGAACCTTCTACACAGGCGAGTCGTACGGCCGCCAGCGCGATGGTGGCAGTCATTGGTACAACCGTAACTGGCTCTTCACCCATTTCTCGAAAATCAATGCCGAGATCCACGCTATGATCGAGAACGGCAAGGCCCGCGTCGTCTCGCGCCCGAATGTCACGACTATGAGCGGCAAGGATGCCAAGATCCTCATCGGCGGCGAGATCCCGTACCAGACCTCGAACGGCTTCGGTGCGACCTCGACCGACTACAAGGAGTACGGCATCGGCCTTGACCTGCACGCCCCGACCGTCGATCAGGATGGCAACATCACGACCGAGCTCGAGACACAGGTCAGCCGCCTCGACTGGAACAACGCCGTCACCAAGGATGGCTACCGCATGCCGGGCATCGCGACGCGCTCCGCTTACACGACCGTCAACATCCCTTCCGGCATGACGATGGTCATCGGTGGCCTCTTGAATTCTGACGATGCCAACACCATCCAGAAAGTGCCGCTCCTCGGCAACATCCCTATCTTAGGCGAGCTCTTCAAGTACCACAATAAGTCGCGTCAGAAGACCGAGATCGTTGTCCTGATTACGCCGCGCGTCGTCAGTGAGGAGACGCCGGCGCGCATGTCGCCGGACATGGAGGATGCCTACAATGACAGCCGCCGCGAGGTCCGCGACATGAAGCAGGTCGACGTCAATGGTGACATCCCCGAGAAGTCGAACGAGCAGCTGGCCAAGGAGGCCAAAGACGCCGCCAAGGCCGCGAAGAAAGCTGCCAAAACACAGGCCAAAGCCCCTGCCATCGACCAGTCCGCCGAGCCAACGGCCGAGCTTCCGGGCGACCGCATCAAAGCCACTGCCCGCGACATCCTCGACCGCATGGATAAGTAAGATCAATTACCGAAAGGAGTGATGCCCATGTCAACTGAACCCCGGCCGACGTCTGCCAACGGCATTGTCATCACCTTTTTCAGCACGGCTTCGGCCGTCGGCAAGACGCTCGTGGCCTGCAACATGGCGTCGGAGCTGGCCCGCGAGGGCTACCGCGTCTGCCTCGTCGATTTCGACCTTCAGTTCGGTGACGTCTGCCACTTCCTGAAGCTCCAGCCGACGAAGACACTGGCCGACCTCCAGCGCACGATGCAGGTCGAGGGCGACTCGTGCCGCGTCCAGGACTTCCTGACGCCGTACGACCGCGCGGATGTGCACTTCTCCGTGCTGGCCGCGCCGAAGCTGCTCGAGGAGGCCTACAACATCCACCACGACTACGCGGTGCGCGCGGTGCGCGCGCTGCAACGTCAGTTCGATTACATCCTCATCGACATGGCCTCGATGTTCAGCACGCTGAATCTCGCCATGCTCGACCAGTCGACCATCGTGACATTCCTCGGCATTGTCGACTTCCTGCCGACGATAAAAAACATGAAAATAGGTATGGACACCCTTAAAACACTGGGTTATGATAAGAACAAGATCCGCCTCGTGCTCAATCGCAGTGATGCCAAGACGCGCATCAGCCTCGCGGACGTGCAGAAGCTCCTCGGCGAGCCGTTCTATCATGTCCTGCCGAATGATTTCCGCGCCGCGAGCACCTCGATACGAGACGGCATCCCGCTCGTCCTGGCGCCGCAGCGGACGGCCCTCGGCGATGCCCTCCGGGCCCTCGTCGACCGCTACACCAACCACAGCAGCACCCCGGCCGAGACAGAGGCCAAGCAGCAAGAGTCATCCTGGCTCAGCCGCATCTTCGGTTAAAGAAAGGAGGCATTCCCGATGTACCGTGTCATGCTGGTCGAGAAAGACCGCCTGATGCTCTCCAAGCTCAGCGCCGTCATCGAGCGCACGCCGGGCTTCACGATGGCTGTACGCTACCAGAGCAAGCAGGACGCACTGGGCCAGGGCCGCATGTTCGACCCGAACCTCATACTGCTCGATATCGACAACGAGAATGCCATCCCACTCATCGAGTCCTTCCATCAGTCCTACCCCCATGCCGACATCCTCGGCATGGCAGCCGAGTGGCGTCCCGAGAGCGCAACGCACCTCATCGGTGCGGGCGCGCGCGGCTGCCTCATCAAGCCGTTCACCGGCGTCGAGCTGCAGGAGGCCGTGCGTGAATTCGTCACGGAGGGCAGCGAGAAGGACTGCGAGACGCTCGTCTTCTTCAGCCCCAAGGGCAAGAGTGGCAAGACGACGCTCATAGCCAACCTCGCTGAGGCCCTGGCGCGCCGCTCGCACGAGCAGGTCGGCATCATTGACGCAGACCTGCAGTTCGGCGACATGGCCGTCTTCTTCAACCTCGCGCCGAAGTCGACGATCGTCGAGGCGGCCCGCGATGTCAGGTTCCTCTCCCCCGTGACGCTCAAGCGCTACTACGTGCCCGTCTCCGAGCGCGTCCACGTGCTCTGCGGCACGACGAAGCCGAACTACATCGACAAGGTCGCCATCCCGCAGCTCGAGAACATCATCCGCATGTCCAAGAGCCTCTTCCGCTACCTGCTGATTGACGTGCCGCCGGGCTTCAACCCGACCTCGATCGCCGCCGCGGAGAACTCCAGCGTGACGTACCTCTGCGCGATGATCAACGGTGCCTTCGAGATGGACCACATGCGCCGGGCTCTGGCGATTTTCCAGGACTGGGATGACGCCGACGAGCGCGCCAAGGTCATCTTCACGCGCGTCTCGCCGTGCACGGAGCAGAAGCGGCGCGAGCTCGAGAATGAGCTCGGCCACCCCGTCGCGGCCATCATCCCGAATGAGTACCTCGTCGTCTCGCAGGCTGCCGACAACGGCCAGATGGCGACGGAGCTGCAGCCGGACAACCCACTCGCCAAGAGCGTCGACCGGCTCGCCGAGCAGATCATCGGCAGCCGTGCCCCGCAGGCAGCGAGGAGGTCGTCATGAAGGCACTTCTCGCCATTCTGATCACCGTCTTCTGCTTTGCCCTGCTCCTCGGGTTGCTATCCATCCGCTCGCGCGAAGACCGCGTCATGACGGAGCGTCTCAACTACTTCGCCGGCGGCGAACAGGCGCAGCGCCAGAAGCAGAAGCTCACGCCGAAAGCCTTGCTCTACAACTGCATTGAGGGCATCGCCAATGGCCTCGGGCGGCTGCAGCAGGGCAAGCGCATCGAGCTCATGATGCAGCAGGCCGACTGGCCGATACGCGGCACCGAGTTTGAAGCCATCCTGCTGCTCTGGGGCGGACTCGTCGGCCTGATTACCTTCCTCGTGACGCTCAAGGGCGTGATGTTCTTCGTCGGTGCCCTTGTGGGCATCATGATGGGCTTTGCTCTACTGGGCCTGCGCATCCGCAGGCGGCGCAAGAAATTCACGAACCAGCTTGGCGACATGCTGACCATGGTAGCGAACGCCCTGCGCGCCGGCTTCAGCTTCATGCAGACCTTCGAGCTCATCTCCCGCGAGATGGACGCCCCGATGGGCCGCGAAGTCCAGCTCGTCGTCAACGAGGTCAACCTCGGCAACACCCTCGAGTCCGCGCTCGACAACATGCAGCGCCGCGTTGCCAGCCCTGACTTCGAACTCGTCGTCACCGCCGTGCTCATCCAGAGACAAGTCGGCGGCGACCTCGCCAGCATCCTCGATACGATCAGCGAGACGATTGCAGAGAGGGTCAGGATGCGCAGAGAGGTTATGACGCTGACGGCTCAGGGAAGAATGTCAGGATGGGTATTGGCTGCAGTCCCGTTTGCATTGTCCATTGTGATTTATGTCGTTAATCCAGGTTATTTAAAACCTTTACTAGAATCTGATATTGGACATATGTTTATTATCGGGGCTATTATTCTGGAAGTGATAGGATTCATTATTATTCAGCGTATAGTGGATATAAAAGTTTAATGTTTAAACTTTTATGCTATTTTATGAGGTATTATGAAAGATGATACGAATCAAGTGTTTATGGGAAAATAATAAAGCACAAGGTATCATTGAATACGCATTGCTATTAGCATTTGTAGTCGTGGTTGGATTAGCAATTTATCTTCCGATAGAACACGGGACGAATTCGAATGGAAGACCGATTTACGGTACAATGTTAACTGATATTATCCAGATTTTTAGTAAAGCAAAGTCGTTACTTATCCAAATTAATTAATAAAATTTTGCAGTGTAATCCATAAGGATTTACATAAATAAAATGATTAGTCTAGAATTTATAGGGAGGAATTTATTATGTTAGAAATCTTTAACTATCTGAAAGCGCGCTATGTCAGTGAAAAGGCTCAGGGACTTGTGGAATATGCAATCCTTTTGGCTTTTGTAGTAGTTGTTGGTGCGATTATTGTAGGTACAGGAGACAACACTCTTGCGAACAGCGTATCTACAATCTTCACGAAGGTGCAGACTATTCTTTCTAACGCAGCAGCAAAAGCACAGTAATCTTTTAAAGGATTTTATATTGTATAGGAGAGGAATAGATATGTGGCAGAAAAAATCACAAGTATTGATTGAATTTGCCCTTATCTTTCCTCTCTTTCTTTTACTCGTTGTAGGTATCATATATTTTGGGAGTCTCTTTTCTGATTATATGACTTTAAGTAGTATTGCAAGAAGTAGTGCACGAGAAGCTTCTGTTATCACCTTGACGGATAGCAATAATGATAATGACCGCAAAAAACAATATAATACGATTCGTGCTAAGTATGAAGAACAGACTTTACCTTTGGATATCTTGACGTGGAATCCTAAGTCTACGGATGATTTTGATATTACCTATGATTCAACGAATAAAAATGTAGTTGTAACAATGAACGCCTCCTTGAATGAGAATGGCTCCATGTTTGCCAAGGTAATAGATGGTCTTTCCAATCAGACAAATGGAAAAGATTTTAAATTGAATATAACTTACACGATGGTTAGTGAAGAAAATATAAAGAAGTAATGTGAGGTGAGGTACGATGTCATTGTTGACGCGCTTAGGACGGGCGGCTGGCGAGAATCGTCAGGTCAATATTTTTGGTGCCCGTGAGGACAGCCAGGATATGGCGGCGGAGCGCTCGTATCAGGAAGTCAAGCAGCGTATCCATCAGCGCATTGTCGATGAAATGACGCCGGAAGAGCAGCTCATGCTGACTTCGGTGCATCAGGACCCGCATCAAGTTGAGACGCTCATCACAGATTACTGCCAGCGCGTGCTCGATGAGAATCCGTTTGCCATCCCGCAGGGCGAGAAGCCGCGCCTCATCGCGGATATCCGCGACGAGGTGCTCGGCCTCGGCCCTATCGAGGCGCTGCGCAAGGACGATGCCATCACCGAGATCATGGTCAATGGTCCGCGTCAGGTCTTCGTCGAGCGCATGGGCAAGCTCGAGCTGACGGATGCGAAGTTCCATGACACGGCGCACCTCATGAACATCATTGAGCGCATCCTGACGCCGCTCGGCCGCCGCGTCGATGAATCGTCGCCGCTTGTCGATGCGCGCCTCGAGGACGGCTCGCGTGTCAACATCATCATCCCGCCGCTCTCGCTCGTCGGTCCGTGCCTGACCATCCGCAAGTTCTCCAAGACGCCGCTTAGCGTCGACAACCTGATTTCGTTCGGCACGATGGACGAGAAGATGGCGACGTTCTTGCGCGCCTGCGTCAAGGCGCGCATCAACATCCTCGTCTCGGGTGGTACTGGCTCCGGTAAGACGACGACGCTCAACGTCATCTCGTCGTTCATTCCCGAGGGCGAGCGCATCGTCACCATCGAGGATGCTGCCGAGCTGCGCCTGCAGCAGCAGCACGTCGTGACGCTCGAGGCGCGCCCGGCCAACCTCGAGGGCAAGGGCGCCATCACCATCCGCGACCTCGTGCGCAATGCCCTGCGCATGCGCCCCGACCGCATCATCGTCGGCGAGGTCCGCACGGGCGAGGCGCTCGACATGCTGCAGGCCATGAACACGGGCCATGACGGCTCGCTGACGACGGCCCATGCCAACAGCCCGCGCGACGTCCTCTCGCGACTCGAGACGATGGTCATGATGTCCGGCCTCGAGCTACCCGAGCGCGCCATCCGCGAGCAGATTTCGTCGGCCATCGACCTGATCATCCATCAGGCGCGCCTGCGCGACGGCAGCCGCAAGATCACCTACATCACCGAGGTGCAGAAGATGGAGGGTACGACTATCACGACGCAGGATATCTTCCGCTTCGAGCAGACCGGCTTCGACAACAACGGCAAGATACTTGGTCACTTCGTGCCGACCGGCTTGCAGCCGAGCTTCCTCGAGAAATTCGAGATCAGCGGCATTAAGCTGCCCGACGGCTTCTTCACTGCCGCCGGCACGAACGACATCGCCTTTGAGGGCGGTCGATTCTAAACGACGATTTGAGAAAGGATTGAGATGATGCTGAAGCTGCTGTTTGTCTTCTCCGTGACGGCTGTTCTGTTCCTGATCCTGCTCGGCCTGATCCGCAGCAAGGTCCAGCCGAAGTCGACGATGCGCCAGCGTATCGAGAGCTTGGAGACACTCGATACACAGCCAGAGCCCTTTGGACAGCCGCAAGCGGCACAGCCCGAGGCCAAGAAGCCAGCGGGCGGCATCAAGCAGATGCTCGGCGCACTGGCGACGACCTTGACGCCGCTGCGGCTGCGCCCCATCATCCAGAAACGCATCATGCTCGCGGGCAAGTCGCGTGAGTGGGGCGTTGCCGAGTTCTTCGGCAGCTGCCTGCTCGGCGCTGTCGTCATGTGGCTCTTTGCGCTGGTGATGGTCCGCGGCGCAGCGTACGCACCCGTGCAGAAGGCCATGATGGTCTTTCTGCTCGGTATCCTCGGCGGCCTAATGCCCGTCGTCTTCCTCAATACGACGATCCAGCGCCGCCAGAAGCAGATCGAGCACCAGCTGCCGGAGGTACTCGACCTGCTCTGCGTCAGCGTGCAGGCGGGCCTTTCCTTCGACGCTGCGCTCTCGAAGATCACCGCGCGCATGAAGGGCCCCTTCATCGACGAGTGCCGCCGCATGCAGGATGATATCCGCATGGGCGTCGTGCGCCGCACCGCCATGCGCAGCATGGCCGACCGCTGCGGCCTTGAAGACGTTTCCCTCTTCATGACCTCCATCATCCAGGCCGAGCGCCTCGGCACCAGCATGGGCAAGACCCTCAAGAACCAGGCCGACAACATCCGCGAACGCCGCCGCCAATACGTCAAAGCCCAGGCCATGAAAGCCCCGGTCAAGATCGTCTTCCCGCTCGTCCTCTTCATCTTCCCAGCTATCTTCGTCGTCACCCTTGTGCCGAGCTTGCTGTACCTGCTCAAGAACCTCTAGAAAGAAACAATCATGCAGACAAAAACATTTCAGGTAGAAGGGGCCGACACAACCCTCACCGTTCATTTCGCCACCACCTTCTGGCAGCGCTTCTACGGCCTCATGCTGCGCCGCCCCCTGCCGCCCGCCACGGCCCTGCTCATCGCGCCGTGCAACAGCATCCACATGTGCTTCATGCGCTTCGCCATCGATGCCGTCTACCTCGACAAGCAGGGCAAGATCCTTAAGATTACTCGCCACCTGCGCCCCTGGCTCGGGCTCTCCGCCTGCTGGCAGGCCCACAGCGTCCTCGAGATGACAGCGGGACAGGCAGATGCGCTTGGCTTGCAGATAGGGCAGGTATTCCAGACAACATACGAGCAATAAAAAATCAGGTTTTGACTACTGTCATTACCTGATTTTTTTGTGTCATTTTGTTATGGGCTTGTAGAGTCGGACACTGCTGTCTTTTCCGTAATCTTTTCCCTCATATTCGAGAATAAGCTCATAATTGGAATCTTCCTTGAGATATGTGTAGAGAATATCTCGTCTGGTACGAGATACGGCGACCAGTTGGTCAACTACCCGCGACTGAAGTCGCGAGCTTGAGGGAATCTTTCGATACCTCAAT
>ERZ772860.1828-NODE-1828-length-13501-cov-2.852819_pt1 | contig 13501 bp, 10 predicted proteins | sample MGYA00511342_ERZ772860 | MGnify/ENA primary metagenome ERZ772860 (study PRJEB29015, sample SAMEA2737665) | human gut metagenome | biome: human gut; feature: human-associated habitat; material: faeces | place: China | collected 2012 ... | reverse complement strand
AAAGGCGTAAGCAAACAGTTGCTGCCTATCTACGATAAACCTATGATTTATTATCCTGTCTCGGTTTTAATGCTGGCCGGGATACGCGAAATCCTCATAATCTCTACTCCTACAGACCTGCCGGGATTCAAACGCTTACTTGGAAACGGTGAAGACTTCGGAGTTAGTTTTGAGTACGCCGAGCAGCCGTCCCCAGACGGGCTTGCACAGGCATTTATAATAGGAGAAAAATTCATAGGCAAAAGTGATGTTTGCCTCGTATTAGGCGACAACATATTCCACGGTAGCGGTTTTACTGGAATACTAAAAGAAAGTCGTAAAGTTGTTGAAAGCGAAAAGAGCGCCGTTATCTTTGGCTACCATGTAAACGATCCTGAAAGATACGGGGTTGTCGAATTGGATTCTAATGGGCATGCAATCAGCATAGAAGAAAAACCAACCCGCCCTAAATCAAATTACGCTGTAACAGGCTTATATTTTTATCCTAACGACGTTGTTTCAATTGCAAAAAGCATAAAACCTTCAGCACGGGGAGAACTGGAAATAACTTCCGTAAACGAAACTTACTTGCGACAAAACCGATTAAAAGTTAGTACGCTTGCGCGAGGTTTTGCCTGGCTTGATACAGGAACGCACGACTCACTGTCGGAAGCTTCTACGTTCATTGAAGTAATAGAAAAGAGACAAGGCTTGAAAATAGCATGCCTTGAAGACATTGCTTTCAGTAATGGATGGATAAATGCGGAGAAGTTGCGCGCTATCGCCGAACCTATGAAAAAGAACCAATACGGGCAATATTTATTACGTCGCGCAAACGAAGCATAATAAAGTAAACACTGCATATGAACATCATAAAAACGGCTATTGAGGGGGTTGTTATAATCGAGCCGAAAGTGTTCAATGACGAACGCGGATACTTTTTTGAAAGCTACAACCAAAAAAATTTCAACTCCCTGGTAAAAGAAATAACATTTGTGCAAGACAACGAGAGTTGCTCACAATACGGAGTAATACGCGGCCTGCATTTCCAAAAAAGCCCTTACGCCCAAAGCAAACTTGTAAGAGTTGTAAAAGGACGGGTATTGGACGTTGCCGTGGACATTAGGCGCGGCTCGCCCACATTCGGAAAACACGTAAAAGTTGAGCTAACAGAAAACAATCACCTTCAGTTTTTCATACCAAAAGGCTTTGCGCATGGATTTGCAGTGCTGAGCGATACAGCCGTATTCCAATATAAATGCGATAATTTCTACGCCCCGCAAAGTGAAGGCGCTATAGCGTGGGACGACCCTGACCTTGCGATAGACTGGCAAATACCGCAAGATAAAATAATACTTAGCAAAAAAGACTCAAATCATCCTATGCTAAAAGACGCACCCTACTTGTTCGACTATAACGAAAAACTTTAAATATGGTATAATTGCCAAAAATGGTTGGTGACATTACCCAAAATAGCGTGAAGCTAATTAGCTTCACGCTATTTTTATTTGCCATTTTCTTTTTACAGGCTTACTTTACTTCCTCAAAATCAATACGTTATATCTCTCAGCGACTTACGTGAACGTGTTGCAAATATCATGCAAACCCGAAAATAAGCATCCATAAGCAACCACAGCTCTATGTCGCAAAAGTACGATTTTCCGCCGAAAATAACGAAAGAAAAACGAGGAAAATATCAATATTGAAAGATAACCTAAAACTGCATCACTAAGGGTTTCTACAAAAGCTATTGCGCTTTCTTTATGATTTGGATTATTTTTCTTCTTGCTTTTCGGTATGCTTGTTTGAATTCACTTGGAGCCGTTTTGTCATTTTTTGGAACGAACATTTGCTCTTTCCTTATCTTTTTAATAAGATGTCTCGCTTCCAAAAATGAATGTCGAGGTATTGGTACGAAGTTCACAAACTCACCATCGGTTGCACACATCGGAAAATCGGATTGTATGATAATCTCATCCTTGCAAACCATATACCAACTCACGTTACAAATTTCCTTGGTATCGATAGTATCGGTCACTTCAAGGACTTCCATAAAAATTATGGTATGTCTTGGTTTATATTGAACAAATGTATCTAAGTGTTTCATCTTGCAGTTTTGATTAAGAATTTTCTGGTGTAAAATCAAGTGAAGGCAAATCTTTGTCATCCAATTTATCAAAGTCGGACTTAAACAGGCGGTCTTGAATGACACGATACTTTTCAAACTCCGTTTCGGCAAACTCTTTGGCGTATTCAGCCGTGACCTTTCCTGCATCGGAAAGAATAGGTCTGTCCGTTATATCCAGAAATTTGTCAATACGTTTCGCCCAATCCTCCATCGTCATCGGGATATGGCGTTTCGCCATATCTTCCGCTATATCAAGAAAACTGTTGACAACACGTCCCATTGCCTCCAGTTCATTTTCTTTAAGGTAATTCTTGGCAACGCTTACATCCGGTTTTACTATTTTTCCGTCCGGAGCCTTCTCCCATGTGGTCAAGCCCATGTGCTCTTTCTGTGCATCCGCACGGTCAACTATCAATTCCGCAGCGGTATGCCCATGTACCGCATAGTGCATTTTGTTCTGCACCTTTTTGTAAAACAGCCGTGTTGTGGGCGCACTCTTGTTATAATCTATGGCCGTGGCATATATATCTGTAAGTTTCTGGTAAAAACGCCGTTCACTCAGTCGTATCTCACGAATTTCGGCAAGCAGATGCTCAAAATAATCCTCTCCGATAAATGAGCCGTTTTCCATCCGCTTTTTATCTATGACATATCCACGGATTGCAAACTGACGTAGAACGTATGTACACCATTGGCGGAATTGCGTGGCACGAACAGAATTGACACGATAGCCTACGGATATGATGGCATCAAGATTGTAGAACTCAACTTCTTCTTTTGATTCTCCACGGAAGCCCCTATTCACGACTGTTTCCATTTTGGAAATAGTCGTATTCTTATCAAGCTCTCCACTCTCAAAGATATTTTTCAAATGTTTGCTGATGGCCGGAACACCTACATCAAATAATGTCGCCATTGCTTTTTGTGTTGCCCAAATTGTTTCATCCTTATACAACACTTGAACACCATTCTCCTTACCCTCGGCAATAAAGGTAAGAAACTCTGCCGTACTGTTCCGTATTTCAAAATTCTTTGCCACGACTCCTTTGGTTATTAATAATCACAAATACAAAGGTATAGAAAATCTTAGGAAAATCTATCATATAATCACATTTAGGAATGGATTTTACGAAGATTTCTTCTCCCTAATCCGTTTTTTCCCATTCTAATTGAACGGAAAACGAACTTTTTTCCGTATGTTTGTAAACGATATTGGGGTATTACACCCTTATAACAACGAGAAAATCATGCAGATACACGATAACAGACTTATAGCAGAATGTACGTCTTACGATTTCAAGGAGATGCTGGAACGCAAGAAAGTGAAGTCGTGGCTGAAATCCGTGTCGGCCTTTGCCAATACGGAGGGCGGCAGTTTGTTCTATGGCGTAAACGATGAAGGTGAAATTGTAGGATTGAAGAACGTACAGGCGGATGCCGACTTTATCAGCGAAATGATAAAGGCAAGGCTTGACCCTGTACCGGAAATACAACTTATCCCGATTGAACACGAAGGACGTTCTTTGCTTGAAGTGAAAGTAAAGGCTGGTGTTTTGACACCTTATTATTACTATCAAGACGGAACGCGCACGGCTTATGTAAGAGTTGGGAATGAAAGCGTAGAATGCAATTCACAACAACTTCTCTCGCTAGTACTGAAAGGTACGCACATGACATGGGATTCGCTCCCTACACAGGTGGATGCCAACAAACATTCCTTTATTATTCTTGCCAACACATTCCGCGAACAAACCCATCAGGAATGGAACGACAAATATCTGGAATCGTTCGGACTGGTGACTTCTGATGGAAAACTTACCAATGCCGGACTGTTGTTTGTGGATAATTGTACTGTGTTCCAATCCCGCATCTTCTGTACCCGATGGACGGGGCTTTATAAGGATGACGCTATCAGTTCTGTAGAACACAGAGCCAACCTCGTTTTACTTTTGAAATACGGCATGGACTTTATCAAGAACTACACGATGAGCGGATGGGTGAAGATGCCGAACTATCGACTTAACCTCCCCGACTATTCCGACCGTGCTATCTTTGAAGGATTGGTAAACCACCTTATCCATCGGGATTATACTGTGATGGGCGGTGAGGTACATATCGACATCTACGATGACCGTGTGGAACTAGTATCGCCCGGTGCGATGCCTGACGGCACACAGATTCAAGACCGTGACATCTATAACGTGCCCTCCATACGCCGCAACCCCGTCATTGCCGATATGTTTACCCAACTCGACTACATGGAGAAACGTGGTTCCGGTCTGCGCAAGATGCGTGAACTGACCGAGAAGCTGCCCAACTTCCTGCCCGGCAAAGAACCTCTCTATAAAACCGAAGCATCCTCTTTTTTCACCACCTTCTATAACTTGAACTGGGGAGAGAACGGTAGAATTCCAGTAGAGGAAGTGGCCGATAGGGTAAATAGTACCCTCAAAAAGCACCCTGTAAACGGAGGAGCTTCGGAGAGAAAGTTCGGTGTAAACGAAAAAAGTTCGGAGAAAAGGTTCGGTGTAAATGCTGAAAGGTTCGGTGTAAACGAAAAAAGTTCGGAGAAAAGGTTCGGTGTAAAAGGTGAGGATGCATCTAAAAGAGTTAGCAGGACAGGGCAAAAAATAATAGACATAGTTATTTCCGACCCTTCTATAACAGCAGAAGCAATGTCTGTAAAAATTGGCGTGTCCAAGCGGGCAGTTGAAAAGAACATCAAAGAGTTGCGTGAGAGGGGCATTCTCGTCCATGAAGGTTCTGACAAGGCAGGCTATTGGCGTATCATCGTAAAACCATAATAGGGAGGACGTGACACATGACAATCTTTATCTTGGTCTCCATCTTATTGGTCGCAGCTTTGGCGATAGCCTTGCTTATGGGCGTTTCTCCTGCGAGCCAAAAAGTCAAAGTCCGGACAATGTATGTCGGAGCTGCGCTTATGCTCGTAGTTGCTCTTGTCGTCTGCGACTATATTGATACTTTGCCGGATTTTCCGTCCAAGTTCCGATTTCATGCGGTACTGGTACTTACCGTAACCGTAGGTTATCTCTGCATTGCCATTGCTTGTATGGAAAAGTACAATGTCCTAAAGCGTAAGAACCGCGTGCTTGAAGAAGCTCTTACTGAAAAAGAACAAGAGAAAGTATCCATTCTAATGGAACGCCAGAGTGAACAGCAACAAGCACTCCAAAAAGGGGAACTTGAATGGTTTGCCGGAAAAATCAAGATGTTCAGCAAAGAGGAGCAAAAAGCGATTCTTGCCAGTTCCTATGCATTTGCAGAACACGATTTGATTCTTCCACCCTCAATCACAATACAGCCAAATGAAATGTGCAGCCAGCAAGAACTCATGTATTACGCTTACTCCGCTTTCTCCAACATGGGCAAGAAACGCAGCGACATTGTAAGTTTCTTATGTCAGGTCTTTAAGGCATACTTTCCTGCTGGTGAGAGTTCTGTTTCAAAGAAGATGCCGGGATTGGATAAGGTTAAGGAGAGAAGGGAAAAAGAGAATAACGCATAAAATTATCATCAAGGGTAATCTGAACCATAATAAATAAACATAATAAATATCCGCATTGTGCGATTAAGTGAATTGAAATCACTAATTTTGTGCTCAAAAATTAGTTTATATGGACGATTTAAATAGAATTAAGGTTATCTTGGCTGAAAAGAAACGAACAAACAAGTGGCTTTCGGAGCAACTGAATGTCACCCCGTCTACCGTTTCTAAGTGGTGTACAAATACAAGTCAGCCAGACATTGAAAGTTTAATGAAAATAGCGAAACTCTTGGAGGTTGAATTAACGGATTTGGTTCGGTTCAATGAGTTTAAATCTAAAAACGAATAAAATGAAATTTTTTAATATTGGAGATGCATCTGCTGATGGCAGAGTTGAAATCATAGACGAAGATAAACTGTGTTATCAAGTAAAAAATATCAGTAAAGGTGCAATAGGTATACGGACCATATCAAAAAAACTACTAAATGAGTTTGTCTCGTATTTCGCAGCAAATCCCGATGCAACTGCTGACGAAGCAAGAAATGCCTTGGTGGGTCAAAGCGAAATAGATAAGTTTGAATATGGATATGCCTCTACATTAGCTGTAATGGCAAAAATGCTTTTAAAAGAAAGACGAAAAAGAAAGTTTAGAAAAAGCACGCAACCAATACAAAGGATTCCTTTTCCAACAAATTTTTTATGGTGCTCCAGGAACAGGTAAGTCGCATACAATAAAGGAAGTGACAAGAAATGAAGACGTAATCCGTACAACGTTTCATCCAGATACAGATTATTCATCTTTCGTAGGGGCGTATAAACCAACTACGATTGAAGAAACCGTCATGACAGTCATAGGAGCAAAAGCAGTGCCTGTGGAAGATGCAGATGGGAACGAACGTAAGGAGTCGAAAATAATATACGAGTTCGTCGCCCAGTCTTTCCTGCAAGCCTATATCGCCGCATGGAAAAAATACGCAGGTACGGAAAACTGTGAGCCGGAAAAACAGTTTCTTGTGATTGAAGAAATAAATCGAGGCAATTGTGCACAGATATTCGGTGACCTATTTCAGTTGCTCGACCGTAATGACTATGGTTTCTCAGAATATCCAATCAAGGCCGACGCAGATATGAAGAAACAACTTCAAAAAGCTTTTAAAGGGTTGGATATTCCGCAAAAGCATAGCATCAATGCCATGTATGAAGCTCGTGATGTGGTAAATGAGGTGTTGGATGGCGACTTGCTGTTGTTGCCCAACAATCTTTATATTTGGGCAACGATGAACACTAGCGACCAGAGCTTATTTCCGATTGATAGTGCATTTAAGCGTCGTTGGGATTGGACGTACATTCCAATTTCCAATGCGAATAAGGGATGGACTATTAACATAGGTGATAGTCATTACGATTGGTGGCAGTTTGTTGAAAGAATAAATGACTTGATTGGCCGGACTACGAACTCAGAAGATAAGAAACTCGGTTATTTCTTCTGTAAAGCCATGGAAGGAGAAATCTCCGCTGATACATTTGTGGGCAAGGTGATATTCTACCTTTGGAACGATGTGTTTAAAGATTATGACTTCTGCGATCAAGTGTTCAATGACGCAAATGGGAACAAACTGACATTTGACAAATTCTACACAGCAGAGGGCAATAATTCAAAAGTAGTTGAAGAAAAGGTGAAATTGTTCTTGAAAAATCTAGGCTTAGAAGCATCTGTCCAGCAGGAGAATATGGATGAAGACATTGATTCTAAAATCATTATCAAAGTAAATGGTAAAGATGTTACGAAGGTAAACGCCATACCTTATACAGCTATTGAAGAATATGTCAAGTTGCATTCGGAAATGTCGGCACAAGAAGTTATTGACATCTGGAAGCCATTTAAGAAGTGCTCAATGCGTTCGTGGATAGTATGCAATAAGAAAGAGCATGATGAAATGGATCAAAGATATGCTAACTACTCTTATGAGATAAAGTGCACCGACGGAAATTCGTTGTGGGTGAACAAAGATGGGTGGATGCACCATCCGGAAAACAAGAATTTGCGTGATACCGTCAGTGAATTTATAGAAGCTGTTAATGGTGCAGATTTAGGCATTACAATAACAGAAACTACCATTTAACAAGCCATGCGCATACTTATAGAAGAATATCAATATAACGTAGCTGATGTAAAGGACATTCTTCACGGCATAGACGCATTGGAGAACGTGGAGGGCAAGGTGTCTATTCATTATGTGGGATATTATTACAATATCTTGTTAAAGGATTGCGTGTTTATCCTTCCGAAAGTCCTATTGAAAGACGTTGACGGAAAAGAATTAGTATTCGCCAAATACAAACCGGAAAACATAGCAAATCTTGATGAGAATAATCCTCTAAATTCGGTTGAACGTGACTTCTTGTATAAGTTTGCTGTATGGATTTACCGCGCCATTGTAGTTTATAAAAACGACAAGCGTAGTGATACGGAGATTGTCTACTACTCACAAATTGCGCAAGTTGGTAACGGCAGGCGCAGGCTGAGCAACACCTATCTGGATATTCTTCTTTCATTGATACAATTCAATAAGGACAATCAAAACTTTTTCTTTACCATCGTAAAGAATATGCACAGCGGTTTGAACAAAATAAATTGGATGCGTACTATCGGAACGACCAATGCCATCATCCAAAACGGGCAACCCATTTATTTGAACCCTGTAAACAAAAAACGCCAGATAAACTTTGACGAGGAGCTGCTCATCATCTTCTTCTCCATTTTGAATTACATTGGAGATGCCTATGGATTCCCCAAACAGATAAGCTGCCAATACCAGCTTATTACTGGAAAACGGTTTGAAACATATCTCAACGGTTTTGGGAAGACACGGCTTAGACAAATCAAGTACAAATACTTTTCAGACAAAGCTCTTCAATTGTGGCAGCTTTGCTTTGCGTTTTTCGATGAAGCCAGACAAGTGTATCTCACAACTGAGAAAAGAGAGTATCTGTTAGTAAAGAGTTTCTATGTCGTGTTTGAGGCTATTATTGATGAATTGGTCGGTGACAACCCATTACCCGATGGTATGGAAAAGAAGCAAGAGGACGGCAAAATTGTCGATCATCTGTTCACGGCTCAAAGTCTGATTGACAGTGAAGCCAAACAAACTTATTATATTGGTGACAGCAAGTATTATAAGATGGGGCATGAGCTTGGCTCGGGATCTGTTTATAAGCAATACACGTATGCCCGGAATGTGATACAATGGAATTTGGATATTTTCAACGATGGCCGTCAAACAGAATCTGGTGTAAAATTACGTGATGACGTGACAGAAGGCTACAATATCATTCCGAACTTTTTTATTTCAGCAAAACTCAATGAGCACTTAGATTACTCTGACGATGGTATAGAGAAAACAGACCGCAAGCACAACAAACACAAGAAGATGCAGTTTAAGAATAGGCTCTTCGACCGCGATACGCTGCTGCTGTTCCACTATGATGTGAACTTCTTATTTGTCCTATCATTATATGCCCGTGACAATGCCGCTCAAAAGGCGGAATGGAAAGAAAAAGTGCGTAATAAGTTCCGTAAAGAAATCCAAGAATGGCTACAAAAGGACTATGGCTTTTACGCGATGAAAGCCCATCCGGATGTAAACGGTGAGGAATACATTAAAAAGCATTTTAAGCAGTTATTGGGCAAAGTCTATACGCCATTTATGGATAATACAATTTATTCATTAGCATTAGACATTACTAATCAAGGAAATAAGACTGAGAATGAGAATTTATTAAAAGAATTGCAACAGTATTTCTATATAGCAAAATGTAAACTCGGCGAACAACCGATGCAAGTTCTTCAAAAGACCATATCGGAAGGTTACTCTCCTGCCGGTGAGATAAAGAAAGATGGAGTGTTGATGGTTATGATGGAGAACTATGATACGAAGTGCATGAAGTTTCTTCCAATAGGCAAACTCGCCATTGGGGTTAAATACACAAAAGACTCTATGAAAATAGTGGAACACCTATCTTCTATTGGATATGTTTTGTTTCACCATCGCAATAACAATACCGGGCAACATTTGTTTGCTGTGAAAGGTATTTGCAAAGTGGTTTCATCTGAAGATGTAGAATCAGACAGGTATAAGAATGTCACTACGACAGAAATGTATCTTTCTGTTGATATAGACACATATATGGAATTGGATGCATCAAATCTTGATTCGACTAAGAAAGAATGGACAAAAACAACAAGGTACGATGCTCAGTTTGCAGTTATAAACGACCTCTTAATAACCCAATAATATTATGCTAATAAAACAAATACAAGTTAAGAATTTTCGTTTGTTGAAGGATTTCGTAATGGACCTTCAATCTGAATTGTCTTTAGTTATCGGGAAAAATAATGTGGGTAAGACTTCGTTACTCATAGTTCTTGATAAGTTCTTAAATAGTAGCAAGGAACGAATCGGGAAATTTCAGTATAATGATTTCAATCTTGACTTTCAAAAAGAAATTGAGGAGATTTTGGATCAGCCTTGTATGAATGAAGATGTCTACAAAACAAAAGATTTCAGTATAAGCTTGCGTCTCATTGTTGAGTATTTTGACACTGATAGCCTTGACAATATAGGCAATAAAATATTGACGAATCTTGAAGAGGATAATAATTACTTTGCTCTTGGTTTTGATTATCGGCTTGACTACTCTAACTATGAACGCCTTATATCGGATTACAATCGTGACAAATCTCAATATATGGAGAAGCATCCCGATAATCATCTTGATAGGCGTGAATATATGGAAACACACCACCAACGATATTTTCAGATTATGCGGAAATCTGTACACGTTGAGAGGAATATGACCCTTGACGAAAAACGTGTTATAAAGTTGGATGGGCTACAAGGATTTCGTTTAGATGATGTCATTAACTTCGAGTACATAAGTGCCCGTCGTTGTGTAGACAATAAAGATGTTGACCACACACTTTCCACTCAAACGTCGGATTTATACAAAGCTCAAGAGAATAGTGAGGAGAATGTCGAAGCACGAGAGAAATTTATTGAAAGTTTGAAAGATACCGATAAAAATCTGACAGGTATCTATGACGGCATCTTTAGCGATATAATAAAGAAAATTGCCGATTTGGGTGGTATGCATCAAAAAGAGACAATTATCAAAGTGGTATCTACACTTCAACATCGGGACTTATTGAAAGGTAATACTACCGTTGTATATGAACACGACCAGCGTAATTTACCAGAGAACTACAATGGTCTCGGCTACATGAATCTCATTTCCATGATATTTGAAATAAGTTTGATTGTGGAGCGAATGAAACGCGCACAAAGTCGCCGTCCTGCTGATATTAATCTTTTGTTTATTGAAGAACCAGAGGCACATACACATCCACAGATGCAATATGTGTTTATAAAGAACATAAAAAAACTGCTGAGTGATGGTATAATGCGAAAAGATGGAGAAAAAGCACCATTGCAATATATCATATCAACCCACTCTTCACACATTATAGCGGATTGTGATTTTGACGATATAAAGTATTTGAAACGTATTGAAGACAGAAACGCTGTAGAGTCGAAGAATTTGACAGACTTGAAGAACTTATATATCAGCAAGGATAAAAAAGAAGAAGAGAAAGCCTCATATCGCTTTCTAAAACAGTATCTAACCTTAATGAATAGTGAGTTATTCTTTGCAGATAAAGCCATTTTTGTTGAGGGTGATACAGAACGTATCCTGTTACCATTGATGATGCAAAAGGTGGATGAAGAGCACAAACCAGATTACACAAACGGAGAATTAGGACTATTATCTCAAAACATCTCAGTGTTACCTATTGGTGCGCATTCCCACATCTTTGAAAAGTTCTTTCATTTCATCGGCCTTACAAAGCTACTAGTATTGACTGATCTTGATATTTGTTCCCCAGAAAGACATCACAAGAAATGTCCTTATAAAGATGGAGAACCATTAATAACTTCAAACGCGGCTTTAAAACACTATTTTGATAATAATGATATTTCGTGTTATATGAGCAAGAATATTGAAGATAAACTACTAAAATGGAATGACACGGATAATAAAATGATACAAGATAATACGGGCAACATGATGGTATGCTATCAGACCAAAGAGGGAGAGTATCAGCCACGCAGTTTTGAAGATGATTTCTTCCAATTGAATGCAGATTTTATTGCTGACTGCAAAATTGATGAATCTGCATTGCAGCCAGATGCTCTGGCAGCATTTAAAGAAGATAAGAACCCTTACAAATTGGCCAATGAGGGTGTTAAAAGTAAAGCTGCTTTGGCCGTCAGTCTGATACTTGCAGAAAGAGAGGATAAAAGATGGAAAGTACCAACATATATTAAGGAAGGACTGCTATGGGTGAGGAATTAACACAAATAATGCAACATATCCATGAAGGGCATCATTTCCTTTTAAGCGGTGGTGCCGGAAGTGGCAAAACCTATACATTAGTACAGGTCATCAGGCAGATTATCACAGAACACCCGACATCGTTGATAGCTTGCATTACGTACACAAACGCTGCTGTCCGTGAGATAGATAGTCGTGTAAATCACGACAATCTTCGTGTATCTACCATTCATGATTTTCTTTGGGATTGTATCAGCAATTTCCAAAATGAATTGCGCAAATCTCTTGTAAAACTTGTCAATAAAGAAGACATAAAGATTAGCAGCAATGTACATCTCCCTATAAACTTGGATTTCTTTGCTGACGTGAATGATATTCAATATAAGGAATATCTGCGTGTACGTGATGGTATTATCTCGCATGACGAAGTATTAAAATTGGCAAATTATATGTTTGCCAATTATCCAAAACTACGTGCTGTAGTAAAAGGCTCTTACCCGTTTATTTTGATTGACGAATACCAAGATACCAGTCCGCTGGTGATAGAAACATTGCTTGACTCTTTTGATGATGATGGACGACCTTATTGTATTGGGTTATTTGGAGATTCCATGCAAGCTATCTATGATGATGGAGTTGGTGATGTTGACAAGTATAAATTCCCTGAAGGCAAAGTATATGAGGTAAAGAAAGAACAAAATCGTCGTTCACCACAGGCTGTGATAAATCTTGCAAATAAGATAAGACTTGACGATTTGGAACAACATCCGTCAGAAGATACAAATGCTCCGAATATGATTGATGGGCAAATTAAAACAGGCAGAGCTGTCTTCTTATATTCACAGGAAGATACTATAACTATAAACAATATTCATACCTACTTGAACACAAATGATGGATGGGATTTTGATGATGTATTAAAAGTAAAGGAACTGAATCTTACACACAATCTTATTGCGGAAAAAGCAGGCTTTCCTACTCTTATGGAAATACATCGTGGCGATGGTGTTATGAAGTATCGAGACAGAGTGAACAACTTTGTTACAAAACACAATGTCAACACAGAAGGCAAATCATTTGGTCAAGTACTTCAGGAATTAGAAAGACAATATACAGAAGAAAGGGTTCGAAAGGGTTTTAAGCCTACTTGGGAAATGCAATCTTTCATAAATAGTCATGCTGAACTATACGGACGTTCATTAACCTATGACTATGATGATTTTATGAAAGTGTTTGTGAGTTCTGATCAATTGGTTGATGATAAAAAGCAAGCTGAAGATGAAGTCAGCAAAACCGGTTCTAAACGTTCAGAATTGGTAAAACATTTGATGAAAATAGAACAATGCATCTATCGTTATTCTTCAGGAGAAGTCGGTGATTTTCTGAAAGCTACAGAAAAGAAAATAAGGAATCTTGCAGATAAACGTTCTTTGCATGACGCGATTAAACAATTGGTAAATGTGGGAGAAAAGAATGTTAATGACATCATAGA
>ERZ772860.1818-NODE-1818-length-13544-cov-3.566091_pt1 | contig 13544 bp, 10 predicted proteins | sample MGYA00511342_ERZ772860 | MGnify/ENA primary metagenome ERZ772860 (study PRJEB29015, sample SAMEA2737665) | human gut metagenome | biome: human gut; feature: human-associated habitat; material: faeces | place: China | collected 2012 ... | reverse complement strand
CGACGTTCCAGCGCAGACGCCACACTGTCTCGGCTCCGTTTTCGTCATAGCCCTGCCAGCCGAAGCAGCTGACCTCGTTCAGCGCTTTCACGTTCCTCCCAAGCCGCAGTGTCACCGTGCAGTCGACGATCTTCGCGTTCGGATAGTCCTTTTCCGCGTCCGCCGCAACTTTCTCGTCACCGAAGACGACCTGGGTATTCCATATCTCCGGCGCGTTCAGCGCAAACGCCGTCGGCACACCGCGGCCGATATACCCGCCGAGCGCCGTCACCTTGTAGCCGTGCACTTCATCGGGAATGACGATCACCGCGCCGTCGCTCCCGTCCCAGTCAACGTCCGCCGCAAAGGCTTGATGCGTCACCAGGTTGCGGTAGTAGCGCTGCCCGTCTGTGTCTGTCCAGTCCGCCGCGCGGTATCCCTGCGCACCGGTCAGCATCCATAAGAGGACTCCGACCGCCGCGGCGATCAGCGCGACCGGCAGCGCGATCGCGCCCATCTTTCCGGAATGTTTCTTCTGCATGACAATACTCCTTTCTTCATCCTTGCAAAGGGTCTTTTCATTTCCATCCAAGTTGATTATAATAGACAGACACCGCATTTGTAAAGGGGGGCCACCGCATGGCGACGCTCAACACCGATATCCGCTATATCAAGGGCGTGGGCGAAGCGCGCGCCAAGTCGCTCGCCAAACTCGGCATCACCGACCTGCGCTCCCTCCTTTCCTACTTTCCCCGCGCCTACGACGACCGCCGCGCGTACAAGAAGATCGCCGGCCTCATCCCCGGCGAGAATGCCTGTGTCTGCGCCGTCATCGCGGGCGAGCCCAGGCTCTCGCGCATTCGCAAGGGGCTCGACCTTATCAAGCTCCGCGCCGTCGACGAGACCGGCGCGCTTGAACTTACCTATTTCAACCAGTCCTACCTCAAAAACACCTTCCACACCGGCGACGCCTACGTCTTCTTCGGCCGTGCCGAGGGTACGCCGAGCCGCCCGCAGATGACCAATCCCCTCTTTGAGCGCGAGGGCGCGCACCAGATCACCGGCCGCATCATGCCCATCTACCCGCTCACCGCGGGCGTCAGCCAGTCGATGCTCTGCAAGGCCGTCGAGCAGGGCCTCGCCGCCTGCGTCGACGAACTTCCTGACATCCTTCCTGAGGACGTCCGCCTCGCCTACCAGCTCTGCCACACCCGCTTTGCCTACGAAAACATCCACTTCCCCACAGACGACGAAGCCCTCTCCGCCGCGCGCCGCCGCCTTGCGTTCGAAGAGCTTTTCCTGCTCGCGCTCGGCCTCAAGCTCCTGCGCGAGCGCCGCACGTTCGTCGCGGGAAAACAGTGCAAAAAAGTCGACCTTTCGCCCTTTTTCACCTCTCTCCCCTTTTCCCTCACCGGCGCACAGCGCCGCGCCATCGGCGATATCGCGCGCGACCTGACAGGTCAGCGCCCGATGAACCGCCTCGTGCAGGGCGACGTCGGCTCGGGCAAAACGATGGTCGCCGCCGCCGCCATCTACATGGCCGCGAAAAACGGTCTTCAATGCGCCCTCATGGCCCCGACAGAGATCCTTGCCGAGCAGCACTATCGCTCGCTCGCCCCGCTTTTGGAGCCTCTCGGCATCCCCTGCGCGCTGCTCACCGCCTCGACCAGGGCCAGGGAGCGCCGTGCACTGAATGAACGTCTCCGGTCCGGTGAACTCTCCCTTGTCATCGGCACGCACGCCCTGCTCTCGCCCGATGTACAGTATCAAAATCTTGGTCTCGTCGTCACCGACGAGCAGCACCGCTTCGGCGTCGACCAGCGCGCCGCGCTGTCCGCCAAGGGCGACGACCCGCACCTTCTCGTCATGTCCGCCACGCCCATCCCGCGCACGCTCGCGCTGATGATCTACGGCGATCTCGACGTGTCCGTTCTCGACGAGCTCCCCCCCGGACGGCAGAAGATTGACACCTTTGCCGTCCCGTCGAGCTATCACGAGCGTATCTACGCTTTTTTGCGCAAGCTCGTCGCCGAGGGCCGTCAGGCCTATATCGTCTGCCCCATGGTCTCGGAAAACGACGAGCTCCCCGATGAGCGCAAGGCCGTCACCGCCTACGCAGAAATGCTGCAAAAAGAGGTCTTCCCCGACCTTCGCATCGCCCCCATCCACGGCAAGATGAAGCCAAAGGAAAAGGACGCCGTCATGAGCGCTTTCGCCGCGCACGAGATCAACGTGCTCGTCTCCACCACCGTCATCGAGGTCGGCGTCAACGTGCCGAATGCCAGCATCATGGTCATCGAGCACGCCGAGCGCTTCGGCCTCGCCCAGCTCCACCAGCTGCGCGGCCGCATCGGGCGCGGCTCCTACGCCTCGTACTGCATCCTCGTCTCTGAGGGCAAGACCGAGAATGCGCGCGAGCGCCTGAGGATCATGGCCACGGTCTCCGATGGCTTCAAGCTCGCGGAGGAGGACTTGCGGCTGCGCGGCCCGGGCCAGTTCTTCGGCTCGATGCAGCACGGCCTGCCCGACCTCAAGATCGCGCGCGTGCCGGAGGACATCTCCATCCTCTTAGAGGCCCACAAGGCCGCCGAGGCGACGCTCACGAGCCAGGGCGACCTCGACTTCATCCGGCCCATCCTCGCGCTGCAATATAAGGAGAGATTCCAGCATATCATGGAAAATTGAATCGAAAATCGTCTTTTTCAACGGGACGTCTTGACACGAATGGCGGACATGCTATACAATAGCAATATCTTTTGACGCTAACAGGAGGCGCATACTTTTGACTACGGTAATCGTAAATGGTGCCTGCGGCCGCATGGGCCAGGCAGTCTTGAAAGCGGTACAGGAAGCGGACGGGCTCGAGCTCGTCGGCGCAGTGGATATCAAGGGCGGTGCGGATACGGGTGCACTCGTCGGCCTGCCGGCAAACGGCATCCTCGTCGAGACGGACCTCGAGGCGCTGCTCACGCGCAAGAAGCCAGAGGTCATGGTCGACTTCACGCGCCCGGACGTCGTCTTCGGCAATGTCATGACGGCACTCAAGCACGGCACGTCGCCGGTCGTCGGCACGACGGGCCTCTCGGACGAGCAGAAGTCCGAGATCGCCAAGGCTTCGGAAGAGAACAACACGCCGGCCTTCATCGCACCGAACTTCGCCATCGGCGCTGTGCTCTTGATGGTCATGTCGCGTCAGGCAGCCAAGTACATGCCGGATGTCGAGATCATCGAGCTGCACCACGACAAGAAGCTCGACGCACCTTCGGGCACGGCCATCCAGACGGCGGCCATGATCGCCGAGGTCCGCAAGGCCCACAAGCAGGGCAATCCGGACGAGTTCGAGAAGCTCGAGGGGGCGCGCGGCGCCGACTATGAGGGCATGCACATCCACAGCGTGCGCCTGCCGGGCTACGTCGCCCATCAGGAAGTCATCTTCGGCGGCCTCGGCCAGACGTTGACGATTCGCCACGACTCGATGAACCGCGAGTCGTTCATGCCGGGCGTCGTGCTCGCCGCGAAGAAAGTCCGCAGCCTCAAGGGCCTGACGGTCGGACTCGACAAGCTGCTCGACTGATTTTGCTTTCCTTATCCATATTATAAATGACTGCATCGCAGGAACCAGAAAGGAACGATGGACATGAAGAAGTACAATGTAGCAATCCTTGGCGCGACGGGCGCTGTCGGCCAGGAATTCCTCAACCTCATCGAGGAGCGCAATTTTCCGTTTGCCAACCTCAAGATGCTCGCCTCGAAGCGCAGCGCTGGCAAGAAGATTCAGTTCATGGGCAAAGAGTACACGGTCGAGGAGACGACGGATGACTCCTTCAAGGACGTCGAGATCGCTCTGTTCGCCGGCGGTGCTGCGAGCAAGCAGTTCGCTCCGGCTGCCGTCAAGGCCGGCGCTGTCGTCATCGACAACTCGAGTGCCTTCCGCATGGACCCTGAGGTCCCACTCGTCGTTCCGGAAGTCAACCCGCAGGCCATCGCGCGCCACAAGGGCATCATCGCCAACCCGAACTGCTCGACGATCATCATGATGATGGCGCTCAAGCCGCTCTACGATCTCTCGAAGATCAAGCGCATCGTCGTCTCGACGTATCAGGCTGTCTCGGGCGGCGGCAAGGAAGCCATGGCCGAGCTCGAGCAGCAGGTCGATGACATCGTCGCCGGCCGCGAGCCGAAGGCGAACATCCTGCCGGGCGCGAAGTTCCCGAAGCATTACCAGATTGCCTTCAACCTCATCCCGCAGATCGACGTCTTCTACGACAACCTCTACACGAAAGAGGAGATGAAGATGGTCAACGAGACGAAGAAGATCCTCGAGGATGACAGCCTGCGCATCACGGCGACGACGGTCCGCGTGCCGGTCTACCGCAGCCACGCCGAGTCCGTCAACGTCGAGTTCGAGGATGAGGTCAGCGTTGAGGCGGCCCGCAAGGCCATCGACGCCTTCCCGGGTGCCATCGTTCGCGACAACCCGGCCGAGCAGATCTACCCGATGCCGCTCTTCACGTCCGGCAAGAACGATGTCGAAGTCGGCCGCATCCGCAAGGACGAGTCCATCGAGCACGGCCTGAACTTCTGGGTCTGCGGCGACCAGATTCGCAAAGGCGCTGCTCTCAACGCCCTGCAGATTGCCGAGTACATGATCGAGCACGACATGATCTGAATACCCGAACGCAAATCATTTGCATAAAGAAAAAGACTGCCTCATCTGAGGCAGTCTTTTTTTTGCACGGCAGAATCATCCGCGCTGCTCTGCATCGGTGGACGGGACCGCTGCGACAGGTGAGCGCTGCTGCACGAGCGCGATGAAGCACTTCATCTTATGCGAGACGTAGCTGTTCTTCCGCAGGATGGCGTGGAAATGGCGGACGGCATGAGGGGAGGGCACCTTGTAGTAGAGCAGCCGATCATCCTGTCCCTCTGCGATCATGAACTCGGTCACGAAGGTCGCGCCGAGTCCATGGCGCGCCATGTGCCAGGCCGTTTCCAGCTGTTCGACACAGAAGCGGACTTGCGGCGAAAAGCCGTTTTCCGCACAGATGGCCAGCGCGCGCGTGCGCAGCTGATTGCTCTCCGTCAGCAGCAGGAAGGGTGTCTCGCGGAAGTCCGAGAGGGCCTGCACGGGGCAGTCATTCTGCAGGAAGCGGTGCGCGGCGACTTCCTGCCAGCTGAGCCCCTGCCCGATGGCATCCTCTGGCATATGGGCGCGCGGGACGGCCAGCAGCAGATGGTCGGCACAGACGGCCTGACTCGTGAACCGCTCTTCCTCGACCGGCGCGCTGCGGAAATTGATGTCGGTCTCTCCGTCCAGCAGCCACTGGTCGATACAGTTGGCATTGTCCTCCCGAAGCGTCAGATGCACGGCCGGATACTGGGCCTGATAATCCTGCAGGACGTCCGGCAGCACGTAGGAATTGAAGTACTGTGTGCCGCCGATGCGCAGCTCGCCGGCATCCATGTGGCGCAGGTCGTCGAGCTCCCGGGCGGTGTTCTCCTCGATCTGGCGGATCTCTGCGATGCGGGCGATGTAGATGCGCCCCGCCTCGGTGAGCGTCAGCGGCTGCTGGCTCCGGTCAAAGAGGGGCATGCCGATGGCCTGCTCGACCTTCTTGATGGCGATGCTCAGGGTCGGCTGCGTCAGGTAGAGATTCCGGGCTGCCTGCGAAAAACTGCCTGTGCGGTATACTTCATAGATGTAATTCAGTTCTGCCTGCATCTGCTATTCATCTCCATATTAATTTACTTTATGGGCATATATTATCTTCTAAATTGATTTTATATGATTCGTGCGCTAAAATTAAAATCAAGTCAGACAGCAGATAGAAGATATACCATAAACGAGAAAGAGGGCTGAACATCATGCATGCCATTGAAAAGATACTGGCGGCAAAGGCCGGCAAATCCTCCGTCCATGCGGGCGAGATCGTCAACTGCCGCGTGGATTGGGCGGGCATCAACGATCTCTACTACCAGACGGTCAAGTCGTTCTACGAGATGGGCGGCGAGCGCGTCGTCGACCCGGAGCACGTCGTCCTGTTCTTCGACCACTACGCGCCGTGCGCGACCGAGAAGCAGGCGGACAACCACAAGCGCTTCCGCGCCTTTGCACGCGAGCAGGGCATCCGTCATCTGATGGATATCAATGAGGGTGTCTGCCATCAGGTCATGGCGGACCACGGCTTCTCGGCGCCGGGCGAGGTCATCGTCATCACGGACTCGCATACGACGACGCACGGCGCCTTTGGCGCCTTCGGCACGGGCGTCGGCGCGACGGACCTTGCCGTAATCCTCGCGACGGGCCGGCTGTGGTTCAAGGTGCCGGAGGTTATCCGCATCAACCTGACCGGCGAGATACCCGCCGGCGTGTACGCCAAGGACATTGTCCTGTCCATCATCGGGAAGCTCAAGGCCGACTACGCGGTCTACAAGGCCGTGGAATTCGCTGGCCCCGCTCTGCAGCAGCTGAGCATCTCGGAGCGCATGGCGCTCTGCAACATGACGACGGAGATGGGCGCCAAGACGAGCTACATCCAGCCGGATGCGATCACTTTGCAGTTCCTGAAGGAGCGCGGCCGTCAGGATTTCACGGTCTACGAGACCGATGCGGATTACGTCTACGCGGCAGACCTCACCTTCGATGTGAGCGAGGTCGAGCCGCAGCTGGCCGCCCCGTTCAGCGTGGACAATGTGCAGGCATTGTCGGCTTATGCCGGCATGCATGTCGACCAGGCCTACTTAGGTTCCTGTACGGGCGGGCGCACCGAAGATTTCGCGGTGGCAGCGAAGATCCTCGCTGGCCAGCACATCCCTGCGGGGACGCGCATGGTGATGGTGCCGGCTTCAAAGGCTGTGCTTGCGGAGTGCCTGGCGAAGGGCTACATCCAGACCCTGCTGGCCGCCGGCGCGACGCTGACGGCATCGGGCTGCGCCGCCTGCCTTGGCATCCATCAGGGCCTGCTGGCCGCTGACGAAGTCTGCCTGTCGTCGACGAACCGCAACTTCCCCGGCCGCATGGGCAGCGTCAAGGGGCGTATCTATCTTGGCTCGCCGGCCTCCGTTGCCGCAGCGGCCAGGAACGGCGTGGTGACAGACCCGCGCCAGTATCTGGATGAGAAAGGGGAGCAGGCATGATGAACGCAGAAGAAAAGAAAGCAATGGCGCAGATGGTCCGTGGAAAGGTATTCGTGTTCGGCGACAATGTGGACACGGATCAGATCTACCCGGGCAAATACGTGGAGTACACGGAAATCGAAGACATCCGCAAGTACGCGATGAGCGGCAGCGCGATGCCGGACCTTGTCAAGAGATTCCATCCCGGCGATATCCTCGTCGCGGGCCGCAATTTCGGCTGCGGCTCCTCGCGCGAACATGCCGTCATGACCCTCAAGGGCATCGGCGTCGGCGCGATCCTCGCGGAATCATTCGGCCGCATCTTCTTCCGCAACGCCATCAACCTAGGCCTGCCGGTCATCACCTGCAAGGACATCGGCACGTTCTTCCAAAATGGCGATACAGCAGCCGTCGACCTGCTCACCGGCACGATCACCAATGAGACCGCCGGCACATCCGTGCAGGCAGAGCCGCTGAGCGACTACATCATGGACATCCTGCAGCACGGCGGCATCAAGCCCTTGATCCGGGCCCGCTTGGGCAAGGGAGCGCTCTGAGTCGGCGCGACAAAAAGCACAAACGATCCATAGAGGTCGTTTGTGCTTTCTGCGTTTATGCGATTATGCGGTTGGATAACAGCGGAATCAGCGCGATGGCACGACGAGGCGGTTCGTTCCTTTGCGGGCGCCGCATTCGCCGCAGTAGTTGTGCGTCGTGTTTCGCGTGCCGCAGACCTGGCAGACCCATTCGTCGTACGAGGGGATTATGAATGAGTCAATCGGGCCCTTGCCGTGCTGCTCCGTGGGAATCGTCTCGCCGGGCCGCGGTTTGCCGCAGTATTTGCAGGTCGTATCCTTGTCGAGCAGCATCTGGCCGCAATGCGGACAGACCCAGTGGCTGACTTCCAGCGTGAAGATGCCGCCGGCCCGCACGTTGAGTTTCCGACTGCCATCCCGGAAGATGAAATCTCCGTAATAGTTCTGGCGCCAGCTCACCTTGTAGCGGTTGGCCGGGCATTTGCGCAACAGCTTCTGCACCGACTCTGCGTCGAGCTTGCCGATCAGGTAGTCTGGGAACCGCGGATCGTCCTCGGCAAAGTAGATGTAGTAGTCGTACGGCCCTTCCTGCACGAGCACGTACTTGTTGGAAGTGCCCGCCCGCTGCATCATGTAGTCGTAGTCATCCCACTCCGCGCGCGTGGGATTCTTGTCGAACGGATATATCGCAGTGACGGTAAGCGGCTTGTACATGATTAGGCATCTCCTTAGTAGGTTTTCTTATTTTTAGCTTTCGATGCAGCACCATGAAATCCTGCTGAGTATCGTGACGAATCGTCCACTACTTGGCGGATGGCATGTGGATGGCGTATAATAGAGGAGAATATTTTGAGAAAGAAAGTGAAATCATGAAGACGTATTCCTTTACGCCGCAGGGTGTCTGCGCCAAGCAGATCACGTTTGCCATCGGCGACGACGGCAGGCTCCACGATGTGCACTTCATCGGCGGCTGTCCGGGCAATCTAAGTGCCATCGGCAAGCTGCTCGAAGGCGCTGACCCCAAGAATGTAGCGGTCCTGCTCAAGGGCAACGACTGCGGCGGCCGCGGCACCTCGTGCGCCGATCAGCTCGCCGTTGCGCTGAACGATGCCCTGGCGGAGCAGTGAGGCGCGCGAAGAAAACCACATATGCACATATGCGAAAAAGCACAAACGATGCATTGCTGTCGTTTGTGCTTTTTGCATGTGAAGCCGGGGCGCGTCAGAGCGTCTGCAGGATCGTCAGATTGGTGAAGACGGCGAGCGGCTGCGCCCAGAGGCCGATGGCGAGGACGAAGAAGACGGCCGCGAGGCCTGCTAAGGTCGCGGCGGGGGAAAGCCTGAGCTCCCGCTCGTCGGCGTCTTCTCCGGGCTCGAGGTCGCGGAACATCTCGCGGATGACGATGAGGTAGTAGTAGACGCTCATCATCGAGACGGTGAAGCCGACGGCTGCGAGCCAGAAGAGGCCGGCGTCGACGGCGGCCGTGAAGATGTAGAACTTCCCGATGAAGCCTGCCGTCGGCGGGATGCCCGCCATCGTGAGCAGCGCGACCATCAAGAGGCCTGCGGGCAGCAGCGAGCGGTGCGCGAGCCCGCGCACGTCCCGAAGGTCGGTGCCGCGCTGGTCCTCAAGATACGAGACCGTGGCGAATGCCGCGATGTTCGCGAAGAGGTAGACGGCGGCGTAGAAGAGGACGCTCTTGAGGCCGTCGGCACTCGCCGCCGCCATCGCGCACATCATGTAGCCGGCCTGCGCGATGGAGGAGTAGGCGAGCATGCGCTTGATGTTCGACTGGCAGAACGCCATGAGGTTGCCGCCGACCATCGAGACGAAGGCGAAGATCGCGAGGATCTCGGTCCACATCGGCGCCGCCTGCGGCAGTGCCGTAACGATCACGCGCAGCATGACGGCGATGCCCGCCGCCTTCGAGCACATGGCGAGCAGCGCGGTGACGGGCGCGGGCGCACCTTCGTAGACATCGGGCGCCCAGAGGTGGAACGGGATGATGGAGAGCTTGAAGAAGAAGCCGACGAGCATGAGCACCATGCCCGCGATGCCGAGCCCGAGGAAGAGCCCGGGGCTTCTCGCGATGGCGTCGAAGGCAAGGCTGCCCGTCATGCCGTAGACGAGGCTGATGCCGTAGAGGAGCGCTCCTGTCGCGGCCGAGCCGTAGATGAGGTATTTCACGCCCGCTTCGGTCGAGAGCACATTGTCCGTCTGGATGGCCACGAGCACGTAGAAGGAGATCGTCATGAGCTCGAGCCCGACGAAGACCGTGACGAGGTCGTTGGCCGAGGCGAGGACGCACATGCCGAGCAGCGCTGTGAGCATGAGTGCGTAGAATTCTCCTACATGCACCACCCTGCGCGCGACGTAGCGCGCCCCGTAGAGCACGGTGAAGAGCGTGCCGAGCAGGAAGAGAATCTTGAAGAAGATGCTGTAGGCGTCGACGGCGTAGAAGCCCTGGAAGAAATAGCGGACCGTGCCGTCCGTCGGATAGCATGAGATGGCGAGCGCGAGGATCCCCGTGAGGCCGAGCGCTGTCACGTAGGCCGGCAGCATCCCTGAACCCCGCTTCCGCACGAGTTCGAGGAGCAGGACGAGGAGCAGCAGGACCGCAATGGCGATCTCAATGGAGATTGCGGAAAAATTCATATCGGTCATCGTTTCAAAAGCCTCCCAAAATCGTTGCCCCTTGCAAGAGGGTGAGCATCGGCGCGTCGCGGACGAGGTCGAAGAGCGGGCCGAGCGGCGCGACGCCGCTGCCCACCATATCGGTCAAGAGGCTTGGGAAGATGCCGAAGCCGACGAGGAAGACGCCGAGAACGGCCAGCGGGACGATGTCCGTGTGGTGCTCGTCTTGGATGCCTTCAAAGGCAGCAGTGCGCCGGCCGAACAGCACCTTCGCCAGCATCCGCAGGACGTAGAACGCCGTGAAGATGATGCCGAATACGGCGATGACCGTGAGCACGGGAAACGCGGTAAAGGAGCCGACGAAGATCGTGAACTCCGGGATGAAGCCGATGAGCCCCGGCAGGCCGAGGGCGCAGAGTCCTGCGAGCATGAAGCCCGTCGTGATGTGCGGCATGTAGTGCGCGAGTCCCCAGAGGTCGTCCGTCGAGCGCGCGTCCGTCACGTCGTAGGCGTAGCCAATCTGCGAGAAGAAGAGCGCGATCATGATGCCGTGGGCGACCATGTAGGAGACGGCGCCCGTGACGCTGACGACATTCAGGGCGGCGAGGCCCAAGAGGACGTAGCCCATGTGCGACACCGATGAGTAGGAGATCATGTACTTGATGTCCTTCTGCGCGAGCGCGACATAGGAGGCGTAGACGACGTTGATCGTCGCGAGGACGGCGATGACGGGCGCCCAGAACTTCGCGCCGAATGGCAGGATGAAGAAGCCGATGCGGATGAGCGCGTAGCCGCCGACCTTCTTGAGGACGCCCGCGTTGATCATCGAGACGGCCGTCGGGGCGGCGGCATAGCCGTCCGGCGACCAGATGTGGAACGGGAACATGGAAAGATGCGAGCCGAAGCCCACCAAGAGCAGCAGGAACGCGATGACCTGCACGCTGTAAGGGATGCTGCCGGAGAGAGCCGCCATGGAGAGCGCCGTCACGTCGAAGGTGCGCGCCCCCGCGGGGAAGGCGTAGACGTACAGCAGGATGACGCCGACGAGCGTGAACGCCGAGCTGACGAGCAGGAACATAGTCATCTTCATCGCGGCCTCGGCTTTCGGGATGCGCTCGGAGGAGCCCCAGATCAGCACCATGACGTAGGCCGGCACGACGACCATCTCGCAGAGCAGCAGGAAGAGGAAGAGGTCGCGCGCGAGGAACGCGCCCGACACGCCCGCGATGACGATGAGCAGCAGGACGAAGTACTCCTTCGTCCTGTGCTCGATGCGCCACGAGGAGAAGACGGCAGCGAGCCCGACGACTGATGAGAGCAGGAGCAGCGGTAGCGAGATGCCGTCGATGCCGAGCGAGTAGGCGATGCCGAGATCCGTGACCCACGGCACGTACTCCGTGTACTGCATCCCGCCTGCCGCCGTGTCGTAGTCGACATAGAGACAGAGCGTGAGGAGCAGCACGAGAGTCATGGCGAGCCAGCGCATCGTATCATGGAGGCGCTTCGGCAGCACGGCGATGATGCCTGCCGCTACGAGCGGTGTCAGCAGGATTAGGGAAAGGATTGGGAACGTCATTAGCCGAGAACACCTCCAGCATACAAAAGGATACGGATCGTCCAGTAGATTGCCGCGACGAGCAGGATGGCAACGCCTGCGTAGAAGAAGAGCAGATACCGCTGCACCTGCCCGTTGGCGGGCGCGGCGAGCAGCAGGCTCGTCCCGCGCGCGTAGGCGCCGAGCCCGTCGATGATGCCGCCGAAGATGTGGATGTCGACCCAGTCGAGCGCATAGGCGAGCGTGTAGACGAAGCGGCGGCGGAAGAAGTCATAGAGCTCGTCGATGTAGAATTTATGGTAGACGAGGCTGTAGAGGAAACCGTAGCGGCGCAGCGCGACCTTGCGACTGATATGCGCGATGCCGTAGGCGATGTAGGCCGCGGCGAAGCCCGCGAGCGAGACGGCCGTGCCCGTGATGGCGACAGCGGGCTCGAGCGCCGTATGCGCAGGCACCCCGTCGTTGACCCAGAGCGAGAAGCCGCCGTAGTAGCCCGCCAGTCCGGTGACGAGCGTCAGCACGGCGAGCAGGAACATCGGTCCGCGCATGAAAGCATCGACCTCGTGCGCCTCGTACTTGCTGTGATTCTCCCCGAGAAAGGCGATGATCAGCAGGCGCATCATGTAGAACGCCGTGAGGAACGAGGCCGCGAGCAGGACGGCGTAGACCGGGCCGCCCGCGTGCAGCGCCGCAGCGAGGATCTCGTCCTTCGAGAAGAAGCCCGAGAACGGCGGGATGCCCGAGATCGCGAGCACGCCGACGACCATGCAGAAGAACGTCAACGGCATCTTCTTGTAGAGGCCGCCCATGTGGAAGATGTTCGTCTCCTCGTGGAGCGCGTGCATGATGGCGCCCGCGCAGAGGAAGAGCATCGCCTTGAAGAAGGCGTGCGTCACGAGGTGGAACATGCTCGCCGAGAATGCGCCGAGCCCGACGGCCGCCATCATGAAGCCGAGCTGGCTGATGGTCGAGTACGCGAGGACGCTCTTGAACTTCGTCTGGGTCACGGCGATGCAGGCGGCAAAGATTGCCGTGAAGGCACCGATGCCCGTGATGAAGTCCATCGCGATCGCGGACTCGCTGAAGATGAAGTAGGCGCGGGCGACGAGGAAGACGCCCGCCGCGACCATCGTCGCGGCATGGATGAGCGCGGACGTCGGCGTCGGGCCCTCCATCGCGTCGAGCAGCCATACGTGGAGCGGGAACTGGCCCGATTTGCCGATGGCGCCCATGAAGAGCAGGAGACCGATGATGGTGATCGTCGTCGTGCCGGCTGCCAGTACATAGGCGGGCACGAGTGCGCGCAGCGCGAGGAAGTCCGTCGTGCCGAACAGCACAGCGATGATGATGATGCCGACGAGCATGCCGAAATCGCCGATGCGCGTCGTGATGAACGCCTTCTTCGCTGCCTCGCGCGCCTTGACCTTCTCGTAATAAAAGCCAATCAAGAGGTACGAGCAGAGGCCGACGCCCTCCCAGAAGACGTAGAGCTGCAGGAAGCTCACGGCGCCGACGAGCCCGAGCATCGTCGCAGAGAAGAGCGAGATGAAGGCAAAGAAGCGCCCCATGCCGGGGTCATTTGCCATGTAGCTGGCCGAGTAGATGTAGACGAGCAGCGAGACGAGCGTGACGACGAGCAGCATCATGGCCGTCAGCGGGTCGATGAAGACGCCCATCGTCAGCGGCAGGTCAGCGATGCGCGCCCAGGTGATCTGCATGACGAA
>ERZ772860.1814-NODE-1814-length-13573-cov-21.235020_pt1 | contig 13573 bp, 8 predicted proteins | sample MGYA00511342_ERZ772860 | MGnify/ENA primary metagenome ERZ772860 (study PRJEB29015, sample SAMEA2737665) | human gut metagenome | biome: human gut; feature: human-associated habitat; material: faeces | place: China | collected 2012 ... | reverse complement strand
GGCCATCCGCTCTGAGTGAGGTAACGATATGAAAAAGATATGCTGTATAGTGCTGGCCGCACTCTGCCTCCTGCCGTGCTTGGCAGGGTGTGGGAAAGCAAATGCTGTCAATGAAGAGCCGCTGATCCGCAGCTTCGTGATCGGCAACAGCACGGCGGAGATTCAGACCCGGACGGAGGATGGCGAGACCCGCTATGTGATCGCCATTACGCTGCCGACGGACACGGATTTCAAAAGCTGTGCCGCAAATGTAGAGCTTGCCCCGGATGCGGTGCTTTCCATGGATAGTCCTTGTATCGTGAACGAGCTGGGTGGGCGGCCTATCCTGAATTTGACATTGCCGGAGCGTGATTTAGTGGTTACCTGCGGTGAGCAAAGCCAGACGTACAGTTTTCAGGTCGGATTAGAATGAGAGATAATTCAATGAAAAAGATATCAATTATTTTTACAGTGCTTATTATCGCACTGCTATTAACGCTGACAGCCTGCGGACAGCAGGTAGACGAACCCGCCAGCTCTGATGGTGCATCGACAAACGCAATATCTTCTGTAAATGTTAATGGGAAGGAGTGCCGCGTTGATGCTGTGAAAAACCCCGGCGGCCAGGAAACCGGGATGCTGTTCAGCATTTCCATCCCGAAATCGGCGGTTCAGGACGAGACGAACGTCGCCCTGACGCTGGAACTTGGCTCTGGTTGGTCGATTTCAGAGGATAGTAATTGTATAGTACAGATGGATGGCAGTAATGTCATTGTGGATTTAAGGATAGAAGCGCCGGTAATTATCTTAAAGGCTGATGCCACGGATATGACACGCTGCTACCATCTGGCTGTAGAGTAGTAGGAAGTTCATGTTTGCTTTTCTGATTTTACGGAGGTGATGCCAATGGGCTAATGATAGCGAGCAACACAAACAACACGAGCAATATAGGTAACAATATGTATAACAAAATGAAAAAAACAAGGAAAGGAATTATAGAAATGAAAAGTACCATTTCTAAGCGCCTTGTAGCGCTGTGCATGGCATTTGCCATGATGTTCTCCTTGATGACCGTTGTTCACGCAGAAGATGTGAGCGATGGCCTGTCTAAGCCTACAACTCACACCGAGGTTGCAAAGCCCGCTACAGTTACTTCTATTTCTGTTGGGTCTGCGACTGCATACTATGAGACGGATGATAATACCGGAAGTACTACTTACATCCGTGCCCAGCTAACCGGCAAGACCGAGTATGATCTGAAGAGCGTTACGGTTACTGTCAATCTGGAGAACAGCGGCACGACCGTTGCTTTGGACGGTATCGCTATTGACGGCAATACTACGGCTCGCACTTTTACGACGAACCTGCTGAACAAGGCGCATACGTTGACCATTGACGGTACTGATTATGTTCTTGCGGCGGGCCTGCCCAGTGGTCGTGTTTCCTTCAGCCCTGATGATCCTCTTAGCTTGGGTACTGTAACGATGGCCGGAACGACCATGGATGTTTATGGTGCCAATGCACAGAATCCCTGCATGGGCAACCCCTATTATGTCAATAGAAATGAGAACTGGACGTTTATTAACTATTTCATCACCGGTATCCTGCCTACTGGACTTAGCAGCGTTGAAACCACTTATGCTTTGAAGAGTGGTGCAAGTATTTCCGGAGCTGGTGCTACCAATGTTACTGCTTCAACCTGCACCTTTGACTTCACTGTAGGTAATATTCTCACCGTTACAAACGGTAGCGAGAGTCGCGCTTATGATGCCGAACTTGCTGTTGAGGGACAGTCTGTCATAGTGAAGCAGGCGGAAGATGGTACTCGTAACTATGACATCAATTTGAGTGAAGTTATTAACTCTACCTACTATAGCGCTGTTGAAGAAAAGGTCGATGCCATTGCTGATGCTTGGGAAGCCTATATTCTGACACCGCGTACTTTTAGTGCAGGTACCAGCGTCATGGAGATTTTGCAGGCATTTGATACATGGGCTCATGATACAACAGATCCTGTAAGCCACGAAAAGTATTTTACCGGTGACTCTGACTTTGGCGGAGGTACTTATCTGTCCAAGCTGAATGGCTTAAACTGGAATGATTGCGGCAATCTGGCTGGATATATGTATACCAACGATGCCAACGGTTACTACTGGACATCCGCCGACAATCATTCTACAATTCCCCCCGTTGGTGCTGCTGACATGGTCTTCACCAGCTCTACGCGAATTGTATGGTTCTATACGGTGAACTATCAGAACTGGTTCTAATATCCACAGAATGGCGTGTTAATATGCGCTAAATGACTCAGATGTGTGGGCGGGCGGAATCCGCCGCCCGCCCACACATCAATCTTTCTAAATGGAAAGGGGACCCCCAACAATGAAAGCAATTCGGCGCATCCAGGTATTCTTACTGGCCTTGATGATGCTCCTTTCCTGTATCACGCCGGCACACGCGCTGGAGTCCCAGTATACCCTGTGGCCGGTTTTCAGTCCTATTTATGATGATTACTATATAGCGCGCCAAGGATTTGTCCACTTTGAGGGATGGGACAAAGGCGTGTTTTTCACCGCAATCAAAAACAGCTATGTACAGCTAACACTACCAGAAGGAACGGGCGATTTCAATTTGACGCCCTCGTACTATACCGCCACGGCGGGTGCGCCTGGCTGGGCAGATACAGGCATTCGCTTTGAAGATAGCACACGACGGTATCGAATCGAGCCGGTGGTCAAGGGAGCAGCGGACTATTCTCAAACACAATTCTGGCGCTTCTATGATGCCAAGTCAGATCGAAGTTTCGTGTTGCCTGTGATCACCATGGTTGAAAACCCCTCCGAAACCGAGAATACTGTTGATAAGCTTGAGGCATATACTGCCCGAGTGGAAAAGTTGATTTCGACCATGAAGCAGTTCGACGAGATATTCGACGCCTTGGTAGACTCGCAAAACAGCGCGTCAGTGCAATATGGTGGTCGCCATCCCAGTGATGTCAACCTGGCCTGTATTGTGGCCAATATGATTCAGACAGGGTTTGACATCAGGATCGCATGGCTCGATACGCATAGCTATTGGGTAGAGGGTGCTGGCTGGGCAACAGCTACTGCCGAAGACATTATTAAACATTGGACGACCTATAAAGCGCCAGATACGGGTGACAAGCCCGCCTGCAATCCTGGAGATAAGATATCACAGCAGAGGCTAAAGGAATTGGACATGCTTCTGGATGTGATTGCTCCCTATTATCTGAATTATTTAGAGAATCACCGTATTGTAGAGCCTACTGTCACTTACTATGAAGTCGGCGGTTCACGGGGCTTGATTGACACCGCCAACAAAACCATAACACTTCGACTACCCAAAACCGCTTGGAAGAATCTTCCTGCGCCTACGGTTGAAACCAACGATGAGTGCCAATTCACCCAGAACATTGGCAATTTGAGCGATGGTCAGGCCATCGCAACAGTAACACCGGGTGACCGAGCAACAGGTACCTATTACAACGGCAGTGATACCACCGGATATGGGTTCAAAAAGAATCTGAGCCAAAAGTGGACGATCAACGTCGAAGATGGAAAACCTTACACAAAGGTGCTTACCTTTGACATTGAGACAGCTGATGGTAAGGTTCGATCTGCCCGCATCACGGATGGCGTGGACGGGAGCAACGGGACAATCAAACTGAATCTGCCCGTCGGAACCGCGTTGACCTCATTGTCTCCCAATGTAGATTATGCTGGTGAGGGATTTTATTACACTGTTAACGGCCAGCGGAGTGACCAGACCGAAAAGATCGACTTTAGCCAGAAGATCAAGCTGATCGTCTATAGCACGAAGTACGGGACAGAGGCCACATATGACGTTTCTGTCACAGCGGAAGAATCTGCGGAGAATGACATTCTCTCCTATAAGATCGGTGATGCGGTCGGTACGATCTCCGGCAACAGCGTGTCCATAACGATTCCATATGCCACGGACCTTACCACGACAGAGCCGGATATAACGGTATCCGAATTTGCGGAAGTGACACAGAAGCCCGCAGGGCTTCAGGACGGTGAAAATCACTATACCGTGACTGCGGGAAACGGCACTGAGAAGGACTATATCGTGACGATCACCCGCACTCCGGTAGCGACGGGGCGACAGATCAAGTCTTTCCGCTATGGCGGGTATGAAGCCACGATCAACGAAGGTACGGCCGAGATCACCATGACGCTGCCGAAGGGCATCTCTCCTATTTTCGCGCCGACCATCGAAATTTCTGAGTTTGCCACAGTTTCTCCGGCCTCCGGCGAAGTGCAGGATTTCAGCTCGCCTGTCAAGTACAAGGTCACGGCACAGAACAAATCGTCTAAAACTTATACGGTCAAGGTCACGATATCCTCTGAAGCTGCTCCCAATGCGTATATAAGCAAGCTTGAGCAGATACGTGATAATATCATCATCCGATATCGTAGTAAGGCTAATGATGACTGGGAGTGGATGGACCTCGGCTTCTATGAAAACCTGCCAGAAAACTACAACACCTCCGACCACCCCTTCGACATTGCCGCAAAGCTTGCAAAGCTGGACACGACCACAAATGTGGCAATGACCGAGTTTGACCGCACCATCATGATGCTGACTGCCCGCGGTTTTGATTGCACGAAACTCTCGCAGTACAACAATGGAAAACCGTACATCGACAGCAAGGGCAATGAGATCGACAACCTTGTCGCAGCACTCTACAACTATTCCGGTGAGTACACCATCAACGGCCCCATTTTTGCGTTGCTGGCTCTGGACATGGGAATCTACACCATTCCGGAAAATGCCAGATGGACGCGGGAGAACCTGATAAATGTCGTTCTGGACTACGGCAATTATGACGAGTTCGGCATTGACATGGTGGGAGCTATCATGTACTCTCTGGCCCCTTATCAAGAGGATGCAGTTTACGGTGCGCAGATAAAGGAAAAGCTGGATTTGTGTCTGGAGATCATCCTAAGAAAGATGAATTCCGACTTCTCCTTCGGTGGGTGGGGTACGATCAATAGCGAGTCTGCCGCATGGGTCATGATGGGCCTTTGCAGTATGGGTATCGACTGGAATGCCGATCCCCGGTTCTCAGATGGTCAGGGTCACAGTGCGCTGCAGCACTGGATGGATAACTTCGCTAACGTAAGCGGCGGCTATTTCCATCATACGACCAGCGTGACCAACAATGCTATGGCGACCTATCAGGGCTGCTATGCCACCATGTGGTATCTCACTTTCCTTGAGAAAGGTGGTCAAGGAAATCCCTGCTATTTCTATTACCACCGGTTTCCCTTTGCCCGGCAGCTGTCTAAGGATGCTTCCATCACCGGCTTCGAGATCGAAGGCAAGCAGGGCATTATTACCGAGGATGGTGAAGGCGGTGAGAACACCATCACTGTTACGGTACCCAACGGTATGCCCTTGACGAACCTGACCCCAACCGTGACGATGGCGGAGGGAGCGACGCTTCTTGCTCCGAATCTTCCCACGACCTTCGTAGAGGGCGTTAAGCAGCCGTTTACCGTGCTGGCTGAGGACGGAAAAGCCACTAAGACCTATTATGTCACCGTGAATCATGGCGATGTAGGCGCTGCCGGTGCCGAGCTGGATGTCAACAGCATCAAGCTGCAAAACAGCGTGCTGAACGCAACGGACATTCTGGAAAAGAAAGTCACCAAGGCATCCGATGGCGCAACGGAGATCCTGCTTACGGTGAACGCCGGTGTGGATACCTCGAAGATGTATCTCAGCGCCGGCCTCTCTTACAAGGCGACCTCCAACCCGTCTTTAGATGGCAAGAAGGTGATGGACTTCTCTGACTGGCAGACCTTCACCGTGACCTCCGGCGATAAGACGGTACAGAACACCTATCGTATTAAGGTCGTATCCAAGGCGCAGGCGGAGATCACCAGTTTCCGTGTGCAGGCGGCCGGTGAATGGTACAATGGCGTCATTGACAACGCCAAAAGCACCATCACTGTCACCGGTGTGGACGATTCCAAACTGACCAGCACCAAGCTGGTCACGGATATTGAATTCACCGGAAAGACCTGCTCGCCGACCTCCGGCGTTGCGGTGGACTTTGCCAACGCTGCCACGTTCACGCTGGGCGGCGACAACGATCTGGCCAGCCGCACCTATACCGTTACCGTGCTGAATAAGAGCGGCCAGCCGATCTCCGCCAAGGGCGGCGGTGGGAATGATACGCCCGCCACCAGCACCGCGAAAATCACAGGCTTCTCCGTTTTGGGTGTGGATGGTGTGATCGACCAGAGTGCCGGCATCATTACCGTCACACTGCCGGTTGGGACGAATGTCACGGCGGTAGCACCGGCCGTCACCGTTCCTGCGGGAGCTGTTGTCAGTCCGGTATCCGGTGAGGTCGTGAACCTTACCAGCCCGCTGACCTATACCGTAGCGCTGGGCGCGGAAAGCAAAAGCTATACCGTCACCGTTATCTTTGAGCGAAGTATTTCCCAGCAGCTTTGGGATAAGGTGGCAGAGAACAGCGACGTAGCGGATCACCAGACCAGCTACGGACACAGATTTAACTAAACAGAAAGGAGAGAGCCATGAAAACAACGAAATGGCAAAGGGCAGTATCACTGCTCCTTTGCCTGCTCATGGCGATGAGCTTCCTTACGGTTACCGCACCTAAAGCGTATGCAGCGGATGATGCCACAGCGACGGTACAAGTGGACTGGCCGCAGTTGAAGAGTCTTAAAATTACAGATGGGTATTTTTATGACGAGACTACCGTGGCTGCATCGACATTTGCATGCAAGGTGAAGGACATAGAAATCACCAACTACGAAAGTATTCATACGAACGAAGAGGGACTGGCAGGCACAAAGGTAATAGGTGAAGTGTGCATCACTGTCATGGACCCCGTAAAAGTTGAAAACGGAACGCCGACAAAAACCTCGGCGGATTATCCAGATGTATTGCGTGTAGCCAGGAAAGGCTATAGTGGTGAAACGACTGTTACCGGAGCCTTGCTGTATGTAAAGAACATACTGTATGCAAAACAAGTTACAGGAGAGACTTATTACGGAGATGGCGTAGGAATTCTTCCCACAATACGCATTGACAATGGGACTCAGAAGTATTATTACCACCTTAAAATAGTTCCTGTTACGGAAACGGCAGAGAACACTCCGCCCACTATTAAGGAGGGTGTGGAGAATCCCGTGACCATTGATGTCACCGTCAACACGGCGTGGCAGCTGGATTTGACTAGCATCTTTGAGGATGCGGACAAGGATACGCTGACCTACTATGTGAAGATAGGGGATGCCGAGGCGGTTGCAACAGGGGCCAATTACAGCTACAGGCCGGAAGCTGCCGGAATGACCACGCTGGTGTTCACCGCCTACGATGGCAAGGCCTACAGCCAAGAGTATAAGGTGACGCTGAATGCTACGGCAGGCGAGACGCAAAGCTACGAAATTACCACCACGGCAGAGGGAACATATAGTCTATACGAAAGCTCCAAATCTGCCCCCATGGGAAGCGTAGAGGTCGAAGTAAATGGCACACCTAGCAACAAGGCGAAAACGGGAGATACCGTTGTGGTCAAAGCTGTTTCTCAGAAGTTCGGGGTCGGTGACAATAATTTCTATGATGCCAAACTCGACAAATGGGAAGTGACAGGCATTCCCGGTCTATCGGACTCCAAATTGAAAGAAGCGAGACTGGAGTTCACCATGCCGAATAATGACGTTTCTCTCAAGGCTGTATTTGTAAAAGCCGGCTCTGCTGTCACATTAACTGCAAATTTTCCTGTTGCAAGTGATTTGTTATTAACCGTTTCAGGCATTACAATCGCTGCTACATATGACGTCAATTCTGGTAAGCAGCACAAATTTGACTCTGTTGCGGATACAGTGGCTATCGGCACAGAAGTCTCCGCAACCATTGCGCCAGTCAGTAATCCTAAAACGGGTAACAAGTTAGTCGGATGGGAAATCACAAACACAACGAAAGAAGAGACCGTAAGTGTTGAATATAAGGATTACCCCACTCAGATCGGCACTATCCAACGGCCTTACTTCACTGTTGACGGAACTTCAAATTATACCATTAAGGCCATCTTTGCAGCGAAGGATTATGGTGATGTGAATGTCACGGTAAATGATGAGAGCATGGGTACTGCTACAGCTCAGATTGGCTCAGAAGAAGCGGCAACAAAACTTTTCGGTGTAGTTGAAGGAACGGAGGTCAAGCTGCAGGCGCAGCCAAAGACCGGATATGTCTTCCAAAGCTGGAGCGCGACTTATGGTTCCGATAATACTCAGGTTGATATTGCGAATAGCACTGCGACTCAGACAACCTTCCTTATGCCGGAAACCAATCATCAAGCCGTCAATGTGGTCGCCACTTTCGCGGAAGATCCCAACTATCTAAGTGAAGCGTGTGATTTGGAAAAGGTTGCCCTGCTTGATGCCAATGGCAGCCCGGTCGGTGAATACGATCAGGATGGTACGGTATTTACTATCACGCTGCCTGCTGATATGGATACAACCAATCTGGCCAATATGATCCTGAAATTGACGTATTCCAAGAATGCTCAAGTCTTTAAGGAAGGATCTAAGACGGCGTGGGATGCGAACGGACAAGCCTGCAATATGACGCTGGGCACGGCCACAAAGTTCATCGTGCGTTCGCAGAAGGATCTTGCGGAAGGCGACGAAGGTCCTACTCAAGAGTACACCATTACCATTCAGCAGGCTGCAGCGCCTGGTACACCCACCCTGTCCAACGGTTCTGCTACCCGCAGCAGCAAGACCGCCGCAACGGTGAAGTTTACCACCAATGAGGCAGGCACCTACTACTATAAGGTAGTGAACCACGGTGCGGCGGCTCCCACGGCGGATGAGATCATGAAGTCCACCACCAAGGGTACGGCCAGCGCAGGCGAGACGACCTTCACCCTCAGCAATCTGACCGAAGAGGCCCGTGATATCTACATTGTAGTCGTCAGTGCAGCTGGCGGCAAGAGCACACCCCTGAAGGTGGAGATCCCCGCTTATGGTAGTGATGTACCGGATACCGGTGCGTATAAGATTTCGGTGAGTACCCCCAAGGGCGGCACCATCACCACCAGCCGCACAAAGGCCAACGCGGGCGATGAGATCATCGTCACCGTAACGCCCGACGACGGCTATCAGATGGTGTCTGGTTCTCTGACCTATACGCTGGCAAAAGAGGGCGGCGAAACCAAAACCATCACTAACAACCGCTTTACCATGCCTGCGGGCGATGTGTCTATCACCTGCAAGTGGGAGACTGCCACAACGACCGCCAAGGGCATCACCAGCTTCTCCATCAATGGCGTGGCCGGTGCGGTGAACAACAGCACCAATACCATTACCATCACCATGCCCCGCGGCACAGATGTGACGAAGCTGACCCCAGTTATCGCCACAAACGGTGTCAAGTCCCTAACGCCCGGTAACGGCGTAACGGTGGACTTCACCAATGCCGTGACCTACACCGCCGCCATGGAGGACGGCAGCAGCAAGACCTATACTGTTACGGTCTACGTGGACAAAGGGACGTTGGCCGATCAGTTCTGGGATAAGCTGACTGATTTCGCCACCCAAGTTCCCTGGTGGCAGTATGCCGAAAAGCAGCAGAGCACCAGCAAGTATCCCAAGTATTGGTAAGTAGATGGCTCCCGACCCCACAGACACCCTGAAATACCAATCGCAAAACGAACAAAAGAGCAGCCATTCCTAGGAATGGCTGCTCTTTCTCTGTAATGACTCAGGCACGGGCGTGATGGGCGTTGGCCTCCCCGTGTGCCTGAACCCCGCCTACCCCCACGGCATGACACTATGGGGCTCTGAAGGGGCTGAGTGCGACTGCGAAAGCAATTGCTATACGCCGCGCGACTCACGAAACGTAAATACGCATTTGATGTGTCAGAGCAGGGATGCCAGTTAAGCATTGAGCCAGTTGTCGAGAATAGGCCGCATCGGTTGAATAAATGAAGGAAGACCACTTGCCGAAAACAGCAGGTAGCCTTCCCTTAGATAGAGAGTGATTTCCTTGGAATTTGTCCTTCCGAACGTATTGACAATATACTCGATTATGCTACGCTGGGATTAGGGGGCAGGTGCGGGGGTACGAAGTTACATTTCCCCGCCTGAGCGTGACTGTCTAGGCCGCTGGGGTCACTGCGGAGTTGCGGAAGGCACGGTGCTCGTGCCACTTCCTTGCTCAGACCGCTTTTTGAGCCCCAAATCTCCATCTGAATACTCATTAATGATGGTAGAAATTTCATCGTCAACCCGAAGAACAGTCAAAGAAGCATAGCGCAGATTATTTCTCCAATCCTTTCTGCGAAAGGTTTGCTTTACATCCTCAAAGGCGTTTTCGCTATTAAGAATGATAATCATATGAACCGTCGAAATATTCTCGTTGGATAGCAAGTTGAAGACAACATCTGAGGCAAGTGTGTCACGGCCTTTGAAGTAATAGAAGAACCATGCTTCTTCATTTGTGCTATTAATCAGAAAATAGCGCATATTCTCATAGCTTTTTTCTGAATCTTCCGTATCTTCCAAGTGCTTTGGTGGATAAGGAATAAGGCCAGCCGTTTCAAATGTTCCTTCTATAAAGCGAGTCAGACGCTCACCATAGTAGATTTGTTGCCAAGACCAAATTAACTCAATTAGTTCTCGTGCGTTTCTTATATACCTTGCTAAATCAATATCCAACCCCAGTCTATATGCTACCCGATTCCATTCTGCTTTTGATTTTACATTATCTGTCCTTAGAAATCGAGAAAACAGGCTTGGGGCGAGTTCATATTTGGTTGCAATATCCACCTGCGAAACTCTTGGATTTTGCTGTAGGAACAAGTTGATTACATCTTTTACCAGTTGAGGATCTTTGGGGAAATTATCTCTACTTCCTGTAATTTCCATCGTTCGCATATAGTAGTCTTCAAATTTTTCCAATTCTTTTGGCATCTTTGCATCTTCACCCATATACAAACCTCCCAATTTGTTTGATTAATAGTACCACAAGAACGAAAAAAAGTCAACGTAAGATAAGCGAAATGGCGTTTGGCAGAAATGATTGTATTAACATTTTGAATGTTATGATTTATTTTTTTACATCTATATATTGACTTTTATCGCCACCTGTGTTATTTTAGAGGAGAAGACAGATAGTCTTCAAGTTATTTCTCTGAAATAACGACAAAATACGGGCCGGCTCGCCCGGAATCAACGCCTGCGGAGATACATCTATCTACGAAACAGGAAGTGGCTGATAGCCATCAGAGCCTTAAGCAAGAGTACGGGAAGGCCGTCTCGGAATTTACGCCTGTGGAAATGCTATCATTGACGAAGCAGGAAGGCTGAACGAAAAGCCTCGGCCAATAAAAAAGCACCTCCCGCTTGCCGGCGGGAGGTGCAGGATACAAGACAGCGAGAAGCCATCAAGTACCAGTGCAAGGTTATTTTATCATGGCGTCTCGGAAAAATCAATTAGAAAAGGAGACGCCATGAATCCCATTTTACTCGATCGCCGGGACTCGGCGAAATACTTAGGGATCTCAGTTTCAAATCTTGACCGCCTTCGCGCAGCGGGGGAACTTCCTGCTGTCCAATACCGGCGCAAGGGAAACGTCCGCTATCGCGAAGAGGATTTGAGGAAATTTATCGAACAGCGGCTTGATGGCGTGGCTCGCGGCAGAGCGGATTTTTGCCCCAGCTTTCGCGGTGGTAATGGAAAGAGGGGGGCGTAATTGATGCCCCGGAGAAAAGAAAAGACAGTAGTTCGAAATGGAATCGAGTACTATTATAAAAGCATTCGCGATGAACGCGGAAAGTATATCACTGTCTATGGTAGAACAATTGCAGAGCGCGACGAGAAGGTAAAAAAGCGGGAGGCCGAGATTCGTCTTCGCCGCAAAATTAAGGAATTCCCAACTTTCAGCGAACGCGCAACGGAGTGGCTGTCGGATAAGTCCGCTGACCTAAAGCGGAACACCTATAACAATTATGAACAGATCATCCGCACACACTTCATCCCTGTGCTTGGTGACAAGCGATTGATCGACATCACCGGCGAAGATATAAAGAAGGCTATGGCTGTAGCAGAGGCGCAGTCCGCGTCCGTTTATCGCAAGGCTTCTATGCTAATCAAACAGATTTTTGCCGATGCCCTCACCTGTGATTTGATCCAGGTTGACCCAACGACAAAGTATACCTTTAAACGCGTGAGGCGCGAAAAAGAGGATACAGGGGAGGAATACTTGACGGATGCGCAGGTTGCCACGCTACTTGCCGCGATCAAAGGAATTTATCCTCTGGAAACGTTTGTCAAATTGGGGCTTTATGCAGGACTGCGGCGCGAGGAGTCTCTGGCACTCCAATGGGACTGCGTTGATCTCAATGCGGACACTCCGCAGATCGAGGTTACGCGTACATGTATCTTTTGCCACAATCGTCCGGAGATTTCCAATGTGACCAAGACCGCAGCTGGCCACCGTAATATACCTATTCCAGTGCCCCTTTTCAATCATTTGAAAGGAATCAAAAAGAGCGTTGCCTCTGATTTCGTCATTTGTAATAGCAGTGGACTTCCCTTAAGTGAGACTCAGTTCCGGAATATGTGGCGAAAGATAAAGCGACGCAGCGTTGGACCGGACGAATATATCCGCTATAAACAGCATGGAAAGAAGTCTCATTCCGTCAATCGGGAAGCAGGCCGGACTGCTGCCCACAATCCCAATGTACGCTATATCATTGACTTCCCGGTTAAAACACACATGCTTCGAAAGACCTATATCACAAACCTGATTTATAGTGGGGTCGATGTTCGCACGGTAATGGATTATGCCGGGCACAAGAATCCCGATGTTACCCTCAAAATCTACGCACAGGCCAAGAGCGCAGAAAAACGGACAGAGTCTGCAAAGCAGATCAATGAGGTTTTCCCGTCCGATCCTACCACATAACTATCCCCCGCAGGCACCATACGCACACCTTAAAAGACAAAATCGACGACAAATTTCATTCGTCAAACCCGCAAGTCGTTGCAAATACAAGGGTTTCTGCCAAGTGAGCGTAAGAAGTACGGTCTCAAAGCAGCTCGTCGTGCGCCCCAGTTCTCCAAGCGCTGATCGGACGCAAATTCACAACTCAAAAGCTCAAAAACCCCGGAAAATCCGCATTTTCCGGGGTTTTCTTATGCTCATTTTTCATAAAATATGACTGGTTTTCTTCATCCTTTCCTTTGACCATCGACCGTTTTGCAAAGCTTATTATACCACGCAAGCATAAGGCCTACGTTAAGCAAGAGGTCTTTGGGGCGATTGGAACAGCGAAAGACTGGCTTTTACTACCCGGTTGACAAAACGGACCATTTCCTCTTTGCTGTACTTGTCATAGCCCTCCACGACGACATGCATCAAACCGTTTGACAGATGGGTATACATCATTTCCAGCTCTGTCTCACTGGCTCCGGGCAGTTCTTTCCGCCAGTAAGCAATGCTGTCCGCCTTGGCCAGGGCAATCATCCGCATGAGGACCGTTGAGTTTGTATTCCCCAAAAT
>ERZ772860.1812-NODE-1812-length-13587-cov-5.170337_pt1 | contig 13587 bp, 10 predicted proteins | sample MGYA00511342_ERZ772860 | MGnify/ENA primary metagenome ERZ772860 (study PRJEB29015, sample SAMEA2737665) | human gut metagenome | biome: human gut; feature: human-associated habitat; material: faeces | place: China | collected 2012 ... | reverse complement strand
CTCCAAAGGTCACAATAAGCTTGTTTTTCCTGTGACCTCCAAAGGCATATATCATCTGTGATTTTTGCGCATCTATACATCCCGTGACAGATATAAGTCCGGACGATTTTTCTGCCGTTTTTGTCATCTCCTCAAAGCCCGCAAGGGAAAGGAGTGGCTCTGTAAATGCTTTCACTTTCAATTCTCCATTTCTGTCTGTTCAAAATCACCTTGTCGATTTCCAGCTAGTTATATATGTTCATAGCCTTATCCGTCTCGCCCTGCATCATGAGAACTGCTGCATCCATCGCATGACCGATAGCTTCCTCCACCTTTGCCCTGTCCTCAGAACTGAAACGCCCGAGAACATGGTCAGCCAGATCCCAGCCCTGCGGCTTCTCTCCAACACCGACCTTGATACGGCTGAAGCCCTGTGTGCCGGTCATTGCAATGATGCTCTTAATCCCGTTGTGACCGCCGGCGCTGCCGCCCTTGCGGATGCGCAGCTTGCCCACCGGCAGCGACACATCGTCGGAGATCACCACCACATGATCCGCCGGCACCTTATAAAACCGTGCCGCCTCCCCCACCGATTCGCCGGAGAGGTTCATGTAGGTCTGGGGCTTCATCACCAGTATTTTATTGCCGTCCTTCTCAAAAATACCCGTCCACGCCTTGAAGCGCAGCTTGGGCAGTGTGAATTTTTCCTGCTCCATCAGGCTGTCCAGCGCCAGCCAGCCCATGTTGTGGCGGGTGCTTTCGTACTGCTTGCCGGGATTGCCCAGCCCCACCAGTATCCAGTTGACGCCGCCGCTCTGGTTCCGATTGAAAAACAAGGAGCGTCCCTCCTTTTTCTATGGTAATAATAGGGGAACTGCTGTGCGCAGTTCCCCTATTATAGCACCTGAAAATGAATTTGAAAAGCCTTAGTTAAAAAGCTTGGCGATGGAAATCTCCTGATAGATACGCTCGATGGCCTCGGCAAACATGGGGGCCACGGACAGGTACTTGATCTTTTCGCAGCCCTTGCCCATCTCCTCGGGAATGGTGTTCAGCAGAGCCATCTCCTTGATGACGCTGTTGTTGATACGCTCCAGCGCGGGGCCAGACAGCACGCCGTGGCTGGCGCAGGCGTACACGCTGTTGGCGCCGCCCACCTCCACGATGGCCTTGGCGGCGTTGCACAGGGAACCGGCGGTATCCACCATGTCGTCAAACAGGATGCAGTCCTTGCCCTCCACGTCGCCGATGACGTTCATGACCTCGCACTGGTTGGCCTTCTGGCGGCGCTTGTCCACGATGGCCAGATTCATGTGCAGCTTCTGGGCGAAGGTACGGGCACGGGCCACGCTGCCCACGTCGGGGGACACCACCACCATATTCTCGCACTTCTCGCCGAACTTCTTGGCGTAGTAGTCCACGAACACGGGGTTGCCCAGCAGGTTATCCACGGGGATATCAAAGAAGCCCTGGATCTGGCTGGCATGGAGATCCATGGTCAGCACGCGGTCGGCGCCGGCGGCGGTCAGCATGTTGGCCACCAGCTTGGCAGAAATGGGGTCGCGGCTCTTGGCCTTACGGTCCTGACGGGCATAGCCGAAGTAGGGGATGACTGCGGTGACGCGGCCGGCGCTGGCACGCTTGCAGGCGTCGATCATGATCAGCAGCTCCATCAGGCTGTCGTTGACAGGCTTGCAGGTGGAATTGATGAGGAACACGTCGCTGCCGCGGACGGTCTCATACAGGGAAACGCTGGCCTCGCCGTCAGCGAAGCTCTTGACCTCCGCCTCGCCCAGCTTGGTGCCGATGATCTTGCAGATCTCCTGCGCCAGAGCGGGGTTGGCGTTGCCGGTGAAAATTTTGATGTCCTTGCCGTGAGAAATCATGGTGAAACATCCTCCTCTTTTGTTATTTTTTATGTAAAATTTTTTTTACTTTTTCTTGCTTTTGAAGAACCGGGCGGCCCAACCCAGCTTGTTCTCCTGCCGCGCACGGGCAATGGCCAGCGCCCCGGCAGGCACGTCCTTGTCCACGGTGGAACCGGCGGCGGTATACGCCCCGTCCCCGATGGTGACGGGAGCGATCAGGTTGGTGTTGCAGCCCAGGAACACATCGTCCCCCACGGTGCAGCGGTACTTCTTCAGCCCGTTATAATTGGTGGTGACGGTGCCGCAGCCGAAATTCACCCGCTTGCCGATATCGCTGTCGCCTACATAAGTGAGGTGGCTGACCTTGGTGCCGTCGTCCAGTTGGGAGTTCTTCAGCTCCACAAAATCGCCGATGCGGCAGTGGTCGCCCACGGTGCAGTCCGGCCGCACATAGGCAAAGGGCCCCACGGTGGTGTGGCTGCCGATGGTGCTTTCGTTCAGCTGGCTGGCGTTGACGGTGGTGTACTCCCCCACCACGCAGTCCCGGATCATGGAATTGGGCCCGATCTCACAGCCGGTGCCGATGACCGTCCCGCCCCGCAGGATGGTGCCCGGCAGCAGTGTCACGCCGGGAGCCACAGCGCACCGGGGATCCACATAGGTGTTGTTGGGATCGACGACGGTGACGCCGTTCAGCGCCATCCGCTTCATCAGCAGCTCACGAGCATCAGGCATAGCGGCCTGCAATGCGGCGGCGTCGGCCACCGGCAAAAATGCGGGCGGCAGCGTCTCCGCCTGCCAGAGCGTGCGGATACCCACAGCCTCCGCAGGGCAATCTGTCAGGGACAGGCTCTCCGCCAGACGAGTCCGCAGCACAGCGGTGTCGGCGGCGTAAACGGCGCGGGATTCCTCTCCCGCTGTGGGAACCACCGGGCCGGGAACGACGATCACACCGCCCTCGGCGGCGGAAAACGCCTCCTCCAACCTGTCATAAAAGCTCACGCCGGAGATATCATGCAGCGCCTCGGCCGCCTCGTTTCGCCAATTTTCCTCACAAACAACAAAAAACCGCTCAATACCGCAGGCCAACAACTCCTGACACACCCATCGGACAACGGGGCAAAAGAGCATCGGCTGCAGCATCAGCGGTTTCATAGCGGTATCAGCGCCGGCACCGCCGGCGCGAAGATCAATGATCGCCAGTTTGTGATCCATTGGAAAACACCCCCTATAAAGAGAGATACGAATTCTTCTTATAGGTAGTATAACATATCCTACGGGAAAATCCAGTGTTTTCACAGAGAAATTCCAACAACTTTTTGCCGCTGCCGCCGCAAAAAATGGGGAAAAAGGGAGAAAGAACGGTTTTTCCGGAAAATCATCGTCCAAAACGAATATTTTAATGAGAAAAACGGACTTTTTAACAATTTTGATGTTGAATTTTTGAAAGAATTGCTTTATACTAGGGAAGCTTTTTGATAAAGGGGTGGAGAAGTCATGCTGAACATTGTGCTGGTGGAGCCGGAGATCCCACAGAACTGCGGCAACATCGCCCGCACCTGCGCCGCCACCGGCAGCCGTCTGCATCTGATCCGCCCTCTGGGCTTTGATATTTCCGACCGGGCTGTGAAGCGGGCCGGTCTGGACTACTGGCATCTGGTGGAGGTGCGGGACTACGACGGGCTGGACGATCTGTTCCGCCAGCATCCCGAAGCGCTGGCCGATCTGTGGCTGGCCACCACCAAGGCTCCGAAGGATTACACGCAGGCCCGATTCTCGCCGGACTGCTGGCTGTTTTTCGGCAAGGAGACGGCGGGGCTGCCGGAGGACTTCCGCAAGGCCCACTATGACCGCTGCATCCGCCTGCCCATGCGGCAGGACGCCCGGAGCCTGAACCTCAGCAACTCTGTGGCCATCCTGACCTACGAGGCATTGCGCCAGACCGGCTTCCCCGGCCTGTGCGGCACAGGTGAAATGGCAGAGGAACACAACAATACCACTCTGTAAAGGAGACGCGAATATGAACTACAACAAGAAAACCATCATGGACGTAGATGTAGCGGGCAAGAAGATCCTGCTGCGCTGCGATTTCAACGTACCGCAGGACAAGGCCTCCGGCGAGATCACCAGTGACAAGCGCATCGTGGCGGCGCTGCCCACCATCCGGTACCTGCTGGACAAGGGCGCGGCGGTGATCGCCTGTTCCCATCTGGGCAAGCCCAAGGGCGAGTGGAAGGAAAAGCTGAGCCTTGCCCCTGTGGCGAAGCGTCTCAGTGAGCTGCTGGGCCGCGAGGTCATCTTCGCCAAGGATATCGTGGGCGAGGACGCCAAGGCCAAGGCCGCCGCTCTGAAAGGCGGCGAGATCCTGCTGCTGGAGAACCTGCGCTTCGATCCCCGCGAGGAGAAGAACGACCCCAGCTTTGCCAAGGAGCTGGCTTCCATGGCGGAGCTGTACGTGTCCGACGCCTTCGGCACCGTGCACCGGGCCCACGCCTCCACCGCCGGTGTGGCGGCCTTCCTGCCCGCCGTGTCCGGCCTGCTGGTGGCCAAGGAGCTGGAGATCATGGGCAAGGCGCTGGACGACCCCAAGCGGCCCTTTGTGGCGGTGCTGGGCGGCGCCAAGGTCAGCGACAAGATCGGCGTCATCAACAATCTGCTGGAAAAGGCCGACACCATTATCATCGGCGGCGGCATGGCCTATACCTTTGCCAAGGCACAGGGCGGCTCCATCGGCAAGAGCCTGTGCGAAAACGACAAGCTGGACTACGCGCTGGAGATGATCGAAAAGGCCAAAAAGAACGGCGTGACGCTGTTGCTGCCCACCGATACCGTGGCCGCCGACAGCTTCTCCAACGACGCCAAGCGCATGGTGGTCAGCACTATGAACATCCCCGACGATTACGAGGGCATGGACATTGGCCCCGACACCACCAAGACCTTCTGCGACGCGGTGCGCGGCGCAGGCACCGTGGTGTGGAACGGCCCCATGGGCGTGTTCGAGTTTGAGAACTTCGCCGCCGGAACCCGCGCCATGGCCCAGGCACTGGCCGACAGCGGCGCCGTCACCATCGTGGGCGGCGGCGACAGCGCGGCGGCGGTGGAGCAGATGGGCTTTGCCGACAAGATCACCCACATTTCCACCGGCGGCGGTGCGTCGCTGGAGTTCTTGGAGGGGCTGGAGCTGCCCGGCGTGGCGTGCCTTCTTGATAAATAAAGAGGGGATTTCATCCCCCCTTTAGATTTTCCGTGACGATTTGAAATAGATAGAGGAGCTAAGAAAAAAGATGAATCGCAGATATCGTAAAACCATTATCGCCGGCAACTGGAAAATGAACATGACCGCCAGCGAGACCAAGAAGTTCGCCGAGGAGCTGAAAGCCATCATGCCCAAGGCCAAGTGGTGCGACGTGGTGGTGTGCGTCCCCGCCGTCAACATCTCCACCGCCATCCGCGCTTTCAAGGATCTGCGGGTGTCCGTGGGCGCGCAGAACCTGTTCTATGAAAAGTCCGGTGCCTACACCGGCGAAGTGTCCGCCGACATGCTGAAGGATCTGGGCGTGAAGTACGTCATCATCGGTCACTCCGAGCGCCGCCAGTACTTCGGCGAGACGGATCTGACCGTCAACAAGAAGGCGCTGGCCGCGCTGGAAGCGGGCCTGCACCCCATCATCTGCGTGGGCGAAACGCTGGAGCAGCGCGAGCTGGGCATCACCATGGAGCTGATCGCCCTGCAGGTGAAGTCTGCACTGGCCGGCGTACCCGCCGAGAAGCTGCGCAAGTGCGTCATCGCCTATGAGCCGGTGTGGGCCATCGGCACCGGCAAGACCGCCACCGCCGAGCAGGCCGCCGAGGTCTGCACCTTCATCCGCACCACCGTGCGCCACCTGTACGGCGCACGCATTGCCCGCTCCATCACCATTCAGTACGGCGGCTCCATGAAGCCCTCCAACGCGGGGGAGCTGCTGGGCCAAAGCGATATCGACGGCGGCCTGATCGGCGGCGCCAGCCTGAAGCCCGCCGAATTCGTGGAGATCATCAACGCAGCCAATCAGGACTAATACCGAAGAAAGGAAGGTTCCGTCATGAATAAGACGCCCACTACGCTTATCATTATGGACGGCTTCGGCCTGGCCTCTGCCAGCGACGACAACGCCGTAACGCTGGCCAAAACGCCGGTGCTGGATCGACTGTTCAAGGAATACGCCAACACCACGCTGTCCGCCAGCGGACTGGACGTGGGTCTGCCCGCCGGACAGATGGGCAACAGCGAGGTCGGCCACACCAACATCGGCGGCGGCCGGGTGGTATTTCAGGATCTGCCCCGCATCAGCCGCGCCATTGACGACGGCAGCTTCTTCAAAAACGAGGCCTACAACAAGGCCATGGGCGACTGCCTGAGCAAAGGCAGCAGCCTGCACCTGTACGGCCTGCTGTCCGACGGCGGCGTACACTCCCACATCCAGCACCTGTTTGCCCTGCTGCAAATGGCAAAGGACAAGGGACTTACCAAGGTCTATGTCCACTGCTTCCTGGACGGTCGCGACGTGTCCCCCACCAGCGGCAAGGGCTTTGTGGAGGAGCTGCGGGACAAGTGCGCCCAGCTCGGCGTGGGCAAGATCGCCACGGTGATGGGCCGCTATTACGCCATGGATCGCGACAAGCGGTGGGAGCGTGTGCAGATGGCCTATGACGCCATGGTATACGGCGAGGGCATCCAGAACGCCGATCCGGTGGACGCGGTGGCCAAATCCTATGCCAACGGCGTCACTGACGAGTTCGTGGAGCCTGTGGTGTGCGACAAGGACGGCACTATCGGAGACAACGACAGCGTGATCTTCTTCAACTTCCGTCCCGACCGCGCCCGTGAGATCACCCGCGCCATCGTGGATCCGGACTTTGACGGCTTCCAGCGGGAGTTCTTCCCCACCACCTATGTGTGCAACACGGAGTACGACGCATCCATGCCCAATGTGCTGGTGGCATGGCCCCGCGTGGCGGTGAAGAACGGGCTTGGCGAATACCTCAGCAGCATGGGCATGACCCAGCTGCGCATTGCCGAGACGGAGAAGTACGCCCATGTGACCTTCTTCTTCAACGGCGGCGTGGAGACGCAGTACCCCGGCGAGGATCGGGTGCTGGTGCCCTCCCCCAAGGTAGCCACCTACGATCTCCAGCCGGAGATGAGCGCCTACGAGGTGTGCGACAAGTGCGTGGAGCGCATCGAGTCCGGCAACTATGACGTGATTATCCTGAACTTCGCCAACTGCGATATGGTGGGCCACACCGGCGTTCTGGAGGCCGCCATCAAGGCGGTGGAGACCGTGGATACCTGCGTGGGCAGGGTGGTGGACGCCACGCTGAAGATGGGCGGCATCGCCATGATCACCGCCGACCACGGCAACGCCGAGGACATGAAGCAGCCCGACGGCAGCCCCATGACCGCTCACACCACCAATCCGGTGCCCTTTATCCTGTGCGGCGCCGGAAGCCAGCTGCGGCCCGGCCGTCTGGCGGATATCGCCCCCACCATTCTGGATGTAATGGGTCTGGCCTGCCCGCCGGAAATGGATGGACGGACGCTGATTGTAAGATAAAAACCTGGCATGAAATCTTCGATTTCATTGCCAAAGGGATCACGGCCGACTGCGCGCGTCCTTCGGACACACTGGCGGCCGAGAAGTATTTTTTCGCGTCTGCGGACGCGAACTCCGCGAGGCTTTTGTAGGGGCGGACGACTCTGTCCGCCCCTCAATATACCACAACATATTTCATCATTCCCTCAACTCAGGAGGAACCACCTACATGAACATCACTGTCATTGGCTGCGGGCGCTGGGGCTCGCTGATCACATGGTACCTGGATCGCACCGGCCATCAGGTGACGCTGTACGGCCGGCCGGAGTCCGCCCGGATGCAGCGGTTTCTGACTGACCGCAGCAACGACCTACTGACGCTGCCGGAATCCGTGGCGCTGTCCACCGACCTCGCCTGCGTAAAGGACGCGGAGGTCATCATCATCTCCATCGGCTCCCAGAGCCTGCGGGGCTTGATGGAGGAGCTGCGGTCCATGGCACTGCGGGACAAGACCTTTGTGCTGTGCATGAAAGGTCTGGAGATCGGCACCGGAGAACGGCTCAGTCAGGTGGCCCGTGAGTATCTGGACAGCTCCAACGCCATCGCCGTATGGCTGGGGCCGGGTCACGTGCAGGAGTTCTATCGCGGCGTGCCCAACTGCATGGTCATCGACAGCGAGAACGCCGACGTGAAGCAGCGGCTGGTGCGGGAATTCTCCAGCGACCTGATCCGCTTCTACTACGGCAGCGACCTGCTGGGCAACGAGGTAGGCGCCGCCGCCAAGAACGTGGTGGGTATCGCCGCCGGTTTTCTGGACGGTCTGGGCCTTGTGACGCTGAAGGGCGCACTGATGAGCCGGGGCACCCGCGAGGTGGCCCGCCTGATCCGTGCCATGGGCGGTAACGAGCTGTCCGCCTACGGTCTGTGCCATCTGGGCGACTATGAGGCCACGGTGTTCTCCCCCTACAGCCACAACCGGCAGTTCGGCGAATGCTACGTGCAGGGCAAGTCCTACACCCAGCTGGCCGAGGGCTACTACACCGTCAAGGCGCTGGTGCAGTTGGGAAAGCAGTACGGCGTGGAGCTGCCCATCTGCCAATCCGTGTACCACATCCTCTACGAAAACGCCGATCCCCACGAGGCCATCCGCCTGCTGATGGGCCGCGACCTGAAGGGTGAATTCGATAGCTGAACCAAAAAATGTATAAAAAGACCTCTGCTTGTCCAAAATAGGCGGCAGAGGTCTTTTTTTCATTCCGGCAGGCCGCCGGCCGTAACGGGCGGCCATCGGATCGCTCCGGTGAAAGGAGAAGCTATGGAATTTATGAAGCAGCACCGCCGCGCCATCTACATCGCGCTGGCGCTGTGCGTGGTCGCCGCCGGTGTGACGGGATATCTGCTGACCAACCGCGAGACCCCCAACCAGCAGGCCTCCGCCAACCAGCCCGTGGTGGACGTAAAACCCCCTGTGGTAACGCCGGTGACGCCTGACCTGCCGGTTCAGGAGGAGCCGCAGGAGGACGAGGAACCGCCCGTGGAGGCGGTGGCCGAGCTGCTGCCGCAAGTGGTCTCGCCGCTGGACGGTACTACCGTGACGGTATTCAGCATGTCGGAGCTTTTGTATGACGAGACCATGGCCGACTGGCGCACCCACGAGGGGCTGGACATTCAGGCCGCCGAGGGCGACGCGGTAAAAACCGCCGCGGCGGGTGAAGTGACCTCCGTCACCCGTGATGAGCTGATGGGCACCACCGTGTGCATCACCCACAGCGGCGGCTATGTGACCCGCTACAGCAGCCTGCAGGAGAATCCCCCCATCAGTCAGGGTCAGCAGGTAAAGGCCGGCGACATCGTGGGCTATGTGGGCACGGCCGCTGCCGAGGCCAGCATGGGCCCCCACCTGCATTTCGCCGTGGAGAAGGACGGAAGTCTCATTGATCCGAAAGAATATATCAAGTAACTGGCATGAAATCTTCGATTTCATTGCCCAGTGCATAGGGGAGGGGCTCTGCCCCTCCCTTTCGTTTAGCAGGCGACTTGTAAAAAGTTGGCTGCGTTTTTGCAAAAACCGGGAACTTTTTCCACGCCGCCAGCGTCACATAAGCAGGAAGATCCCAAAATGAAGGAGGTTTGTGCCCATGAAACGTATGGTATCTCTCTTGCTGACGCTGGTGCTGGCCCTGCTGCTGGCAGGCTGCGGCGGTAATGCCGCTGCAGCCGCTGACAGCGCTGCGGCGCCCCGCGACAACGGAAGCGGCTACTGGAACACCACCGCCGACACGGACAGCATCAGCGAGGATCAGAACATGGCCTATGAAGCCGAGGAGCCGGGCGCTTCGGCGTACAACGACAGCAAAGCGCAGTCCGACAGGCCCGCCAAAAAGGTCTACACCGGCTACATGGAGATGCAGACGCTGGACTTCGACAAGGCCAGCGGCGACATCGACGCGCTGGTGAAGGAGCTGGGCGGCTACTTCCAGCAGAGCAGCGTTTCCAACCGTGGAAACAGCGGCTATCGCTACGGCAGCTACACCATTCGCATCCCTTCCGCGCAGTTCGATACCTTCCTGCAGAAGGCCGGGACGCTGTGCCATCTGGTTTACAGCAGCACCGGAACGGACGATGTGTCCGAGACCTACTACGATACCGAGGCACGGCTGGAGACCGCCCGCATCAAGCTGGAGCGTCTGCAGGCGCTGCTGGCCAAGGCCACCAGCATGGACGACATCATCACCATTGAGAGCGCCATCTCCGAGACGGAGTGGGACATTGAGAATCTCAGCGGTACGCTGCGGCGCTATGACGCGCTGGTGGACTACGCCACCATCGACGTGGAGCTCAGCGAGGTCTACAAGCTGTCCGGGCAGGACGAGGCCGTCACCACCTTCGGCGGACGGCTGGGTCAGTCCTTCGTCAACGGCCTGCAAGCCGTGGGCAGTGCGCTGGAGGACTTCGCCGTGTGGCTGGCCTACAGCTGGGTATGGTTGCTGGTGATCGCGGCGGTGATCGTGGTGGTCGTCCGCGTCGTGCGCCGCAAGAGCGGCGGGAAGAAATTTTCCCTGAAGCGGAAGGGCAAGGACGCCGATGCGGAGACAAAGGAATGACCGGGCTAAATACAGCGGCAATTGTCCTGCGTAGGGGGCGGCATCTGCCGCTCCCTACGCAAAGTGTGCGCGAAAAAACCGCTGTTCGCCAAATTTTCCCTTGCAATCCGGCGAAAGGTTTGCTATACTATGCAATACGAATTAAATCCTGTGTATTTCATGGGGGAGTAGTTGCGCACCTGCGGGTGCGAGTTAAGTCAACATGCATGGCGGAAACGTCTGGCTTAGCTTGAAACAGCGAGACTCATGTACAGTTCCTATTCTGTACATGCGGCTCGCTTTTTGTTTTGCCGGGCGGAAACAAAAGCGAAAGACCCGCCCTATATCAGCTCGTTATATCGGGACAGAATACCCGTATTCAGGAGGAAGGACAAGATGAAGCACTATCTGGAACAAGCGGACGCCGTATTGCGGGAGGTAGACTCCTGCGAGCAAGGTTTGGCCGCCGCCGAGGCGGAGGAGCGCCTTGTCAAAAACGGCAAGAACAAGCTGGAGGAGGCCAAGAAGGATTCCCTGATCAAGCGGTTTTTCCAGCAGATGGCCGATCCCATGATTATCATTCTGCTGGCCGCCGCCGCCATCAGCGCCGTGCTGGCGGTGGTAGAGAACGAGAGCTTTGCTGACGTGATCATCATCCTTTTCGTGGTGATCGTCAACGCCGTGCTGGGCGTGTATCAGGAGAGCAAGGCGGAGAAGGCCATTGAAGCCCTACAGCAGATGGCCGCCGCCACCAGTAAGGTGCTGCGGGACGGCCAGACCGTCACCATCCGCAGCGAAGATCTGGTGGTGGGCGACGTGGTGCTGCTGGAGGCGGGCGACGCTGTCCCGGCGGATGGCCGTGTGCTGGAGAGCGCCAGCATGAAGGTGGAGGAGGCCGCATTGACCGGCGAATCCGTCCCTGTCACCAAGTTCATCGACCTGATCCACCTGCGGAACAACGCCAACGACGTGCCGTTGGGCGACCGGAAGAACATGGTATACATGGGTTCTACCGTGGTGTATGGCCGGGGCCGCATGGTGGTGACGCAGACTGGCATGGACACCGAGATGGGCAAGATCGCCGACGCGCTGGCCAACGCGCAGGAGGGTCAGACCCCCTTGCAGCGGAAGCTGACCCAACTCTCCGGCATCCTCACCAAGCTGGTGCTGGTGATCTGCGTGCTGATCTTCGGTGTGCAGCTGCTGCGTGCCGGTGAATTCACGCTGGACGTGGTGCTGCATTCCTTCATGATCGCCGTGTCGCTGGCGGTGGCCGCTATCCCGGAGGGCCTTGCCGCCGTGGTGACGGTGGTGCTGAGCATCGGCGTCACCAACATGTCCAAGCGCAGCGCCATTATCCGCCGTCTGACCGCTGTGGAGACGCTGGGCTGCGCCCAGATCATCTGCTCCGACAAGACCGGCACCCTGACCCAGAACAAGATGACCGTGGTGGACGACTACGGCAGCGAGAGAGACCTGACCGCCACCGCCATGACCCTGTGCTCCGACGCCAATCTGGCGGAGGACGGCACCGTCACCGGTGAGCCCACTGAGGCGGCGCTGGTGGCATGGGGCGCCAAATGCGGCCTGCCCAAGCCCCGTCTGCAAGAGGAACTGCCCCGTGTGGGGGAAGCACCCTTTGACTCCGGCCGCAAGATGATGTCCACCATCCACAAGAAGGATAACGGCTATGTCCAGTTCACCAAGGGCGGCCCCGACGTGGTGCTGGAGCGCTGCACCAGCTACTGGGACAGCGGCATCGTCCGACCCATGACGGAGGAAAAGAGGGCTGAGATCTTGGCTGCCAACAAGGCCATGGCCGACAAGGCGCTGCGCGTGCTGGCTGCCGCCCAGCGTACCTATGACGTGCTGCCCGCCTCTATGGAGGCCGACGATCTGGAGCACGACCTGTGCTTCTTAGGGCTGGTGGGCATGATTGATCCGGTGCGCCCGGAGGTAAAGGCCGCCATCGAGGAGTGCCGTCAGGCGGGCATCCGTCCCATCATGATCACCGGCGACCATATCGATACCGCCGTGGCCATCGCCAAGGAGCTGGGGATCCTGGAGGACGGCAAAAAGGCTGTCACCGGCGCGCAGCTCAGCGCCATGAGCGACGAGGAGTTTGAGAAGGAATACCCCAATATCGCCGTGTATGCCCGCGTACAGCCGGAGCATAAGACCCGCATCGTCAATGCGTGGCGCAATGCCGGCTATGTCACCGCCATGACCGGTGATGGCGTCAACGACGCGCCTTCCATCAAGTCCGCTGATATCGGCGTGGGTATGGGTATTACCGGCACCGACGTTACCAAGAACGTGGCGGATATGGTGCTGGCGGACGACAACTTCGCCACCATCGTGGGCGCGGTGGAGGAGGGCCGCCGCATCTACGACAATATCCGCAAGGCAATCCAGTTCCTGCTCTCCTCCAACATGAGCGAGGTCATCTCTATCTTCGTGGCCACGCTGCTGGGCTTCACCATTCTGGAACCGGTGCACCTGCTGTGGATCAATCTGGTGACGGACTGCTTCCCGGCACTCGCGCTGGGTATGGAGGAGGCGGAGCCCGCCATCATGCGCCGTCGTCCCCGTGACGCCAAGGCGGGTATCTTCGCCGGAGGAATGGGTGTGGACGTGGCCTATCAGGGCCTTGTGATCTCGGCGCTGACCATCGCGGCCTTCTTTATCGGCCACTTTATGGAGTCCGGCGTGTGGGAGATCCCGGCAAACGGTCTCAGCCCCGACGGCACCACCATGGCCTTTGTCACCATGTCCATGGCGGAGATTTTCCACAGTCTCAACATGCGTTCCCAGCGGGGCAGCATCCTAAAGCTCCGCACCCGCAATAAGATGATGACTTTCGCTGCCATTGGCAGCCTGCTGGCGACCACGCTGGTGTGCGAGGTGCCCTTCATCACCACCGCTTTTGACTTCACCAGCGTGGAGTGGAACGAGTATCTGGTGGCGCTGGCGCTGGCCTTCTGCGTGATCCCCATTGTGGAGATCGTGAAGTTCTTCCAGCGAAAAGCGGAGAAATAAGCACAAAAAAAGATGACCGGCCAAAGGCCGGTCATTTTTTGTTAT
>ERZ772860.1808-NODE-1808-length-13637-cov-3.108231_pt1 | contig 13637 bp, 10 predicted proteins | sample MGYA00511342_ERZ772860 | MGnify/ENA primary metagenome ERZ772860 (study PRJEB29015, sample SAMEA2737665) | human gut metagenome | biome: human gut; feature: human-associated habitat; material: faeces | place: China | collected 2012 ... | reverse complement strand
TAAACAAAGGGATTAAACCGAATGTAACAGAAGTCGCTATTCCATAAGCGAAACCTTTTAGATTATTATTCATATTATACTTTTTGATAAAATGACCGCAAACATACAAAAAAGTCTTGAAATCTTGAAAACAACCTTCTCCTGTCGCTTGTTTTTATCAAAAATGATGTTTATGAGATATTTCTTTATTTTATTTGCGATTGCCGGCTTGCTTATTAATCCTTCCGCTGCAGAGGCTTGCACCGGTATTACCTTAAAAAGCAAGGACAGTACGACTATTGTAGCACGTACGATAGAATGGGGTGGAAGTAATTTGAACAGCCAGTATGTCGTGGTTCCAAGAGGATACACCGAACGATCGTATACCCCGGATGGGGTTGATGGAATGACTTTCACGGCACGTTATGGATATGTGGGCTTGGCAGTGGAGCAAAAGGAATTTATCGCCGAAGGACTCAATGAGGTTGGGTTATCGGCTGGATTGTTTTATTTTCCAAAGTACGGTGAATATGAGAAATATAATGCCGCAGTTCGGGATAAAAGTATCTCTGATCTGCAATTAGTGTCTTGGTTGTTGGGGGAATGTTCAAATGTAGAAGAGGTGAAAGAGGCTGTTAAGAAAGTGCATGTTATCAATATAGATCCCCGTGCGTCTACCGTTCATTGGCGGTTTGCCGAGCCGTCGGGACGTCAACTGGTTCTTGAGATTATTAAGGGTGAGCTACACTTCTATGAGAATACGTTAGGAGTTCTGACTAATTCTCCCAGTTTCGAGTGGCATCTGACGAACCTGAATAATTATGTTAATCTTTTCCCGGGTACGGCCCCCAATCAACAATTAGGAAATATCGAGTTGTCTTCATTTGGTGCGGGAAGCGGTTTCCTTGGGATTCCGGGCGACGTAACTCCACCGTCACGTTTCGTTCGTGCGGCTTTTTACCAAGCTTCGGCCCCACAACAAGAAACCGCATTGGAAACGGTCTTCCAGTGTTTCCAGATATTGAATAATTTTGATATTCCCGTAGGGATCGAATTCCCATTAGGGCAAGTACCTTGCGATATACCGAGCGCTACTCAATGGACTTCGGTTACGGATATGCGAAACCATGTGATTTATTACCGTACGATGTACAATAGCGTTATTCGGAATATAGATTTACGTTCCATTGATTTCTCCACGGTTCGTTATCGTGCGGTATCCATGGATGGGACGAAGCGACAAGCGGTTGAAACGATCAAAATAGAATAGGGCAGTGAGCTCTTTGGGGGATATCTCGTAAGTCAATAGGATAGGTGATAAAACTCAATGGAATAGGAAACATAACTCAATGGATTACGTTCCCTATTCTATTGGGTTTCGATTGATGATCTAAATCTTATAATAGTAATCCGGCCGCAACTTCCTCCGCAACTGCGTCACCTTTTAGTACAGATACTAAAGCTAGGCCAAAATTGAATACCAAGCCCGGTCCTCTACCGGTTACTACATTTCCATCTACCTCGACAGCCTCGCCTGTTACGGTGGCACCAATCAATTTCGGTTCGAACCCGGGGTAGCAAGTGGCTTTGCGACCTTTTAACAAACCTAGACCGCCTAATACCATCGGAGCTGCGCAGATAGCCGCTACGATACGTCCTTCACGGTATTGTTGTAATAAGACTTCTTTCACCGGTTCCGAATTGTTCAAGTTGGATGCTCCGGGCATGCCTCCGGGTAAGATCAAGGCATCAGCATCCGAAAGATCGATTTCGGTAAATGTGGCGTCAGCCGTATATTCCATATTGTGAGCGCCAATCACTTTACGGTCGTCTGTGATGGAGACTGTTTTCGTGTCTATACCTCCGCGACGCAAAATGTCTACGGTTCCCGTGGCTTCCATTTCCTCGAAGCCATTCGCTAAGAATACGATCGCTTTCTTCATAAGATTCAATTATTTAAATTTGTACACGTAAGTAATAGTACCACTCTGGTTATTAGCGCCGCTGATACTGTTGAACTTCGCCTTTCGAGCCGCGTCCAAAGCGCTTTTACGCATGGAGGCGTTGTCGATATTAGTTCCCCGGCCTACCTCGGCAAATATAACGTTGCCTTTCGGATCTACGGTTATATTGATAACAATACGCCCCTCCTCTTGGATCGTGTAAGCGGGACGAGGGAGACCTCCGGCACCAATGGAACGGCCGTTCAAATTAAATGATCCGTAACCGCCTACGCCTTCATTCGCCCCATGATCAGAGTTACCGAACGGACTTCCTTGGTTACCGGTTCCGCTTTCAGCGTCGCCTTGGCTGTTACCCTCGGCGTTTCCCATACCAAAAGCTCCGGCCACCTTGTTGCTAATGGCTTGTTCCTTCTTGCGGCGTTCCTCGGCCAGACGTTTCTTCTCGGCTTCTTCCCGGCGGATACGTTCTTTCTCCTCCTCTTCTTTCCGTTTCTTCTCAGCCTCTTGTTTCTTGCGTTTCTCTTCCTCATTCTTCTTTTTAGCGTCCTCAAGGGCTACGCTTTCCTCGATATCTTGAGTGATGAGTTCCTGCTTGGGCGTTTCCACTTGCGGCTCCGGTACGGGAGGAGGGGGAGTGGTCGTTTCCTGAGGCGGTTCTTGCCCGGTATACTTGGGCTCGAACATTCCGGCGGCGGCATCTACATTCCCGAAATTAACGAGTACACCCCCGTCTTCATCCGGTACCTCGGTTTTCAATACGGTAAACCAAAGTATCAGTAGAATGACACCGTGAAAAGCAACGGTACCGATCAAACTGTATATGTCATCCTTATTCAGTCTCATATCTGTTATTTCTGCGGACGGGTGGCAAGCACCATCTTGAATTTATTCTCGTTCGCTATATTCAGTATCTTTACAATCTCTTTGTAAGGCACGGTCTCGTCGGCATATAAGGCGACGAACATCTCCGGTTCCTTCGCGTAACTATCTTGCAAGAAAGGAGTGATCTCATCAAATGAGACCTGTACCTCTTTTTGCTTTCCAAATGCCACGTAGTAATTCAAGTTCGCGTCTATCGTTACCCTCGTAAGAGGTTTCGCCGCTGTTTGCTTTTGCGCTTGCGGCAAGGTAACCTTGATGGCGTTCGGGATTACTACGGTAGAGGTAACCATGAAGAAGATCAGCAAGAGGAATATGACGTCGGTCATAGAGGCCATGCTGAACGCTTCGTTTACCTTTGTTCTTCTTTTTAGAGCCATAATTTTTTATAATTGAAAATTGAAAATGGAGAATTGAAAATTAAATAGAGGAGAGTTGGCTCATTTTTAATTTTCAATTCTCCATTTTCAATTAATTAGCCGGTTCATTTAATAAATCCATGAATTCCATCGTACGAGCCTCCATCTTGTTCACGACGTTATCTACTTGAGATACCAGATAGTTGTACGCGAACAATGTAATAATACCAACAACCAGACCACCAACAGTTGTTACCAAGGCCTCATAGATACCACCGGATAATAGGGAGACATCAACATTGGTGCCTGCGTTTGCCATATCGAAGAAAGCACGTACCATACCGGTTACCGTCCCAAGGAAACCAAGCATGGGAGCTCCGGCGGCGGTCGTCGCGATCAAGGGGAAACCTTTTTCCAGTTTAGCGATCTCCAAATTTCCGACATTCTCGATCGCTACGAGTACATCGTTCATCGGACGGCCCAAACGGGTAATACCTTTCTCGATCATACGGGCGGAAGGCGTGTTGGTGCTCCTGCATAAATTGAGAGCCGAGTCCACTTTTCCCTCGTGAATATAGTCTTTGATACGATTCATGAACGTCTCGTCTTCTTTTCCCGCACGGCGAATGATGATCAGACGTTGAACAAAAATATAAATAGCCATCAGAGAGAGCAGTAACAATACCACCATAATCCAACCTCCCTTAAAGGCAAGGTCTATCACATTGATTTCCGCTTCCGTAGGAAGGGTTACAGCCGTTAAATCCGGCATTTGATCTGCCGCCTGAGAGCCCACGGCCTGTAGTGAAAGTAAAATACTCATCGTTTCGAATTATGAATTATAATTTATGATTTATAACTATAAACTGTCACTTGTCAACTATTCAAGCATGCCTTGTATAAAGCGATCGTCTCTTGCAAACCATGGTAGAGCGCATCACAAATCAAGGCATGGCCGATAGAAACCTCCTCCAGCCAAGGGATATTCTTGTTGAAGAAAGCCAGATTTTCTAAGTTCAAATCGTGTCCGGCATTTACGCCTAATCCTAAGTTTTTAGCTAATTGCGCGGCCTCGACAAAAGGAGCGATCGCTTTGTCACGATCTTCCGGATAATAGGTCGCATAAGGTTCCGTATATAATTCAATACGGTCCGTACCTGTTTTCGCCGCTAGCTCGATATTCGCCAAGTCTGTTCCGACGAAGATGGATGTACGGATTCCTTGTGAGGTAAAGGTGTCTACCAATTCGCTTAAGTAATCGAAATTGTCCTTTACGTTCCAACCTGAGTTCGACGTGATGGCATCCGGAGCGTCCGGAACCAGTGTGACTTGGGTCGGTTTTACCTTCAATACCAAGTCGATGAATTTATCACAAGGATAGCCTTCTATGTTAAATTCTGTCCGGATAAGAGGTTTTAGTCCATAAACATCGCTATAGCGTATGTGTCGTTCATCCGGACGGGGATGAACCGTAATTCCTTGTGCCCCGAATAATTCACAGTCTTGCGCCACTTTCAGCACGTTTGGCATATTGCCACCTCTCGCATTACGAATAGTAGCAACCTTGTTAATGTTTACACTTAAATTTGTCATTGTATATCGTATATCTTTTTTCTTTCATTACATTTGCACAAAAGTATCGGCAAATTTAGCAGGATTTAGGGAATTAACAGAATAATGTTGGTGAAAGATTTCATAACAAAGGAAATTCCGGTGTTAAAAAGTTTTGACACAGCGGAATATGCGTTGGCGTTAATGGAGGATTTTAAACTCAAGCATCTTCCGTTATTGAGTGATAGCGCATACCAGTGTTTAGTGTCGGAAAAAGACTTATTGGCGCTGCCGGATCCTTCGGCTACGATCGGTGAGCCGGTTTTATTCGCTCCGGCGATTTCGGAAAATGGACATTTACATGAAGCGTTGGCAATGATAACCCGATATGGATTGAGCCTGTTGCCTGTGGTTTCCGTGGACGGAACTTATTTGGGGGCGATTACCCGGGATCGTTTGGTGGATGCTTTATCCGAGCTATGTAATGCGGAGGCGGCTGGAAGCGTGATCGTATTGGAAATGATGCCACAGGATTATTCATTAACGGATATCGCCCGTTTGGTAGAGGCGAATAATGCCCATGTCCTTAATTTGCTATCCCATCAAGATAAAGATACGGGCCGTCTGCTTATAACCCTTAAGATCGATTTGGAAGATGCCTCTCCCGTGATCCGTAGTTTCGAGCGTTTCAATTATACGGTGCTTTATCATTTTATGGAGAAGGGGATGGTGGATGATATGTTGCGGCAGCGGATGAATGAGTTATTACATTATATGAATATGTAAAGTAAGGAGCGTAGAATGAAAGTTGGAATATTTGGAAGTGAATATCAGATCGAGAGACAGAATCTGATTAAACGCCTGTTTGAGAAGCTTCGTGAACAAGAGGCTGATATTTATGTGGACAGCCCTTTTTATACATTCCTTACCGATGCTTTTGGTTTTGAGCCAGTGGTGAGCGGGCTATTAGTGGGTGATGAGTTTGATCTGGATATAGCCCTTAGCGTGGGAGGAGATGGTACGTTCCTTCGTACGGCGGCCCGGGTAAATAAACAGGATATCCCTATTTTAGGCATTAATACCGGACGGCTGGGTTTCCTTGCGGATGTCAGCAGTAATGAGGTTGAGGATACGCTGGATGAGATTTTTAAGAATTACTATAAGGTAGAGGAACGAACCCTCTTGCGTTTATATACGGAAGACCGTGCGTTTCACGGATATAATTATGCCTTGAACGAGATCGCCGTGCTGAAGCGTGATAGTTCCTCGATGATTACGATTCATACATTCTTGAATGGGGAATATCTGACTTCCTATCAGGCGGATGGTTTGGTAGTGGCTACACCTACCGGTTCCACGGCCTATTCGATGAGCGTAAATGGGCCGATTATCGTCCCGCAAAGTAATAGCATTGTCTTGAGTCCGGTCGCTCCGCATTCCTTGAACGTGCGTCCGTTGGTGATTCCGGATTCAGATATAATAACGCTTCGGGTAGAGAGCCGGAATAAATATTTTCTGATCTCTTTGGATGGACGTTCGGAAATATTCCCGGCAGGTATCGAATTAAAGATGAGCAAGGCCGATTATACGACGAAAGTCATCAAACGCTATAACCATACTTTTTATCAGACGCTTCGGGAAAAATTAATGTGGGGGGCAGATGTGCGAATGAAATAATATTGTGTGCGTCCAGTCTTTGTCCAAATAGTAGCGGATAGTATTGTATTTTGTAAGCTGTTGATAAATAGACTTTTCCGTATGGATAAACTGAGCGTATCTTATGGATTTTGTCCAGTTTTTCTATTATGGGGTAAAAAATAGGGGGTATTCGATGTCCAGCTATGTCCTCTATTTGTCCAGTGCCCTTTTTTGACACACGCTTTTTAACTCTTTACTTTTGTCGGCAGATTAAATCTAGCTTAATGGAAGTATTTTCAATTATTATTCCTGTCTACAATCGTCCGGAGGAGATAGACGATTTATTAAACAGCCTTACCCGGCAGACATATGTACATTTTGAGGTTATCGTAGTGGACGACGGTTCTTCTATACCTTGTGAGCCCATAGTCAATGCCTATAATAACCGCTTGAGGATTCGCTATTTCTATATAGAGAATTCAGGTCCAGGCTTGGCTCGCAATCAAGGGGTACGTTATGCGGAAGGAGAGATCGTGATTGTCTTGGATTCGGATTGTATCGTTCCGGCCAGCTATCTGGAACAAGTACACGAGTCCTTAATGCGTTATAAGGTGGATGCCTTTGGTGGTGCTGACAGGGCGCATTCTTCTTTTTCCGCTATACAGAAAGCGGTCAATTACTCGATGACTTCTTTTTTTACGACAGGAGGGATCCGAGGAAGCCGGAGGCATTTAGATGCATTCTATCCCCGGAGTTTTAATATGGGAATGCGGAAAGAGGTGTATGAAGCCTTGGGTGGTTTCTCTGATATGCGTTATGGAGAGGATATAGATTTTAGTATCCGGATTTTTGCGGCAGGCTATAAATGCCGTTATTTTCCGGGCGCTTGGGTCTATCATAAGCGAAGAACAAATTTCGTCCAGTTTTTCCGGCAAGTATGGCATTCGGGGTACGCTAGGATTATCTTGTACCAGAAGTACCCGGAATCATTGAAATGGGTACATTGCCTGCCGGCCTTATTTGTGGTAGGTCTGCTGGGGGTATGTATTTCCGCTTTTTTCGTTCCAAAGGTATGGGGGCTATTGTTATTTTATATTTCGCTGATCTTTTTTGACGCTTTAGTGAGAAATAAGAACGGAATCGTTGCGTTGTTATCTATCATAGCGGCTTTTGTCCAATTGATCGGATATGGGACAGGCTTTTTGGAAGCGATTTGGAGAGAGGGAATTCTAAGAAAGAAGTATTAAGATAATAAATACTATTTATATGAAGTTTGCGCTGCACACATCTACTGCCATAAGCTCGGTTCTAAAGGAGCCGGAGCATTTCTATGTAGATATTTATTATCTGATCATTTTAATCATCGTCGCTTTTACCCTGCTTCTGTTATCTTTTTTGCGTTATCACCTTTATAAGACAAAAAAGGAGAAAGAACTGAGAGAAATAGCGAGTCTTGTGGATAAAAATGAAATCTTGATACAACGTTATAGTCGTGAGATGTCGCACATCAAGGAGCAATTGGAAGCGAAGGAGAAATGTTTGAAGGAATACCAGCATGCGGCTCAGTGGAAAGCGCATCGTGACGTGGAATCCTTGATCAAGGAAAAGGAGCGTTTGGCGAAGTGTTTGCTGGAACAGTTGGATACGTTCAAGAAGCTGAAGATACTTTCTAAATCGGAAACGATATTGCCGGATTCAGATTGGAGAAACTTGATCGAGATCGTAAATACTCTTTATGATGATTTTATAAGTCGTTTACGTGTCGCTTATCCGGATTTGACGGAGGATGCCATTCGTTTTTGTTGCTTGATCAAATTGCGGCTAACTTCGGCGGAGCTGATGTCAGTCTTGAATGTGACGAAGGATGCTATCTATAAACGCAAATTTCGTTTGAAAAAAGAATTGATGCCAGATGATGATACTCGTTCCCTCGACGATTTCTTGGGAAGCTATTAGATCTGAACGAATAGTTTTCTTGTTAATAACTATGTTTTAGGGCATGATTTCGTTAAATCGAGTTAAGTGAATGAATTTTGCAAATAATTCAGTATGCTACATAACATAAAACCACCTATATTTGCACTGCGTTTTTCATGGTATTAGATTTAAGGTTAACAATTGAGATTGGCTGTCCGTGACGGATAGCCTTTTTTGTATAGAGGCATGAATACACGAATTTTTGAGAACACTGCTTAAGCGCCCCTTTCCGAGGGTAACATCCATACTTTCAAAGTAAGCTAATTTCATCGGCAAAGTAAGTTGACTTGCTTTGGTATTTCAGTTAACTTACTTTGTCAATGAAGCTAACTGTATTTTTGTGATCTTTTTCGGTTATTCTTTGTCTGTTTCGATTTTGTATACAATTGATGTGTTTTTGTACGCTTTTAGTTTAGTTATGCATTTAATAGTCAATTTTTTATTATATAATTTTGTCTTGTATTTTTTTATGATTTCCTTGGTTAGCTGTTAGCACCAATTGATATATAAGGTTTGATGGCTAATAGAAGAGGGGGTAAGGAAAGAAAAATATCAAACGAATATACTTGGGACCTTAACGGACAGAACAAAATATAATATTATTCTGTTGATTGTTGTTGGAGGTAAGATTTCGTATTCCCTTAATTTATAAGAGTATATGCAAGAGAATAGGTATAATACATGTGATCGTTTTTTAGGCGGATTAGAAAAAGACTTTATTATTACGGAACAGATTGAAGATAGTCCATTGACTTCAGAACCTTCTTTTTTGGATTACGGGATAATAGCAGTATGTAATAGAGGTAGTGCGATCATTCATTTGCTTGATAATAAGCATGTATGGAATAAGAATGAATTGATTTTCTTATTTCCGAGACAGTTATGCTCAATGCGGAACGTGAGTGAGGACTTCTCGGCGAAGTTTATCATCATACCACATGTACTACATGGGGATGTATTAAGTTCCTTACGTCATTTTGATCCGGGATTTCATTTTTTCGTGAAGGATCATTTTTACTATAATATAGAGGATAATAATGGTATTGAGCGTTTTCAATCATTTTGCAAATTGATAGAGAATGAGCTTGAGCGGTATCGGGGTAATGGGCTTCTGAGGGAGCGGATTATATGTTACTTGGGGATTTTTTACATGGATGTTTACGACTATTATGTGAAAGTGCGTAAGAAAATCCCTTTCAGGACTAGTTTGAGAAAAGAGCAATTGATCTATGATTTCTGTAGTCTCGTGGCAGAGAATTTCAAGAATCACAAGAATGTCGGATTTTATGCGGATAAATTGAATATAACGACAACTTATTTAAGTGCGATCATGAATGAAAGGTGTGGCATTTCAGCCAAGGAGTTTTTATCTATCTATATAGTGTTAGAGGTAAAGTCGTTGCTACGTGACTCTCGATTAAATATACAGGAGATCGCTATATTGACTAATTTTCCGTCTCAATCGACATTGAATCGCTTTTTTCGTCAACGGACGGGAATGACTCTTTCTCAATATCGAAAACATATATTTTCAACATAATTATGTTTGATTTTCATATTATTTCTATAACTTTAAACTTCTGCTGCAATCGTTATTATAGTTCATTTGTTGTATAAATAATAGAGGAGATTGCTTGATTGATTTAAAGTTGGGAATTAGTGGTTATAATTTAATATGACGATGGGACAATGTAATAAAATGCTAGAGGAAATGAGCTTTAATGCCCTATTCCAGAAATTACCTGTTGGAATTGAAGTTTATGACGAGAGGGGGCAGCTAGTGGATCTCAATAGGACGGACGAGAATTTGTTCGCTATAAGCCGGAAGGATATTATGGGAATAAATCTTTTCGAGAATCCTAATTTTCCAGAGGACAAGATCGCTCGTCTGAAACAGGGAGAAATGGTTGTGTTCGATTGTAATTATGAATTTGATAATATACAAACGAATGAGTACTATAACATAGACCCAAAAAAGGAAGGTACAAATTTACGTCTGTCTATTAAATGTGTGCCGTTGGAAGGAGAGGCTGAAGATATCTGTGGATATGTACTAATGTTTACGGATGAGACGGAAGAATATCAAAAGTCGGAGAAAGTAGAGGAACTGTTCACGAAGTTGAAAACGGTTATGCGTTGCAGTGATTCCTTGCTGTGGGAATATGATGTTAAAACCGATAAGATGCATATCGATCTGGATTTACGTGTTTTAGGTAATAAATCCAGATTGAGAGCAAGTAACTTGACAACGAAAAAAGATTTTTGTGAGATCGTACATCCGGAAGATCGGGAAAGGGTACTTGTACAAGGCTTTGAAAAGATTGTTACGGGTGAGATCGGTGAATATAGTATTCAATACCGACAGCTTTTTGAGGGGCAATATGTTTGGGTGAGAGCGTATGCGTACCCTTATAAATATGATGAGGCGGGAAGACCAGCGAAAATCCTTTATTACTTGATGGACATAACGGATGAGACCGCCATGCAAGATAAATTGCGCTGGGTGGAACGAGAGCGTCAACGGAAAGAATATGAGTTAGCTAAGGCTAAAGAGGCGAATCGGCTTAAGTCTATGTTCTTGGCGAATATGAGTCATGAGATCCGTACGCCTTTAAATGCTATTGTTGGTTTCGCGAATATACTGGCAGAGACCAAGGAGATAGAGGAGGAGGAACGAGAGTTTTATGTGGATATCATTGACAAGAATAGTGAATTGCTTCTGCAATTGATTGAGGATATCCTTGATTTCTCAAAGATTGAGGCGGGAACCTTTGACATTACGAAGAGAAATTTTGATTTTAAGGAGATCTGTGAGGAAACTTATGCGGTACATGCCTTGAAGATTCCGAAAAACGTTCGATTTGTTTTCGACCAGGGCTCACAACCCGTGACCGTTTTCTCAGATCCGAAACGAGTCGTACAGGTTATTTCTAATTTCTTGACAAATGCGATTAAGTTTACTTCGGAAGGTGAGATCAAATTAGCCTATAAGGTATCGAATGATGAAATACGAGTTTCGGTCTCGGATACGGGAATGGGAATCTCGGAGGAAGATTGTAGAACTATATTCGATCGCTTTGTTAAGTTGAACGCTTGCAAACAAGGTACCGGATTAGGATTGGCGATTTGCAAAAATATTATCGAGAAACTAGGGGGACGAATCGGGGTAGAATCTACATTGGGAGTAGGTTCCACTTTTTGGTTTACCTTGCCTTTGAAGGAGATTAAAGAGAATGAACCTAAGTTCTAAGGGGATATATATTATTTTACGGATATGTTTTAAAGCATGGTTTTGTTAAATCTGGTTAAGTAAATGAGAATTGCAAATAAAACATTATGCTACATAACATAAAACCTCTATATTTGCACTGTGTTTTTCATGGTATTAGATTTAAGGTTAACAATTGAGATTGGCTGTCCGTGATGGATAGCCTTTTTTGTTTCAAAAAATTATAACCATGAGATTTTAGGAGTGTAGCTGAAGGTTTTTTCGTAAATTTGCGCTCCGTTTGTAATACTAGATCCTGTATTTAAGTGTATGAAAAGAGTATTCTGTCCAAAATGTGATAATCAGTTGTCTTTTGATGAGACCAAATATCCGGAAGGGAAGGTATTAGCCTTCGTCTGTCCGCAGTGTGGAGCGCAATTTAAGATTAAATTGGGCCGAAAGGTGGTGAAGACGGCTACCGGTGAGGAAAAAGAGGTGAAGGAACCGGATTTCTCTTGTGGTTATATTACCATTATCGAGAATGGTTTTGCTTTTAAGCAAGATCTACCATTAGTGATGGGAGATAATGTGATTGGTCGCCGTAATAAGGATACGGAAGGTGTAGATGTCCCTATTATCACGAGCGATCCAAGTATGGGGCGTAAGCATTGTGTGATTAATGTAAAGAAAGACACTAATGGCAAGTTCGTTTATATGGTGCGTGACTTTCCTAGCTTGACCGGGACTTTTGTGAAAAATGTATTGGTCGGTAAAAAAGAACAAGTACGTATCGGGGAAGGTTCGATCGTAACGATTGGCGCTACTACTTTTATCTTACATTCGGCGAACGAGGGAGAAGAAGAGGAATAAATATAAAAAACTTCAGAGGCTGTTCCCGTTAATGATCTCGATCTTTAACTTCGGGTCGGAATGATGGCAGATAAGGGATTTTGGCGTTTGTTTTGGGAGTGAGTTATAAGATATATGCTCATTCCGGGATACAGCTCTGAAGTATCACTGAGAAAACAAGGCTCATAGGTATTAAGATTAAGCCGATTAACATAAAGAAATGAAAAGAACCGAAAGAATAGTTGTATTAACTATGGTTAAAATAGGCTCTTAGGGTTTGTTTTTCTAGAAATTAGCTAACTTTTTGTGTGGTTTTTGAAATGTTAATGAGCACGAGGTTAAATAGAAATATGGACAGTCATGGAGCAGGTTCCTAAACAACAGCCGGTAAATAAAACAGCATTCCGGGTATTGGTGGCGTTAAGTGTTACGCATTGTTTGAATGATTCGTTGCAATCCGTTATCTCGGCGGTTTATCCACTTTTCAAGGATGATTTAGCGTTGAGCTTCGCCCAAATCGGGTTGATTACGCTTGTTTATCAATTATCCGCTTCTGTTTTCCAGCCTATAACCGGTTTGGTTTTTGATAAGCGTCCCGTGGCTTGGTCGTTACCTATTGGTATGAGTTTTACGTTGGTCGGCTTGTTGAATCTCGCTTTTTCCTCTACGCTCCATTGGGTCTTGATCTCCGTATTCTTGATAGGTATCGGGTCTTCGGTTTTGCATCCGGAAGCGTCCCGGATCACCTCGCTAGCGTCGGGAGGGCGTAGGGGATTGGCGCAATCGCTTTTTCAAGTGGGTGGTAATTTGGGCGGATCGTTAGGTCCGCTACTGGTTGCTCTATTGGTGGCGCCTTATGGACGGACTCATATCGCTTTGTTTTCTATACTAGCATTCGTCGCTATTTTGGTGATGATTCCTATCTGCCGTTGGTATAAGGCGTATTTGAGTCGGGTGAAATGGCAGAAGAAGTCGGGTGAGACGCATGTGGAGATGCCTCTTTCTTTGGGAAAAACAGTCTTTTCGATCTCGATATTGCTGACCTTGATTTTCTCTAAATATATCTATATGGCTAGTTTGAATAGCTACTATACCTTTTACTTGATCCATAAATTTGGGGTGAGTGTACAGACTTCGCAGATCTGTTTGTTCGTCTTCCTGATCGCTACGGCCATGGGAACTTTGGCGGGTGGTCCTATCGGTGATAAGATAGGACGGAAATATGTGATTTGG
>ERZ772860.1807-NODE-1807-length-13644-cov-3.825521_pt1 | contig 13644 bp, 11 predicted proteins | sample MGYA00511342_ERZ772860 | MGnify/ENA primary metagenome ERZ772860 (study PRJEB29015, sample SAMEA2737665) | human gut metagenome | biome: human gut; feature: human-associated habitat; material: faeces | place: China | collected 2012 ... | reverse complement strand
GGAAACACAAGCCGCTTCTCTTCGCTCGGCGGTCGATACGTTAATCGCACAGCTGCGGACCGCCCATTCGGACCGGCAAGCCGTTCGAGAGGAAATAAACTCGATCGAGCGCCGCAGACAGGAGCTGACAACAGAAACCGCCGCGCGCGAAACAGCGCGCGCCGGATTGAAAAAGCAGATTCAGGAAATCGAAGCGGAGACGGCCGCGCTGGTTCGGGAGCGGCTTGACCGCGAGGCGCGCAAAACCGCGGCGGACGCGAGCGCCCGCGCGGCTTCCGAAAAGGTCATCGAACTGGAACGCGAATACACGCGGCTGGAAAACGCCGTCAACGACGCGGAGCAGGAACAGACGCGGATCTGCGGGCAGATGTGGGAGAGCTACGAGCTGACGCCAGGCGAGGCGGCGGCCCGCGCAAAGCCGGTTGAAAACAAAGCGCAGTCGCAGCGGCGGATCGCCGAACTCAAATCAAAAAAGCGCGCCCTTGGCGACGTGGATACCGGCGCGATCGACGAGCTGAACCAGGTCAAGGAACGCTACGCCTATCTGACGGCGCAGCAGAACGATCTGGAAAAATCCTCGCGGGAGCTGACGGAATTGATCGACGGCATTACCGACGAGATGAAGACGCTCTTTGAAAAGACCTTCGACGAAATTAACGATTCTTTCGGCACGGTTTTCCGAGAGATCTTCGGCGGCGGCCGGGCGGAGCTGATGCTCGCCGACAGGAGCGACGTGCTGAACTGCGGCATTGAAATTCACGTTCAGCCGCCCGGAAAGAGCCTGAAATTTTTGAGCCTGCTCTCCGGAGGCGAAAAAGCGCTCGTCGCCATCGCGCTCTATTTCTCAATCCTACGCATTCGACCGTCGCCGTTCTGTGTGCTGGACGAGATCGACGCGGCCCTCGACGAGCAGAATGTGGCGCGCTTTGCGGCTTATCTGAATCGTTTTTCGGACAGGACGCAGTTTATCCTGATCACGCACCGCCGCGGGACGATGGAAATGGCGGACAAAATTTACGGCATCACCATGCAGGAGCAGGGAATTTCCAAGGTCATCCCGCTCGACATGGCCGAGGTGGAGAAGCGCTTCATGAAAAACGGCTCGGCCGGATAAAACAGACCGCGGAAGGGGTTTGAACATGGGATTTTTTGAAAAGATAAAGCAGGGGCTGAAAAAAACAAAGGACAGTATCGGCGCGATGCTGTCAAGCATTTTCTCCGGCCGCCGCGTCGACGAGGAGCTGATGGACGAGCTGGAAGAGGCGCTCATCCTCGCCGACCTCGGCGTAGAGTGTACGGAACGCGTTATGACCGAACTGCGCGCGCGCATCCGCGAAAAACGCATTGAAGAATCGGAACAGGTGCGCGACGAGCTCCGCGATATTCTCAAAGGCATTCTCGCCGGCTGCGGCGGCGCGCTCAAACTCGATACAAGCCCGTCCGTCGTGCTTGTCATCGGCGTCAACGGCGTCGGAAAGACGACGACGATCGGAAAAATCGCCGGCCAGCTCGCCGCGAACGGCAAGAGCGTCCTCTTAGCCGCGGGCGATACGTTCCGCGCGGCCGCGGCGGAGCAGCTCGGGATCTGGGCGCAGCGCTCCGGCGCGGCGATCATCGCGCGCGGAGAGGGCGCCGACCCGGCCTCCGTAATCTTCGACGCGATCCAGTCCGGCAAGGCGCGCGGCAGCGACGTCATCATCTGCGACACGGCAGGGCGGCTGCACAATAAATCCAACCTGATGAACGAGCTGGCGAAAATCGACCGGATCATCAGCCGCGAGCTGCCGGACGCCGACAAGGAGGTTCTGCTCGTGATCGACGCGACGACAGGGCAGAACGGCCTGATTCAGGCAAACGAGTTTAAAAACGTCGCCGGCGTGACCGGGCTGGTGCTCACTAAGCTCGACGGCACGGCCAAAGGCGGCATTGCCGTCGCCATCGCCGCCTCGTGCGGTCTGCCGATCCGCTATGTCGGCGTCGGAGAGCAGATGGACGATTTGATGCCGTTCGACGCCGGACAGTTTGTCGACGCGCTGATAGAAGGAGGCGGAACACATGCGGTATAACGGCAGACGCGCGGACGAGCCGCGTCCGCTTCGCTTTACGGTCGGTTACTGTGAATATCCGGCCGGGAGCGTACTCGTAGAGACAGGCAAGACGCGCGTTTTATGCAACGCCACAGTCGAGGCGCGCGTGCCGCCCTACATGTTCGGAAGCGGCAAGGGCTGGGTCACGGCTGAGTATTCCATGCTGCCCGCGGCGACGAAGGAGCGCACGCGCCGCGACATTCAGAATATGAAGCTGTCGCCGCGCAGCGCCGAAATTCAGCGGCTGATCGGCCGTTCGCTCCGCAGCGTGACGGATCTGGCGCTGCTCGACGGACTGACGATAACCGTGGACTGCGACGTCTTGCAGGCTGACGGCGGCACGCGGACAGCGTCGATCACCGGCGGCTATCTGGCGCTTTGGCTCGCCTGCGAAGCGCTGCGGCGCGACGGGCGGCTGCCCGCCAATCCGCTCCGCGGCGAGGTGGCCGCGGTTTCCGCAGGCATTGTGGACGGGGAGATTCTCTTAGACCTCGATTACTCGGAGGACAGCCGCGCCGAGGCGGACTTTAATATGGTCATGACGGCGGACGGCGACATCGTCGAGTTACAGGGGACGGGCGAAGAGCGTCCGTTTACGCAGGCGGAGCTGGCGCGGATGCTCGCGCTCGGCCAGAAGGGGATTGCCGAAATTTGCAGGATAAGGCGGGAATACATGTGCTGAAAGAGATCGTCGCGGCCACAAATAACGCCGGCAAGCTGGCGGAGTTCCGCGCCATTTTGGAACCGTTGGGGTTTGCGGTCGTATCGATGGCGGAAGCCGGTATATGCGTGGATCCGGAAGAAACGGGCGAGACTTTTTCTGAGAACGCGCGGATCAAGGCGGCAGCCGCGGCCGCGGCCGCGGGGATGCCCGCGCTCGCCGACGATTCCGGGCTGTGCGTAGACGCGCTCGGCGGCGCGCCCGGCGTCTATACCGCCCGCTTTGGCGGAGAGATTCCGCAGGCGGCGAAAAACGCGCTGCTGCTGGAAAAGCTCGCGGAAACCGCCGATCCCGACCGGACGGCGCGCTTTGTTTCCGCCGTCTGCCTGGCGCTGCCGGACGGCGCGTGCATAGAGGCTGAGGGCGTATGCGAAGGGTCGATTCTATTAGCGCCGCGCGGCGGCAACGGCTTTGGATATGACCCGATTTTCGCGGATGCGTTGGGTCGCTCTTTCGGCGAATTGCCGCCGGAAGAGAAGAACCGGATTTCTCACCGCGCCGCGGCGCTTGCCGAGCTGGCAAAAAAGTTGTCTGTTTCGCCGCTTTAAACGGCGGCGTGCAAATGGCGAACGCGCCCGCATCCGTCTCTGTACGCCAGGCAAAATTTATATAAGAAAGAACGGCTTCGCTTCCGACGTGAGGATGAAAAGCCGTCGGGTGACAATATGTTGACAAGCAAACAGAGAGCCTATCTCCGCTCAAAAGCGAATGTTTTGAGTCCGCTGACGCAGATCGGCAAAGAAGGCGTTTCCCGCAGCCTGATTGCGCAGATCGACGCAGCTCTTCGCTCGCACGAACTCGTAAAGCTGCATGTGCTCGAAAACAGCGGCCTCGAACCTCGCGCCGCCTGCGACGAGCTGTGCGGCGCGCTGCACGCCGACGGCGTTCAATGCATCGGGCGAAAAATTGTACTTTTCCGGCAAAATCCAGAGAAAACGGCTTTTCAACTGCCGGAATGATCCGGTCTATATGGGAGAGCATGAGATCAACCGGAAAGGCGTGATTCGGCGATGGACGGACCATTCAGACAGATCGGCGTCTTAGGCGGGACGTTTAATCCGCCGCACTTAGGCCATATTCACGCCGCCATCAGCGCGGCCGACGAGCTGAGACTGGATCTGGTGCTGCTGATCCCCGACTATTTGCCGCCGCACAAAGAAACGGCCGCAGGATCTCCGGACGCTTGGCAGCGGCTGGAAATGACGAGGCTGGCCGCGGAGCTTGACCCGCGCCTGCGCGCCGACGGCTGCGAAGTCCTTCGCGGCGGCAAAAGCTATACCGTCGATACGCTGAACGGGCTGAAAGAGCGCTATCCGAACGCCGCGCTGACCTTTATCTGCGGCACGGATATGTTTCTGACGCTGGATCAGTGGTATCGGGCCGGCGAGCTGCTGCGGCTGGCGCGATTTGCCGTCGCGCCCCGAGGCGACGGGGAAGAGGCGCGTATCGTCGAAAAACAGCGGGAGCTGCGCGAGAGATTCGGCGCCGAGAGCGTTTTGCTGCACAATCCGGTGATGGAATTGTCTTCAAGCGACGTGCGCAGGCGGCTTCAAAGCGGGGATTTTTCCGGCCTTTCCGACGGCGTCGCCGCCTATATCCGAGAGAACCGGCTGTTTGGATGGGATGGAAAGTGAGACGGAGATGTGGAAATACGCCGATTCAGTCATAATTTGTTTGAAAATGGGCACTTGAAAAATAGCCGCGGACGTTGTATAATAAATAAAATTGTCAGATTTTTTTGAAACTCAGTGGGCTCGTCAAATCAGAGGATGGCCGACGCAGCCCCAAAAGGAAGTGGAAACGTTGTCAAAACAGGAAAATTATGAGGGCGGAAACACCAAAAAACGCCTGATCATAGGGATCGTCGTGATCGTGCTTGTCGCCGCTGTCGCCATAGGCGGCGCGCAGCTTTTAAAGGTACTCAACGGATCGAATACGCCGCCTACGACGGATGTGCCCGTTACGCTGTCGGGTCCTTCCCAACAGACGGTCATTGTGACCGACGAGCACGGAAACCCTGTCACCGATGAAAGCGGCAACACGGTGACGGATACCAACTCCGGCCACGAGGGAACGGACGCGCCGCAGCTTTTGACCAAGCGCGACGGTCTGTATACTTTTTTGGTCGTCGGCCTGGATCAATCCAAAGCGCTGTCGGACGTAATTATCCTCGTCACCTTTGACACCAATGCAGACACCCTGAATTGTCTGAGCATTCCCCGCGACACCTACTCCAAGGCGAACAATCGAAATTCCAACCTGAAACATATCAACCTTGCATACGGCAGCGGCGGCATTGAGCAGCTGAAAACCGAGCTTCTGAGTCTCGTCGGCTATTCGGTCGACCGGCATGTGATCGTCGATATGAACGCTTTTGTAAAGATCATCAACTATATCGGCGGCGTCAACTTCACGGTTCCGCAGGACATGAACTATGACGACCCGACGCAGGATCTGCATATTCACCTGAAAAAAGGGTATCAGACGCTTTCCGGCTCCGACGCGCTGAAACTGATGCGCTACCGCAGCTATGCCTCTGCGGATATCGGCCGGATCAGCGTGCGCCATGATTTTCTGAAAGCCCTTGCGAACCAGCTTTTGTCGGGAAAGAGCGCGACAAAGGCCGTCGAGATCGCGGGAACGGTTTTTGACAACGTGACAACGGATATGTCGCTCGACGATTTGACGTGGTTTGCAAAACAGGCGATTGAGCTGAACGCCGACGACATCTCGTTCTATACGCTGCCGGGCGGACCGGCTCAGGGCTCGGGCATGTGGATTCCATATCCGAAGGCCTCGCTGGAAATGATCAACACATATTTGAACCCTTATAATCAGGACATCATTCACCTCGACATGGTTTCCCGCGCTGAAAACGAGGGAAAATAGGAGAAAGAAAACGGATGACAACGAAACAAATCGCTAAAACCGCGCTGAACGCGGTGCTCGACCGCAAGGCTGCGGATATCGCTTTACTTCGGGTGACCAAGCTGACGACGCTGGCCGACTACTATATCATCTGCACCGGTTCCTCAAATACGCAGCTGCGCGCGATTTCCGACGCGGTGGACGAGGCTCTGTCGAAAAAATACGGCCTTGAACCGAAAAGCGTCGAGGGATACCGTTCCGCAAGCTGGATTTTACAGGACTACGGCAGCGTCATCGTCCACATTTTCAAAGACGACGCCAGACAGTTCTACGATCTGGAACGTCTGTGGGCCGACGCGCAGAAACTCGACGTAGAGGCGTTTTTGGCCTCTACCGACGCAGAGGAAGAAGACGCCGACGCCTGACAGCGAGCCTTTGACGCGGCGCGAATCAAATGAAATTGGAAAGGATGTGCCGCCCGGCACCTGAATGCGCGGGCGGAAGCGGATGAATTACAGCGAACACAAACGAATCGATCAGAAATGGCAGGATAAATGGTTTTCTGAAAACGTTTTCCGCGCGGAAAACGACTCCGACAAGCCGAAGTTCTACACATTGATTGAGTTTCCGTATCCTTCGGGCGTCGGGCTGCACGTCGGGCATACCCGTCCCTATACCGCGCTCGACGTGGTGAGCCGGAAGCTGAGGATGGACGGCTACAACGTCCTGTTTCCGATGGGCTGGGACGCTTTCGGCCTGCCGACTGAGAACTTTGCGATCAAAAATCATGTCCATCCGGCGGCGGTAACGCAGCAGAACATTCACAATTTCAAGAAACAGTCGATGGCGCTGGGTTACAGCTTTGACTGGGAACGTGAAATCAACACGACCGATCCCGACTATTACAAGTGGACGCAGTGGATCTTTTTAAAGCTGTACGAGCACGGCTTGGCCTATAAAAAGAAGATGAGCGTCAACTGGTGTACCTCTTGCCTCTGCGTGCTCGCCAACGAAGAGGTCGTCGACGGCGTCTGCGAGCGCTGCGGCGCGCCGGTCGTCCACCGCGACAAGGAGCAGTGGATGCTGAAAATCACCGCCTATGCCGATAAGCTGCTCGACGGTCTGGCCGAGGTCGATTTTCCCGAGCGCGTCAAGACGCAGACGGTCAACTGGATCGGCCGCTCAACAGGCGCCGAGGTCGATTTCGACACCACCGTCGGCGAGACGCTGCGCGTCTTTACGACGCGGCCGGATACGCTGTTCGGCGCGACCTATATGGTCGTCTCGCCGGAGCATCCGATGCTCGACAAATACCGCGGCCGCATCGCCAATATTGACGAGATCATGGCGTACCGAGCCGTTTCGGCCAAAAAGAGCGACTTTGAGCGCACGGAACTGGCCAAGGAAAAGACCGGCGTGCGTATCGACGGCATTACGGCGGTCAATCCGGTCAACGGCGTAGAGATTCCGATTTTTGTCTCCGATTATGTGCTGATGTCTTATGGCACGGGCGCGATCATGGCCGTCCCGGCGCACGACGACCGCGACTATGCGTTTGCCAAAAAATTTGACCTGCCGATCATCGAGGTCGTTGCGGGCGGCGATATCGAGAAAGAAGCCTTTACCGACTGCGAGACGGGCGTTATGGTCAATTCCGGCTTTCTCAACGGCATGAGCGTGCCGCAGGCGAAGCAGGCGATGATTGAAGCGCTGACGAAGCTGGGCAAGGGAACGGAGAAGGTCAACTATAAGCTGCGCGACTGGGTATTTGCGCGGCAGCGCTACTGGGGCGAGCCGGTGCCGCTTGTCTGGTGCGACCACTGCGGTAAATATGTGCCCGTGCCGGACGATCAGCTTCCCGTTTTACTGCCCAACGTCGAGAGCTACGAGCCGACCGAAAACGGGGAGTCGCCTCTGGCGCGTATGACCGACTGGGTCAACACGACCTGCCCTGTCTGCGGCGGTCCGGCGCGCCGCGAAACGGATACGATGCCGCAGTGGGCGGGGTCGTCGTGGTATTATCTGCGCTATACCGATCCGAAAAATCCCGGCGAGCTGGCTTCGCGCGAGGCGCTGAATCAGTGGATGCCGGTGGACTGGTACAACGGCGGCATGGAGCATACGACGCTGCACCTGCTCTATTCGCGTTTCTGGCATAAATTCCTCTATGATATCGGCGTTGTGAATACCCCTGAACCCTATAAAAAGCGGACGAGCCACGGCATGATTCTCGGCGAGGACGGCGAGAAAATGTCGAAAAGCCGCGGCAACGTCATCAACCCAGACGATGTCGTCGCCGAGTATGGAGCGGATACGCTGCGGCTGTATATTATGTTTATAGGCGACTTTGAAAAGACCGTCACATGGAACTCCAAGGCCGTCAGAGGCTGTCAGCGCTTTATCGACCGCGTCTGCGCGCTCGGCGACCGTGTGACGCCGGGAAAGGTCTATTCCAAGGCCTATGAAACGGTATTGCACCAGACCATTAAAAAAGTGACGTCGGATATCGCCGCCATGAAATTTAATACGGCGATCGCGGCGATGATGACCTTTGTCAACACGGTCTACGACAACGGCGGAGCAATCAACGAGGCGGAATACAAAACGCTGCTCACCCTGATGAATCCGTTTGCGCCGCATATCACCGAGGAGCTCTTTGAGTGCTTCGGCGAGGGGATGCTCTGCGAGGCGAAATGGCCGGACTACGACGAGAGCAAAACCGTCGAAGATACCGTGACCGTCGCCGTACAGATGAACGGCAAGCTCCGCGCAACCGTCGCGCTGCCGCGCGACTGCGACAATGCCGAAGCGGAAAAGGCGGCTCTGGCGGACGCGAAAGTCGCTCAGGCTTTGGCGGGCAAGACCGTTGTCAAGATCATCGTCGTCAGGAATAAGATTGTCAATATCGTGGTAAGATAACCACTGCCGCCCGACGCGGCTAAATTGTAAATTGTTCTTGAAATCTCTTGACAAAGGCGCCCGTATCATGTATAATATTTCTATTGTATAGGGAAGTATTTTTTTGGCCGGCAGCTTTGCCGTACGCTCAGAAAATATTTTTCAACAATAACCGATGACGAAACGCAGAGAATGAAGCTGCGATGCGGAGGGAGGGAATTCCGTGTCTGAAATCCATTTGAAGGAAAATGAATCGTTGGATAATGCGCTCCGCAGATTCAAGCGTTCATGTGCGAAGTCGGGTGTTTTATCTGAACTCCGCAAGAGAGAGCACTATGAGAGCCCGAGTGTCAAACGCCGTAAAAAGGCGGAGGCCGCGAGAAAGAAGAAGTACAGATAGGTTTCCGATTTGCAAACCGAACCGCCCGACGCTGCTACCAGCGCCGGGCGTTTTGTTTCGCCATGGCGAAACGGCACATAATTTTCGGAAAAAATGGAAATCTAAGGGAAAGTGTGCTATAATATCTTCGTTGAAACGTTACAGGGCAAAGCCGTACTGCGCGGCGGCCCGATATAAAAGAGAGGGAAGCCTGAATCCATGAACAAGGGAAAGTATTACATCACCACGGCGATTGCCTATACCTCGCGCGTGCCGCATATCGGCAATACGTATGAAGCCGTGTTGGCCGACGCGATCGCGCGTTATAAGCGTTTAACCGGCTACGACGTATTCTTTATGACCGGTACAGACGAACACGGCAAGAAGATCCAGCAGCAGGCGGAGGCGGAGGGCGTGACGCCGCAGGCGCATGTCGACCATATCGCCGGCGAAATCCGGCGCATCTGGGATATGATGAACGTTTCATACGACAAGTTTATCCGCACGACCGATTCGTTCCACGAAAAAAGCGTCTCCGAGATCTTTAAAAAGCTGTACGAGCAGGGCGACATCTATAAATCAAAATATACCGGGCATTACTGCGTGGCCTGTGAATCGTTTTACACCGACGCGCAGCTGAACGGCGGAAAATGCCCTGACTGCGGCGGTCCGGTTGAGCCGGCCAGCGAGGAGGCGTATTTCCTGCGCCTCTCAAAATACGCCGACAGGCTGATCCGCCATATCGAGGACAACCCCGATTTTATTCAGCCCAAGGCGCGGCGCAATGAAATGGTCAATAATTTTCTGAAACCCGGCCTGCTGGACCTGTGCGTGTCGCGTTCCTCGTTTACATGGGGCATTCCGGTTGAATTCGATCCCGGTCACGTCATCTATGTCTGGATCGACGCGCTCTCCAATTACATCACCGGGCTCGGCTATCGCCCGGGAGAGAAGAGCGAGATGTATGAAAAATACTGGCCGGCCGATATCCACCTGATCGGCAAGGACATTCTGCGTTTTCATACGATTTACTGGCCGATTATCCTCATGGCCCTCGGCGAGCCGCTGCCGAAAAAGATCTTCGGGCATCCGTGGCTTTTAATGGGCGGCGAGAAGATGTCAAAGTCCAAGGGCAACGTTATCTACGCCGACGATCTCGTCAAGTATTTCGGCGTCGACGCGGTGCGCTATTTCGTGCTCAACGAGATGCCGTTTGCATCTGACGGCAGCCTGACCTATGAACTCGTCGCGGCGCGTTACAACTCCGACCTCGCCAATATTTTAGGCAACCTTGTCAACCGCACCATGGCGATGACGGGCAAATATTTCGGAGGGATCGCGCCGGCCTGCGGCGAGCTGACGGAGGTCGATCTTGATCTGCGGAGTACGGCGCAGAAAACCGTCGAAGCGGTCGAGGCGGCTATGAACGAGCTACGCGTCGCCGACGCGCTCGGCGAGATCTGGACGCTTCTGCGCCGTTCCAACCGTTATATTGACGAGACGGAGCCGTGGCTGCTGGCGAAGGACGAGGCGAAAAGAGAGCGGCTCGGAACCGTTCTCTATCATCTGCTCGAATCAATCCGCATTGCGGCTGTGCTGCTGCAAGCGTTTCTTCCGGAGACGGCGGAGCGGATTTTCCGTCAGCTGAATACAGAAGAGACCGTCTATGAATCGGTTCTTGCTTTCGGCGGCCTTCGTTCCGGCCGGCCGCTCGGCGTATCCGAGGTGCTTTTTGCGCGCCTTGACGAAAAGGCGCTGATGGAACAGATTGAAAAGGAACACGCCGGAGCCGAGGCGCCGAAGCGCGAATACGCGCCGCTCGCCGAAGAGATCTCGATTGACGGCTTCGGCGCGGTCGATCTCCGCGCCGCGCGCGTCCTCGCCTGCGAACCGGTCAAGAAGAGCGCCAAGCTGCTCAAATTGACCGTCGACCTCGGTTTTGAACAGCGTCAGGTTGTTTCAGGCATTGCCAAATGGTATCAGCCCGCCGATATGATCGGTAAAACCGTCGTGCTCGTAGCCAATCTCAAACCGGCCAAGCTGTGCGGCGTGGAGAGCCAAGGCATGATCCTCGCCTGCGACGGTTCAGATGACAGCGCGCAGGTCGTTTTCCTGCCCGACGGAACGGAACCGGGCAGCAAAATTCGATAATATGCCCCTGCTTTTTGATACGCACGCGCACTATGACGACGTGCGCTTCGACGGGGATCGCGACGCGCTGCTCGCCGGCATGCCGGAAAGGGGAATCGGCCTGATTCTCAACGCCGCCTGCGACATGGAAAGCGCGGCGGCTTCGCTGAGCCTGGCGGAACGATATCCGTTTGTATATGCCGCCGCAGGGATCCATCCGCATGAGGCGCGCCTGGCTCCGGAAGATTGGGAACGGCGGCTGCGGCAATACGCGGCGCGCGAAAAATGCGTCGCAATCGGCGAAATCGGCCTCGATTACCATTATGATTTCTCGCCCCGCGAAACCCAGCGCGCGCTGTTTGCGGCGCAGATGGAAGTGGCGTCGTCGCTGCACCGCCCCGTGGTGATCCATGAGCGCGAGGCGCTGGCGGATACGCTTGATATCCTGCGCGCCTTTCGCGGCCGCGTCGAAGGGGTATTCCACTGTTTTTCCAACAGCGTCGAGACGGCGAAGACCGTGCTGGCTATGGGATACCTGATTGCGCTCGGCGGCACGGTCACGTTCAAAAACGCGCGGCACGCGCCGCTGGTCGCCGCCTATGTCCCGGCGGACAGATTGCTCGTGGAGACGGACTGCCCGTATATGGCGCCCGTTCCGAAGCGCGGACAGCGCAACGATTCGTCGTATCTCGCATATACCGTAGCAAGGATTGCCGAGCTGCGCGGAGAGCCGTATGAGGCGGTCGCCGCGCAGACCTATGAAAACGGCTGCCGCCTGTTTGGCATCGGGCGTCAGCAGAAAACCGTATAAAAAAACGGAGGTAACAGAAAAATGGAAACACTGCGAGTTGGGATTATCGGGATCGGCAATATGGGTTCCGCGCACGTCGCGCGTATCCGGAAAGGCGACGTAAAGGGCATGACGCTCGCCGCCGTCTGCGATACGGATGAAAAAAAACGTGCGGCGGCAAAGGAAACGTTGGAGAATGTCGAGGTATTCGCAGAATATCAGGCTTTAATCGGCTCGGGGCTCTGCGATGCGGTGATCATCGCCACGCCGCACTATTTTCACCCTGAAATCGCTGTCTGCGCTCTGGAACACGGGCTTCACGTCCTCACGGAGAAGCCGGCCGGCGTCTATACGGCGCAGGTGCTGGAAATGAACGCCGCCGCGGAAAAGAGCGGCAAAGTCTTTGGGATCATGTTTAACCAGCGCACGACGCCGATCTTTGCGGCGGCGCGTGAAATCGTCCGTTCCGGCCGGCTCGGCGAGATGAAGCGCGTCGTTTGGCTGATCACCAACTGGTATCGAAATCAGGCGTATTTTGATTCCGGCTCGTGGCGGGCGACATGGGCGGGCGAAGGCGGCGGCGTGCTGCTGAATCAGTGTGTCCACAACATCGACCTCTGGCAGTGGATCTGCGGGATGCCCGCGCGCATCCGCGGCTTTGTCCAGTACGGAAAATACCACAATATCGAGGTCGACGACGACGTGACGGTCTACGCCGAATACGAAAACGACGCCACAGGCACGTTTATTACCACGACCGGCGAATATCCCGGCACCAACCGCCTGGAAATCAGCGGCGACAGGGGAAAGCTCGTCATCGAAAACGGCACGCTGAAACTCTGGGAGCTCGACGGCTCGGAACGCGAATTTTGCTTCCATTCCGATACGAATACGCCGAAACCGCAGATTACCTATACGGAGACGCCCTTTACCGACAAGGGCACGGCGCATACCGGCATCTGCCAGAACTTTGCCGACGCTGTTCTGCATGGGACGCCGCTGCTGTCGCCGGGCCGCGAGGGTTTGAATTCGCTGGAAATCATCAACGCGATCTATCTCTCCGACTGGACGCAGAGCACCGTCGAACTGCCTGTGGACAAAGAGCTGTATTACCGGCTTTTGCAGGAGCGGATCAAAACATCCTCGCTCCGTCAGGCCGACGACAGCGCCTTCCGCTCCAATCAGGACACGCTGACCGACCGCTGGTCGGTCAAATGGTAACGAACCGCGCAAGCTGATAGGTAACGAGCGCGGCCGCATAGGCGATGACGGTCTGCACCGCCGCTGCGCGCAGCGCAAAGCGGAGCGAGCCGCTCTCGGCGCGTATGGCCGCCAGCGTCGAAATACAGGGCGTATACAGCAGAACAAACACCAGCAGCGCCGCCGCCTGCGCGCCGCTGAACTGCTGTGCGAGGACGGCCGACAGCGCCGCGCCGCTGCATGAAAACAGGACGGCGAGCGTGCCGATGACCGCTTCCTTTGCCATAAAGCCCGCTAAGAGGGCGATGGCGAGGACCGGCGAACCAAGGCCGCACGGATTCAGGAGCACAGCGAGAAAAGAGCCGATTACGCCGAGAATGCCGAAGGAGCCGTCTGTGCAGAGCGAGAGCGACGGCGTAAAGGTTTTTAACACCCAAAAAACCGCGAAAGCAATACTCATGACGCTGAACGTTCTTTTGACAAACCCGCCCAGCCGCGCGCAGACAAGCTTGAAAAGGACTGCGGGCCGCGGAACACGGTACGGCGGAAGCTCTACAAAAAATAAGGACTG
>ERZ772860.1803-NODE-1803-length-13653-cov-2.988748_pt1 | contig 13653 bp, 28 predicted proteins | sample MGYA00511342_ERZ772860 | MGnify/ENA primary metagenome ERZ772860 (study PRJEB29015, sample SAMEA2737665) | human gut metagenome | biome: human gut; feature: human-associated habitat; material: faeces | place: China | collected 2012 ... | reverse complement strand
GATGTGTGTAGTGGTGGCGTACTCTTACATGAGTGTCGCCACTTTATTTATCGCAACAGCAATGATTACAATCACCGCTGTGGTATATAGAACGAATTCACACGGACAATCCTGATAGACAGCTACGATGCCGCTCACTAGATTTTTCACCGCACGATACAAGCCCCGACAGACTCGATTGAATCGCGGGAACTCATCTAGGTAATAAAACCCGCGGCCAATCTGAAGCCCAGCATATGGAACAACAAAGATTCCAACTGTGACCCAGATGGCGCGGCTACAAAGCTCTTGCCATTCTGACATTTTTTGCTCTCCTTAAACTCTGATGAAATCATCAAGATAGTGACGCTGCCCGCCCAGATTGAAGTACGTACGCCCGCTTGACGTATATTTGACTTGGCGTGTTCCACAGTCCTCGATTGTATCGCCGTTGTTGATACCTACATGAACGCGCTCATCGTCACATTCATAGATTTCATAACCGCCGAAATTCGAGATGGGACACACTGCGATTGCTTTAGGCGAACTGGTTTGCTTTGCGGCAGTAGTTGGCTTGACTGTGAATTGTTCCACCATAATTTGCACCTCCGTTGTATCTGCGATCATAATTCATTCGGGCTCTCTTCCCGAACATCTTACGACTGCTGCGAGTCATATCATGGTCTGCGTGAACGATAAATCCGTGGCAGTTTGTAATGGTTGCTACCAGACGGCAGTTCGATTCAATACACCGCCACATCTCTTCCTTTGGCAACTGGTCATACGAATGCTCGGTAAGGAATCCCATTCTTGCTCGCCGAAAAAAATCAGGGGTAAGTTCGCGGTCATTGATTTTGACAACCCGAATGATTTTGATATCCTCATTCAGAACCACGCCATAAAGGTCGCCCGCCATGGTTTCGTAGATTTCACTGACGATCATACGGTTGTGCTCCTTTCCATCATGTCAATCTCTTTCGTATGCTTTCACGACGCTGTTCTTGTGGGTCAAGGTCATACGGGAAAGATTCGATTTGGCAATCCCCCTATCCAACATCCGGATTGTTTCGTATGCCTTGCGGGCGATGTCCTCATGAGAGAATCGGGAAACGGTTTCGCTCCCATCCTTATATCGGATAGCAACAGTCCATTTCGTGCCATCATCCACGATACGTCCGGCAGTGGGACGCTCCTGCTGCTGCGGCGCTTTCTCCTGCTGTGCCTGCTGTGCTCTTGCGGCCTGCTCCTGTTTGCGCTGCTTTTCAGCCTCGGCACGGAGACGCTTTTCTTCTGCATCAATCATGACGCCGATTTCTTTGACGTCATTCATGACTTTGTTCGCCATATTCCGCGCCATCTCGCCAGCCTTTTCGCCAGTGAACTTGTCGGCAAGCCAATCATAAAGCCACCACTTGTCCATAGCGGCTGTCTGTGCATACTGAAGTACTTTCAACTGATTCATAATAGATTACCTCTCTTCTTTCTGGGACATACGATAGTCTCTTACAAGCCGTTCGTAGTCGTCAATGGTGGAACGCCAGCCGCCTTCATACAGAGCGGCCGCAATAGATAGCATATCAAATTTCATAGAATCCATTTCAGTCTACCTCGTTTTCGCTCCACAAGATATCATCGATAGAATCATCTGAGAATTTGTCGGGTGTGCCGTTGCTATTCATAATGAGAACAACGTGCTCGCCCTTCTGTTTGGGGCAAAATCCGTTCCAGAACCATAAAGATCCGTAAGAATCCCGCACCAGCTGAGACAGTTCGTGTTATCAGTTGCGATATAGCCATCAACGACGTAGTAGCCAAAGGGGCCAACGATGTCGCTTTCATAACCACACCATACAGGAGACACGGCAATGAGAGTATCGTCATAGATATTGTCTGGGGTTCCTGCGTCTGACATAGTCATCTCGACATACTGTCCAACGACATAGTCGTATACGTCGGCGGTGAAAACCCATAACTCGCCAGCATCATCGAGCACTTGGTACTCACCGGCGCTTTCACGCCAGATCGTGCCGGACTCGATATAAGTTGATGGTTCGGCCGCCTTGACGGGCATTGTAAAGATTGTGGCTGCGAGCATGACGCTTGCGATAACGACCGCCATACCCCGAATGGATTCCGAAATTGATTTCATGATGATACTTCCTTTCTCGTTGGATGCCGTTAGTGGGAGCGCCGCTGGTGGAACAGCTCTTTAATTGCAAGCTGAATAGATACGGCGAATCCGATACCAACAACGATACCGCAGAAAAAGATGGTCTGACTGCTAAAGTAATCCATATTGTTTGCGCTCCTTTCAAATAAAAAAGAGCCTTGCAAGAATTAACTTACGAGGCTCTACAAGGGGACAAAAACTTCAGCAAGGACGGCTCAGGCTTTTACAGCCGATAACACGTCCCTGTTCGTCGCGAACCTGTCGCCCAGGAACACGAAGATCATTGCGGTTCTTGCATGCGTTTGCCACAAGAGCAGACACAATTAGAATCGTATCGGGTTCTTCTGTTGGAAGTCCCTCAACGTTGCCATATACGGTGGCTTCATCAGGGATGCCATTAACAGTGGCTACCGTCGTATACGAAGTTGCCACACGAGGCAGAATACCGCTTGCAGGAATGGTGCGGATGACATCGCCGTTGTCGGCGACGAAAGAGATGTTATGAGGTGTGCAGTTGATAATTTTCACAATTTTCCTCCTTGCGGCTTTTGCCGTCTATTGCGCTTCTTTCGATTAGCACCACGTCGGAGTGGCGCATCGCTCACATGCGAGCTGGGATTCAAACCAGCGCTCACATGCTTCACGGTCTTTCAGCGGAAAACGGTCAACAACAGTGCCGTCCTCCGCATGGATTTCGATACCAATGTGACCATCAGTGTCGAGGAGATACTGTTCGGCGTACCAGTCGCCAATATCCATTCCCATATCGCTGTGCTCCTTTCGTTATGCCCAACACTTGGCGGTGCTTTCATAGTGGACGCCTGCTTCTTCGAGGGCTTCCTGATAGATTTCCGCCAACTCGACATCGCCAAACATAATTGCGACATCGATGGCGGATTTGATTGCAATGATTGCCATGGCTTACACCTCTTATGCTTTGTAATTGCGGCACTTCACACCGTTCTGACGGCGAGAACAAGTTGTACGCTTACAGCCTTCACACTCACCACAAGCCGGAGTTGAAATCAAATCATACACCGGATGAGCGATAATCAGGTCATAACACCCCGGTGTGCTAGGAGTGTGCCAGCGATTCGGCTCGATTTCGATTGCATTTTCGGGCAGCGAATCGATTCGAGTGGATAAACCCTCTTCGTCATAGCGAACCAATGTGTATCCAGTCAGCTTATAACCGGGTTTAGCTGGAAATTCAAATGATTTCATAACGGACTCTCCTTTTCTTGTGTGTATACGCTATCGCGTCGGTCACGGTTTCGTCTGCCCTGGTACCGTGAATCGCCCAGTATCGCTCCTTTCGGAGCAGAGAAAAGAGGTAAAAAGAAAACGCCAGCCGAATTTAATCGAATGACGTTGGGGTTGACCAATTGATTTTATTAAAAATTTAAACTATAATCTAGCTAAGAGGTGATACTATGAAACCGAAATTAACTTGTTATAGACCTAAATGTAACAACCCAGTTTTTCAAGATGGATTATGTTATAAGCATTTATGTAACAAACGACAAGGAATTGCGAAAAAGAATGGAACATTTATCAAAGTTCGATTTACGCCGAAAGAACTCAAACAGCTTCAATCCGATAAAATCACTTGTTTAAACTCAAATTTGGGGAATGATTCAAGTCCAAAATTAGGTTCAGACGGTCAATGGAATCACGGTAACAATAAATAACTCATTAACGCTTTCCACTTTTGACTGGAAAAACCGGATTTAATGGCCTTCTATCTCTGTTATCAAAAGAAGAACTCATGCCAGTTCCGTCCATATAATTTTGTACTTGTTCGATTTTTTTGATCTTGCCATTCATGTCGATGGATTCGCCATAAAGGATATGGCTTCTTGTTCCATATTCGTGAGTTGTCATGGGCGAATTTTGGTACTTAACTTTTACCTTAAACCTGCGAATGGTATCAGGATTTGCGGCTTCTTTACACCAAAATGCAGCTTCTTTTTTAGCTTTGTTTTGGTCAGGAGAAACCATTTTTGTATCCCACTTATAAAGCTGAACACATCCGGCTTTTGCAGCTAAGACAATGAGAGTTACAATTTTTTTGTCGGGAATGTCGTCCCAGCGAGCCTTGGTTTTTAAATCACGATGCTTGAGTCGCATCTCTCCGGTTTTCACGTTCAGACGAGGCTCCGCAACAAATTCATTGCCGTTGAGCGTGCCGTACAGTCCCATATACGGGACTTTGCACCCATTGTACGTCATTCCTTTACGATTGACGCACTGGATAACTATGCCATTTCTGTCTTTAAACATTTAGCGCATTACCTCTCTTTCTTTTCAGAATCTTAGTTTAAAGCCCCCGCGCCACGTCAAGGCGTTCTGAATTTGCGGGAGTGAGCGGGCATTTTCGGTTGCCATACCTATCTCTCATACATGCAAGGCTACGCTCATAAACTTGCATATAATCAGGGCCATTTATATATTTTGCACTTGCCTTTTCAACCCTTTGGTAGTGCAGGACTTAGGTGGAATGCTATGGTTTGTCCCTACGTATTCCCGCATATAATGGTATTGTCCATTATTTCATAGCATTGTGCGGACACAAGCAGTTTTACGTCATGCTCAGGACACTATGTATTATTTGGAGTTTCATACCCGGCGGGGCTCCTTTCAGCAATTGAATTTTTCTTGAATCATGTACATCTGTTCAACGTCCCTTTTCACAGAACGATTTCGTGTCCCAGAACAGCCGCACGAATGACACGTCCGTTGTGATACAAACGAACTTCGTCATAGAACGGGCCATCGTACCACATGCTAGAAACACTTCTTTCGAAACGCTTCGTTGCATACTGTTCATCGTCAGTTCTGTAAGAGCAAGTAGGAATGTCGGCATGAGTGATGATAAGCCACTCTTTCGCCATGGGCAAAACGATAGGTTCGTCGTACTCTTTAACGCCACGAACGGCGACGCTTGCACGAGTGATACCACTGACCTTGCCATCCTCGGCCTTGGCGGCCTTGCTCTGGTACAGGACTTCGCCTGTCTCATAGCTTGCAACGTCTCGCACGTTGAGCTGTTCCAGCATCTGAAACATGACACTGTCGGGTACGTCTGTAAACTGCGCACCGCACATCAGTCTGACGTTATAACTTTCCATAGTAAAACCTCTTTTCTGAGTGTGCAAAATGCGCCACACTCTAAGACGCTACGCATACTGCGTTGGAAAGAGGCCGCTTTGAACGGTGCGACCTCGAAAGGGTATCCGATTGTGCGTGTTACTGCTCAGCCTTGGCAAAGAACTTGCTCTTGCTTGCAAAGTCGTACTTAGAGGAACGCGCCTTGCCATCAAAAGACAGACCCTTAGAGATGGTGACAACAATCTCGTCAATCATGGCCTTGTCGCCGATGCCCTTGACAGAGCCCTGTTTTGCGCGGTTTGCTGCAATCTTGAGATATTTGACGTCACAAGACAGCGCGGTGCAAGTTGCAGACAGTTCCTCGGGGAGCATAGTGTTCCAAATAGCCTGGAGCTGCGCAAGGCGCTTGCCCTTATTGACAGTGCCGATAAAGCAGTCCAAACCCATATCTTTGAGAGTCTCCTCGACCTTAGTGCTACGAACCATCTTGGCCGCGTTGAGTTCGGTTGCAGTCTCCTCAGAGAGCATACCGTTGAACAGCATAATCAGCTTTTCGTAACGGCCATCGGAGCAGAGAGAAACCGCCTTGTTGGGCATAGGCTCTCCCTTGTCGTTGGTTTCAACAGCGTTCATGGTCTGGTAATACTTTTCGAGGGTCTTGAACTTGATAAGCATCTTTGCATCCTGGGTGGACAGAGCATTGCTCTTGGGGTCAGTGGTGATCTTCACGCCGGCGTAGTAGGGGTTAGGAGCGTAGGAGCGCCACATTTCAGCGCGTTCCATAGCACAGAACTCAGCACACTTTGCATCACAGGCGGCCTTGTTGGAATTTTCGACTGCCTTGTTGAGCGTAGCGGTGACGTTCTGAGACTGCTCAGCGGTCAGAACGGTTTTCTGGTCGTTCAAGAACTTTACCAGTTCAGGGATGGTCAGTTCGTTCAGCTTGCCCGCCTTAGCAATGGCATCGTAGTCAGCATAAACTTTCAGCATAATAGTTACCTCTCATCTTATAAAAACTTGCACCAAACCGGATTGTTTAGCGCTCTGGTACGGTACGCTTTTGGAGAGTGCATACCGATGACCGTCTCTTTTATGTAAAGCCACACTTGTAGCTTATATGCTTTTGGGTATGTGCTTTTCTCTAGGCCATTGCACTGTTGCCCGTGTTCCATTATGGCACGGACTTATACAGCCCGTGTGCTGTCCATCGTGCGTTAGTTAGTCTTGGCGCACTTTAACCATCTGGAACTAATGGTGTTCTTTTGCTTGCACCCTTGCCCGCTATTCTAGCTTATAGTAGGGGTGGTACAAGAGCTTTTTTCTCCTCTAGGCGGTTCTACGCCATCAAACAACCGTTGCTATCTTTGGTATTGTATCTATTATCGCCAGCTCTGGCCTTGGCGTTTTCTACAAAACTATGCTTACGCATAACAGTCCCCGTGGTGTTATCTTAGGTTCTGCCTTTTGTTCAGTTTTCAAGGTACTCCGCCCCCCGCACTTCTCCCACGTTCTTGGGAATTATGCCTGTAATGTTTGGCCATCGGGGTTTGGGCGCACTAATCGCTCAGATAGGAAACCCATGTTTTGAAAATGGCAAGGCATAAACCTTGACCGGATACCCGGCGCGGTATAAACCGCCCACATGGGAAAATCCAAACTTTGCAATTTTCAAGGTGCGACTACTCCCCGGGGTGTGGGTGCCGTTCCCGGTGTTTCCCGCTCCCCTTGGAGTGTCTACAGTATAGACCATCTATTTATTTTTGCAACAAGCGCACAAACGGCAAAATCCACCGCCCACAAAAACAGAATGGAAGTCGCCTATATATAAATAGGTATAAATTCCGTATTCAGGGACTACCTAATCCCACCTTTTAACAAAAGGTCATATTAGCCGAAAAGCCGCATGAATCCTAGAAAAAATGGATGATAGACAGGGCAAGAGGGGGGCAGGTTGAAAATCCGGGGTCAGCCCGCGCGAAGCCCGAAGGGCTTAGTTGTTCTATCTCCCCATCACGTCCCAAACCTCCCGAGCTCGCCACGCAGTTCACAACATTTCTACATCCATCAGTGCAGCACCTCACTTCCCAATTTTGATCCCCACAGACATGTCAACCACCGCTCTGCAGCCCCTATTTCCACCCATCAAAATCACACAGCACATCGTACACTGTAGTATTTTCAAGTATCACCGTGCACTGCTGCAAAGCTCAAAAACGTCCCGAAGCATCACCCGGTAAACAACGTATTATCGTTCAAATTTACATCATATTATATTGTTATAAATTGCTCTTATCATCGTAATTTCATCCCACTACTACCCCACAAAGACCAAAATCACATTCCCAGATCGTTCAAATTTCGCTCATTTTTTGATCAAAAACGTTAAATTTTGTCCTAAAATCGTTAAAAATGCCACTAAAAACGCACATTTCGCGCATAAACGCCGTTAAACGATCCATTAAGCAGCCGTCCTGCGCAGCATCGCCAAAAAACAACGTATTGCCCCGGAAAATATATGCAATTTCGCTTGCAAATAACAAAAATCTGGTGTATAATATAGGTATGATATATTTAAGTTATGTTTGTGCTGCTGAGAGCATTTCTCGCCCGCTATGTTCTGGCAGCTCAAAATTTCGCCTTTACAAACAGTACTTAAACATATTAACCATAAAGCGACACCCACTATATCCTTATCAAGGAGGACAATGATCCACTATGAAATTCTATGACACCTCTGCCTTACTAGATATCCCACCTGACACGTTGCTTGCGCAGCAGTTTTTAATTGCTGACATCACTCTCTATGAGCTGGAAGACATCAAGACCAGTGGCAAGAAGGATGAAGCCACCAAAGCTAAGGCTCACACCGTTACTCGTCTGCTCGCCGAACATCCAGCAGCGTACACAGTAGTATCCATTGACTATCCTCAGCTACTCTCGATCCTGAATGATGTCCCAGTCAAAGACAACAACGACGGAACGATTATGGCTGCTGCACGATGGTATCTGAATGAGCTGCAGAACAAACTGGACAACCTTCCAAAAGAGTTAGACGCCGACAGTGCCAATGAAGCCGCCGAACTTACCACGCTGATTGATTCCTTCCGTTTTGTTACCAGTGACCTAAGCTGCTTCAATCTTGCGCAACGGGTTATGAAACTGCCCTGTGAACTATCTCTTGATCACGGCGGTGCTCACAATGACTACGCTGGCTGGACAGAGGTTGCTCTAGAAGACGGTGGCGAGGAAGCGCTGGCGATGGCTTACTCCAAAGATATCGAGCAAAAGAACTTGTTTGATACACCAACAAACGGTTATGTATTGATTCCAAATGCAGACGCAGATGGCAACACGGCTGGGCTTCGCTGGGATGGCTCGCGCTATGTACCTATTAAATACAAGAACCTGAACACCGCCTACTCTGGCAAGATCAAACCACTCAACAATCAGCAAAAGCTCGCCTTTGACCTACTTCAGAATGACGACATTACAATCAAACTGCTTCTTGGTGTATATGGCAGCGGTAAGGACTTCCTGATGGTTAATCACGCTGTTGATCTGATCGAAAAGGGCAAATACGACAAGATCGTTTGGGTTCGCAACAATATCGAGGTCAAAGACACAAAAGAAATTGGCTTCCTTCCCGGCTCTATGCTTGAAAAGGTATATCCATTCGCAGCAATTCTAGCCGACTGTCTTGGCGGCGAGGTTGCATTGGAGCGAGCTATCACTGATGGATGGGTAGAGATTCAGCCGCTCGGCTTTATTCGTGGACGCAGCTTCAATCGATCTATAATTTACTGCAGTGAAGCGGAAAACCTCACTAAGCAGCATATTCAGTTATTGATTGGTCGAGTTGGCGAGGGCAGCACACTGTGGATTAACGGTGACTTGAGACAGATTGACGATGTAGCTTTCGAACGAAATAACGGCATTCAGAAGTTGATTGATAAACTGACAGGAAATGAACGCTTTGGAACGGTTTACTTGCCTATTACGGAACGTTCTGAGACTGCCCGTCTGGCTGATCTGCTCGATTAAGGAGTCGCGCAAGATGATAGAAGTAAAAATAAGCGGCCTGAAAGTAGCGGACTACTGGTCTTCTACTGACGGATGGAACTATGACGCCATTGATAGTCTTGCAAAAGAATTGTACGACCGCTACCGAGAAGCAGAAGCCGAACAGACAGTGGAGTTATTCAAGAACTACATAGAAAGAATGAGTATACTACACGAAATTGATTTTTTCTCTATTGATTATATCCGCGACCAGATTGAGCAGATGATTCGTCCTATGGTGCATCGTGGAATGACGATGAAAGAATGGTTGCAGATATACGCCTTGACCTATGAGATCGTAGAAAAAGTGCTTCCCTCTTATCTTGATAATATGGCTAAGTTCCATCAGTTACAAAAAGAGATGGAAGACACAGCCCTACATCGATATTTGATTACACCATTTGGCAAATTACATAGTGCTGCGCATGCAGTAGGAGAATGAATATGACTGACAACCAAAAAACTATCAAATTAGAATTTCCATATGAAGAAATAAATTTCAATGATGAAAAGTATACAGTGTTCAAAAATTTACATGGAGATAATATGATAATAAAAAATCATGACGGACTTATTTTAGATAAATATTGGTTTCTTGAAATGATGGCTATGTGTGACAATAAAAAGTCTTTATTTGACCTTAATAGAGCAATTGATTATTTACAGAACGAATGGTCCGACAGTTTTGAAATGATGCGACAATATGTTTTTTGTGCAAAATTAAAAGAACTTATGCATAATGAATTTTATTATCAAGATTTATTTAAAAAGAAAGCAGAAGAGCTTGGATGTGGGAAAATTGTGGATCACAGAGACAATCCGAAGCACAAACCCGACGCATGGATTGACCGTAATGGAGAACTTATCCCAGTCGAATGTAAATTACATGATTTTGACACAAAAGCATTGAAGCAACTCGCTCGGTATATGACATTTTATCACACAGAACATGGTATTGCAGTCGCAAGAAGTCTCACTATTGAGCTTCCAGACAATATTGAATTTATTCCATTTTCTGATTTCACAGAAGATTGATAGAGGCTTTACAAAGTATGTATAAAATATTCGCCCCACGCGGCGGTGGTCGCACCTATCAAATATGTAAATACGCAATTGAAAATGACTGTGATATTATTGTACCAACATCTCTTAATGTGGAGCTAGTGACAAAAACAATAATATTTTTATGCGAATCATCTTGCGGGAAATGGACATATAGAGGATACAGAGTTGATTCGCGAGAAGTCTATGTTGATACTGAGGGAAAACGACTGACTATTCGAGTTTTTAACGCCTTAGATTTCCAACTCGCCAGCTTTGGATATAACGCAAAACAAGTTGTAATCGACGATGTTGATTTATGTATGCAACATATCATAGGAGGTCGTAATATCGCCGCCTGCTCTATAGCTACATATGATCCATCCGAAGTTGCGTTTCACCAAGAAATCGAGGACGCGGACGATCCAGCCATAGGAAGACCAACGGTGCAACTGACCTGTAGGAGTTTGCTATGATAACAGATGTTTTTGGAATGACTAATTACAAGAAGAATGAGAAAGAAATACTAGAACTCGCAAGTAAGGAAATCTGTGAACAACTTAGCGAAGAACTTAATAAAAAAATAGATTCTATTGTAATTCACGTCGATGTAGACCGCAGATACATACATTATGATTCTCCGTCATCTTTTATGATAAATTCAATGGAGATCATTAAAGTTGATATCATGTCCGGGTCGCATTTGGAGACAATCGAGGGGAAGGCTGCGGAAAGTATTTATAGGCGATATCTTGAATTGGTTGGCAAATATGCGTTGCAATTCAAAAAACCGTTTACCTGTAAGAGCCTATTATAAACTCAACAGTTGGAGGACCCCATAGCATGACACGAGAAGAAATTATAAAAGAAGCGATGGGTTACGCACAAATTGGACGCTTCGGTTACTACAAAGGAACTTACAATGAAATGTTAGCTGTTTTAAAATGTTTCGCTGATACTGATGCAGAATACGTGAATTTTCAAGATATGCGATGGCATTTAGATGAGAAAAACGGAAGGCTCTATTATGAACGCTTGTTTGATCAATGGGAGCCAAAACCAACGCCATGGTATCAAAAGCCATTTACCTGTAGGAGTTTATTATGAATCACACTGTAACTGCCAGAGTCGCAATGCTGACTTCTGCAAATTATGACGCCAAAAACGGAATCTATGTCCCATTAAGTGACAACAACATGGTGTGGGTCATGCCATTCAAATCGTATCGCGATCTTAGAGCGTGGTATTTAAGAGCAAACGATGGTTCAAAAATATTTCATCAGATATGGTTTGGACCCGGGTATACATATAATTCCATGAGTGATGTAGCGACACGGCTTGCAAAAGAATTCGATCAGCTTAATGATATGAATTATTACCGACTTGTTAATAAGGATAGCAATCTGGATTTAGCACATCCTATCGAGCTTGACTATATGTGGACCCCAGATCATGTCGTAAAAATCAAAGCATCATGGCATGAACGAAATAAAAAGAATCTAGTATGCCACAGCTTGTTATAAGAGCGCCGCAGCGCCACAGAGGAAACCGCAATGAGAGTATTATTCGTAAAGCCAGAGAACTACCAAGCAGTATGTAACTGGTATGATAATTTAGACACTGTACAAAAACACCGCAAAGTAATCGTAATATGCAAATCGCCGGATGAATTTCGTGAAAAGTTTGACTATAGTAAAATGAATGCACAGTGTACTATGTTCTACTTTGATGAAGATCTTGGATTGGCCAAGTCGTTTGAATATTGCAAATTATTCACTAAGCTGTATGGAGAAGCTGATGTTCGATACATCTGTGAAAATAAAATGCGACAGATAAATATAGATGATTTAATATACCGCAATACGTTTGATTTGTTTAAAGGGTTTTCTGTCGTGCCAGAATGCTTGGAAGATATTATTCGAACCAGTAGACGGCCACTCAGATGTAGGAGCCTATTATGAGAGATGAGATTGATGAACTCAATATGATTAAAGGTTTCGTCAGAGAATATAAAAAGCTTTATCCATTTGCACCTGATATAGATGAAAGCAAAATTAAACCAGATTTTGAATACTATGGATTTTGGGGAAGAACCGATAAAGAAATATACAATCAAATTGTGTATATGATTAGAAATTCGAAATCGTTTATTTGCAGGAGCCTTTTATGATTATTGAATGGACAGAAGAAGGAGCAAGACTTCTGATAGATGCGGTCGCTCGCGGAGACAGTATCAGGTCTTATGATGATGAATTGTTAATTTCGGATGGACAGTTAGTTGGACTTGATTGCATTTCAGATAAAGCAATATATGATTTTTTTCGTGAGCGGTGTCCTGAAGTAAGTATTGAAATAAAGAAAAAGAAATCATTTGTATGTCACAGTTTACTGTAAAGGAGACGCCAAATGGATGTTATTGACTTAGATTTTATTGGAAATCCGGAGAACCCTTATGGTTATTGGATATCGAGCGATTTAGCAAAAAATTCAGCTATTGTCATACCCAAAGAACAACCTGTAGAAGAATCCGCATGGGATAGAATAAAAACTATAGAAGAGCAAATCGCAGATATTTACAACCAATTAGATAAACTAAAGAAGCCACTTCGGTGCAAATCGCTTCTATAAGGAGGACTATTATGAAAGAAGAAGAATTTTCAAAACAGGATATTTTTAATATTGGATTCGCCGTAGTTGATGCGGTGCGTAATTATAGTGTCACAGTAGAAAATATCATTGACGCGATTCAAGTATACGCGGACTGGCAGGAAGTTATTGGTGATGCTTCACTGTATGATACGCTCTGGATGGAAGACTATACGCCTATGTCCCCTTCTTTGACCCGATATTTATATCATAAGCTATATGGGTTGGAAGAATACGATAACGACAGTGAGGAGGATTACGGCGATGAGTGACCGCAAACGAGATAAGAATTCTAAGAGTACATATATGAGAGCAGCCCGCAAACAGCGCATGATTGAAAACCAGTTTATGCAGGAGATCGAAAAAGCGCAGGAAGCTCCGGCGTCTAAATATAGTAAAAAATCCCACAAGCAACGCCGCGAGTGGGATGATGAAGAGTAAGGAGGAATGCAACAGTGGATAAAGATCCTAAGAAGTCTGACGATCTGCAAGACGAAGACGGCCAGCAGGGCATGATGAGTACAAATATTCCTTTGACTATTGCGGTATCTGCTTTTATCAATAGCAAAGACTGGTTTAATTGGATACTGCACGCTGCTGAGACACTGGTAATCTTCTACTTGGCCTATCAGATTATTGGAAAAGTG
>ERZ772860.1801-NODE-1801-length-13683-cov-3.316407_pt1 | contig 13683 bp, 11 predicted proteins | sample MGYA00511342_ERZ772860 | MGnify/ENA primary metagenome ERZ772860 (study PRJEB29015, sample SAMEA2737665) | human gut metagenome | biome: human gut; feature: human-associated habitat; material: faeces | place: China | collected 2012 ... | reverse complement strand
GATGTCAAGGCTCCTAGTGCCCCGACTCAGTTTGACCAAGCGCCGACGGCGCCGACCGAACAGACTCCGGCTGCGCCGACCGTTGCCGAGCCCTTCTGGAAGAACCCGGCCGGACATGCGTCGTCTTCTTTTGATGTGCCGACCTTTATTCGCAACAACAGCGAGAAAAAGTAAAGGGACCCTGTCGATGGTCAAGCAAACAACGTTGGCATCGGAGGCCACGGTAAAGGGCATTGGACTCCATTCGGGAAAAGACATCGTAATGCGCATTTTGCCGGCGCCGGAAGATTTCGGAATTCGCTTTCGCCGTACGGACATGACGCCTGCAGTTGAGATTCCCGCTTTGGCTACGCGTGTTAATGACACACGCCTTGCGACGGCTGTCTTTGAAGGAAATGTGTTCGTTTCCACAATCGAGCACTTAATGAGTGCACTCAGCGGTCTTTCGGTCGATAACGCTCTCATTGAGGTCAATGCTCCGGAAACGCCGATTCTCGACGGATCGGCTTTAGGGTATACAGACTTAATTGAGCGCGCCGGCGTCGTTGAGCAAAACGCACCGCGCCGCTTTTGCCGCATCAAAAAGACCGTGTGTGTTACCGAGGGCGACAAGTGGGCCAAACTTGAACCTTTCGAGGGCTTTTCCGCCGAGTTTACGATTGCGTTTAATAATCCTGCGATTGACAAAACCGTCCAGACCGTCTCGTTTCTCTCCGGGCGCGATGACTACGTCCAATCGGTTGCGTACGCACGCACGTTTTGCTTTGCCGAAGACGTCAAGAAAATGCACGCCGTGGGCTTAGCTTTAGGCGGGTCGCTTGAAAATGCCGTTGTCGTCGAAGGCGATGCGATTCTTAATCCCGAGGGCCTAAGAGCCCCCGATGAGTTCGCTAAGCATAAACTCCTCGATTCCCTCGGGGACCTATACGTCCTAGGACACCCCCTTTACGCCAAATACAGCGCCTACAAATCCGGGCACGGGCTGAATAATCGGTTGCTCCGCACGGTGCTTGCCGAGAAAGACGCTTGGGAAATCGTTTCTTAGGAAGTCTGACGCAAGGTCTTTGCGAGCGACATAAGGGCGTTTCGCAAGGCTGTATCGCGTATGGTTTTTGCGCCTTTTTCAAGGCACTCGGCCCCCATTAGAGACCCGGTTCGCGCCGGCGACGTGCTTGGGACAACCCCGACGTCAAGGGGCTTGACGGTCGGACGCACAACGATATCGAGCGCCAGAACGAACCCTTTTTCCTGCAAGGCGGCCTCAAGACGCGGCAAAACCTGTCGCAATTTTGTCTTTTGTAACGCATTGGGGACGAATAAAACAATTTTTTTATCGGTCACGCGCACATGAGAAATATCCGTCCAATCCGGTCCGCGACAAACGCTTTGAAGAATCGGCGAGAGGATGGATAAAACGCGCCTGGAGTTTGCAAGGGTCTGAGTTAAGGTGTCGGCACCGCCTGCTACCCCGAGGGCATACTCGGAGAGGCGTTTGGGGTAATTGTTCGATGGTGTCGACATAAGGACTCACGCGTGCAAGAAGCCTGGCTCAGGCGCAGTTTAACGGGTTTTTTGCGCTTTCTAACCGAATTGCCGTGTGCGATAATGCACGTTCTGTATTCGGTCCCTGCCTTAAAGAAAGTCAGGTGCCGTTCTTGCTGATTGCAAATCGATTTTTTAGGGTTCATTTTCCGTATGTTTGATTCATTCCTGACGAAGATTTTCGGTAGCCGTAATGAGCGTTTGATTAAGCAGTACCGTCGCAAGGTCGCGCTCATCAATAAGCTTGAGCCTGCGATTCAGAAATTGACCGATGCCGAGCTCGCGCAAAAAACCGAAGAGTTCCGTGCGCGTTATGCCAAGGGCGAGACGTTGGAAAAGCTCTTGCCCGAGGCCTTTGCCGTTGCTCGGGAAGCGAGTTTTCGCGTCCTCGGACAGCGTCCCTACGATGTGCAGTTAATCGGCGCGATGGTTTTAAACGACAACAAGATTGCCGAAATGCGCACGGGTGAAGGAAAGACCTTGACGGCTGTCATGGCTGTGTATTTGAACGCTATTGCCGGAAAAGGCGTACACGTGGTGACCGTGAACGATTACCTGGCATCGCGCGATGCGGCCTGGATGGGGCACGTCTATAACTTCTTGGGTCTTTCGGTCGGCACGATTTTGTCGTCCGTGCAGGATACCGAAAGTAAGCGTAAGGCCTATGCGGCCGACGTGACGTACGGCACCAATAACGAATTCGGGTTCGACTACCTACGTGACAACATGGAGTACGAAGTGAGCCACCGCCGTCAGCGGGGCCTTTTTTATGCCATCGTCGATGAGGTGGACTCGATTTTAATCGATGAAGCGAGAACGCCGCTTATTATCTCGGGCTCGGCCGAGGACAGCACGGAACTATATCGTCAGGTCAACGACATCCCGGCACTGTTGATTCGTCAGAAGGAAGAAAAAGGACCGGGCGACTACTGGGTCGACGAAAAACAGCATCAGGTGTATCTATCCGATGCCGGTCACGAGCACGTGGAAAAGATTTTGATTGAGCGCGGCATGATTAAAGACAACACGAGTCTTTATTCGGCGCAAAACATCATGATCATGAGCCACTTAATCGCCTCGCTTCGCGCTCATACGCTTTTCCATCGCGATCAGCACTACGTGGTTCAAAACGGCGAGATTGTCATTGTCGACGAGTTTACGGGGCGCCTTATGCCCGGTCGCCGTTGGTCCGACGGTCTGCATCCGGCCGTATCCTTCCGGGCCGCCGCTACAACGAGGGCCTGCATCAGGCCATCGAAGCCAAGGAAGGCGTGGAGATTAAGCAGGAAAACCAAACGCTTGCCTCCATTACGTTTCAGAACTACTTCCGCATGTACAAGAAACTGGCGGGTATGACGGGTACGGCCGATACGGAAGCCTACGAATTCCAGGACATTTACGGCTTGGAAACGGTCGTAATTCCCACACACCGTAAGATGATTCGTGTCGACGAGCAAGATAAGGTCTTTCGGACTGAAGAAGAAAAGTACCGGGCCATCATTCGCGACATTCAGGCCTGCCATGCACGTCATCAACCGGTTTTGGTCGGTACGACCTCCATTGAAAACTCCGAGCGCCTCTCGAAGATGCTCGACAAACTCGGTATTGACCACAACGTGTTAAATGCCAAGCAGCACGAACGCGAAGCTCAGGTCATTCTCGAGGCAGGACGCCCCGGTGTTGTCACGATTGCCACGAACATGGCAGGTCGCGGTACCGATATCGTCTTGGGCGGCGGCATCAATAAGCGCTTAGATGAAATTAACTTTGACAATGAACTAAGCGACGAAGAAAAGAAAAAGCGTTCCGATGCCGTCAAGGCCGACTGGCTCAAGCTACATGACGAAGTGGTGGCGGCCGGTGGTCTGCGCATCATCGGTAGCGAACGCCACGAGTCGCGTCGTATCGACAATCAGCTCCGCGGCCGTTCCGGCCGTCAGGGCGACCCCGGCGAGAGCCGCTTCTACATCTCGCTCGAAGACGATCTGATGCGCCTGTTCGGCAGCGAACGGATCATGAGCATGATGAATTCATTGGGCGTCGACGAGAATACGCCGATTGATTCCAAGATGCTGACCAACGCCATCGAGTCGGCGCAGAAGCGGCTGGAAAGCCGCAACTTCCAAACCAGAAAGCACGTTCTCGAATACGACGACGTGATGAACGTCCAGCGTGAAACCATCTACAAGGAGCGGCGGATGGTGCTCGACGGCGAGGATGTGCACGACTACGTCACCAAAATGCTGCACGATACGGTCACTCGCTACGTCTGCTCCGTCGTCGGCGAGGGCGAAACCGTGGACGCCGCTTCCGTCGTCCGCCTGACGGCGCTGCTCGCGCCGATCTTTGTCCCGCCCGACTCTTTTAAGGAAAACAGCTCCTATCTGCTCGGAATGACGCAGGAGCAGGCCGTAGAATCGGTTTTGCAGGCCGTCGATCAGAAATATGCCGCGCGCGAAGCCGAATTCGGCTCCAATGTCATGCGGGAGCTGGAGCGCATCGTCCTGCTGCGCTCGGTCGACGAAAAGTGGATGGATCACATCGACGCGATGGACGAATTCCGCCGCGGCATCGGTCTGCGCGCCTACGGCCAGACGGATCCGATCCTCGCCTACAAAAAAGAGGGCTACGATATGTTCGAGGCTATGGTTCAGTCGATCTGTGAGGACACGGCGCGGAATCTGATGACGTTCCGGTTCCGCAATAAGACGCCGGAGCGTCAGGCCGTCGCCAAGCCGGTCACAGCCACGGCGGGAGACGGAACGGTGAAGAAAAAACCGGTCGTCACCAAAGCCGCAAAGGTCGGCCGGAACGATCCCTGTCCCTGCGGGAGCGGCAAGAAATACAAAAAGTGCTGCGGCTTCACACAGGGCGGCGAGCAGTAAGTCTGCGAAAGCCTATGCCGGCGCTGATACCGCGTCCGGTTGCGCCTGCGGCCGGTCATCTGTCCTCGAAAAAACAAATCCGGCCGGCGTTTGGCCGCGCCTTTTTCCGCATGGGCGCGGTGATATGTAAATTTTTTGCAGTTGCGGGAATTTATGGATAATTTTTCCCGTATAGGACTTGACTTTTTGAGCCAAAATGTGTATCATATAGGAAGTTGAAAATCATATGCTCTGCGGCACAGAGGATATTATGTAGGAGGTCAAACAATGAAAAAGTTTTTGACGGTTCTCGGCGCTATCGTTCTCGGCATCGCCGCTATTGCCGGTACGGTTTATACGGTGCTCTATTTCATCAAAAAAGATGAAGACTGCGACGATTCCTGCTGCTACATCGACGACGACGACGAGTGCGATTGCTGCTGCGACGACGATGAATCCGACGCCGACGACTGCGACTGCGGCTGCTGCGATTGCGGCGAAGAAGCCACCGGCGAAGAAAACGCGTAAATATGACAATAACGCGCCGTTTTCACAACGGCGTTTGACAGAGAAAGACGAGGGACATTTTTCCCTCGTCTTTCTCTGTATCGGAAGCTTTCGCATGGCTTGCCATGCTCCCTTCTCAAACGGCCGGTTTGTGCAAAGATCACCGGTGGGAGCGCCGCGCAAGGAAAAAGGAAGGAGATTTCCCGATGGAAACGGTGTCTATCGACGTTCAGAACCACTGTGCTGCCTGCGGCTGTGCCTGTACATATTGTCTGCTCGGCTCCGTCAAACGGCAAACCGGCGTCGACTATTTTCGAGGCCGAAGACTCGCCGAACGCTTCGCCGACTGGAAACAGCGCACCGGTTCACCGCTGCCTCTCAGCTATACTGTCGGCTATTGCGCCGAATACCCGGAGCTGGCTGACAATCTCGCTTTTAACCGTGCGCTCGGCATGATCGGCGCCAATTTTCTCCAAGTCAACGGCGTCAGAATCCGTTCCGAGGCGGAAACCCGACAGTGGCTCGGTCATCTCCGTCGTTTGGGAATCGACCAAATCGACACGAGCTTTTTCGGAGACCGCGCTTATCACGACCGCTTCGCCGGCCGCAGCGGCGATTACGACTTCATGCTCACCGCAACGAAATATGCGGCCGACGCAGGGCTTGTCTGTGCGCCCAGCATCCCCGTCACCGCGGAAAACGCCGATATGATCGCTCCCCTGCTCTGCACGTTGACGGCGTTTGTCGAGCCCGCAAACATCCACGCCTTTCTGCCGGATTACAGAGGCCGCGGCCATCTGCTCGAAGCGGCGCGTTTGACGCGGGAGGACTGCGGAAGGCTGCCTGCCGAGGTGCGCGCGGCGCTGTCGCTGCGCCGCCACAAGACGGAAGCGGAGTGGCTGACCGAAGACTCGCTGCCCGAATACACCAAGCGAGCCCTGCGGATTTGTCTGACCGAGGAAAATATTGAGATGCTGGAAAGCATGGCCTGTGAGGAAATTATCGCCTATGTGGAGGGGCTTGACGACGCCTATTACGCCGCAATTCCGCCGATTCACGAATTGGCAAAGCTGTACGGCGACCCCGCCAGCACGCGCCTGTACCGGCCGCGCGACCTGTTCTGGAAATGGCAGCGGCGCTATATCGCCGAGTACGGCCTGCATATCCATGACGTCACCGACGAGCGGCTCTGCGGCACGCTGCGAAGCTGAGACTGCCCGCTGAAAAGCGGCCGGTTGTTTCCAAACGCCTCGGCCGCGCCGCATCCATTCTCGCAAAGCTTCCGGCTGATTCGCTTTCTGCGGAGCGGCAAATGCACGGATATTCCGGGAAAGCGCTCTGTCGCGCGGACAGATTTTGCGCCTCAGCCGACTATCCGAAGCGATTTTTATTCTGCGTGCAAAGGAGATTTTTGATATGCGAAAACCAAAGCTCATCATTGGCGTCCTGCTCCATGACGCCGGACGGCAGTTCGGCTGCTACGGCGCGGCCGACGCGGTGACGCCGAATATCGACGCCATGGCCGCCGAGGGCGTCCGGTTTGAAAACCACTTCTCGACCGGAACGGTCTGTATTCCCTCGCGCGCCTCGGTGCTGACCGGCAAATACCTGCACAACGCGGAAATCTGCTTCTACAATCACAACGTGGAAACGCTGCCGCGCCTGATGCGCACCGCCGGCTATGAAACCTATCGCTGCGGGTTTGCCGAGGAAAAAGAATACCGCGGGATCGCCGGCGGCGCTTACCCATACGGCGGTCACGATTGCTCCGGCGTGCGGCTGCTCGGCTACGACCACAGCGAGACGGCCTCCGCCGCTGCGTCCGACGTCGCCGACAGCGTGATCCGCCTGCTGGAAAACCGCGCCGCCGACACGCCCATGTATATCGCCGCCGCGTTTTCAGAGGCCCACTCGCCGTATAACCTGCCCGTCACCGATGAGGAAATCGACGCCGCCGTTCTGCCTCCCCTGCTTCCGCAGCTTCCCGACGTTTGGCCGGCGCGGGAAATGCTGGCGCGGTTTACCAAGGCCGTCACGGCCGCGGACACCGCGGTCGGCCGCCTGACGCGGCGTATCCGCGAGCTCGGCCTTTATGACGATACGCTGCTGTATTTCAGCTGCGATCACGGCATCGACTTTCCGCGCGCCAAGCAGTCCTGCTATGATTCCGGCACCGGCGTGCCGCTGATCTTCTGGGGCGGCGTTCTGCCCGAAAGCGGCAAAGCGGTCTCCGGCCTGTCCAGCCATGTGGACATCCTGCCCACGCTCTGCGAGCTGCTCGGCATCGCGCCGCCGGAGGGCTGCGACGGCGTCAGCCAGCTTCCCCAGCTTCTGGGAACTGGCGAACCGCGCGACTTCTGTATTTCCGAGGTGTCGTTTGACAACACCGACGCGCCGGTTCGCGCGATTCGGACGAGGCGCTTTAAGCTCATTCTCAACTTGAATCCCGGCCTCCCCGTCGCCACCGGCAACTCGTTTACGGAACTGGTCGGGTACGACGTTTTGACCCCGATCTACAATACGCCGCGGCCGTTTGAAGAGCTCTATGATCTCGAAAACGACCCCTGCGAGCTCTCGAACCTCGCGGATGACGCGCGTTATGCGGAGATCAAAGCGGACTTGAAGGCGCGGCTCTTTGCGCGGCTTGCCGCCGACGGGGACGAAATTCTCTGCGCCGGCTCGCCATACGCCGATCCCGACACCGAGCACGCGATCGCTATGTGGCAAAAAACGCCGGACGGCGATTTTATATTGCGTCCACGGAAGTAAAGCCCGAAAGCCTGTCCGCGGCTGATTTCAACACGAATTTGAAGCGGTCGAACCGCGATTGATGCCGATCACGCTCTTTCTCCGCCGGGCGGTATTGCCGTTTCCGGTAATGGAGCGGCCATCGCAGGTTTACGCTTTGACGGACATTTGACGGACAAGAGTATTTTGGCGATGCGTTTCCGAGAGGACAGCCCTTTTCTCCGTTGCGTGAAAAAAACGGCTCTACCGGTCTTTGCGGGAACAAAACGCTGGCCGGATCTTGACTTTGCAGGCCATGCGCCCGGTTTTACTCCGCCTCTATCTATGGAAACCGCGCCGTTCCGCAGGGCTGTGCGGTGCGATTTTGAATTCCTTTCCGCAGCTAAACATCTTGCAATTTGCAGTGCTTTGCGGTATAATAGAACCATCGCGACAAAATGGAAACTTTACACATGAGAGGAGCAAATTTCTATGAGTGAGCTCAGAGGAGCTTGTATTATCGGACAGTCCGGCGGCCCGACCTCGGTCATCAACGCCAGCGCCTACGGCGCGATCAGCGCGGCGCTGAAAAGCAGCGCCATCACCAAGGTTTACGGCGCGGCGCACGGCATCAAGGGCGTGCTCGACGATTGCCTTTACGACATGGGCGCGGAGGATCCCGCCGAGCTCGAGCTGCTGAAAAACACGCCGTCGTCGGCGCTCGGTTCCTGCCGTTATAAGCTCAAAGACCCCGATGTGGACGATACGGACTACAAGCGTATCCTCGAAATCTTCAAGAAATACGACGTGCGCTATTTCTTCTACAACGGCGGCAACGACTCCATGGATACCTGCAACAAGATCAGCAAGTTCATGCTGAAAAACGGCTATGAGTGCCGCGTTATGGGGATTCCCAAGACGATCGACAACGACCTGTTCGGCACCGACCACTGCCCCGGCTATGGTTCGGCCGCCAAGTATATCGCCACGACCGCGATGGAAATCTTCCTCGACGCCAAGGTATATGACACCGGTATGGTCACGGTGCTGGAAATTATGGGCCGTCACGCCGGCTGGCTCACCGCCGCCAGCGCCATCGCCACGCATTTCGGTATGGGACCCGACCTCATTTATCTGCCGGAGCTCCCGTTTGACATCGACCGCTTCTTCGCCGACGTCGAACGGATTTATAAGGAGACCGGAAAGTGCATCGTCGCCGTTTCCGAAGGCATTTCGGACGCGGACGGCAAGCTGATGGTCGAGAAATTCGCCGAGGGCGAAAACGTCAGCCGCGACTCCTTCGGTCACGCGCAGCTCGGCGGTATCGGCGTCACGCTCGCCAACATGATCAAGCAGCGCCTCGGCTGCAAAACGCGCGGCATCGAATTCTCGCTCATGCAGCGCTGCGCCGCGCACTCCGCCTCCCAGACCGACGTGGACGAGTCTTTCCTCTCCGGTCAGAAGGCCGTTGAGTTCGCCGTGCAGGGCGTCACGGATAAAATGGTCGGCTTCAAATGCTGCCGCGAAAACGGCTACAAGTGCGAGATCGACCTTTTGGATCTCACCGTCGTCGCCAACACCGAGAAGAAGATCCCGCGCGAGTGGATCAACGAAGCGGGCAACGGTCTCAACCAGGCGTATATCGACTACGCGCTGCCGCTGATCGCCGGAGAAGCGCATCCGAAGTTTGAGAACGGCGTTCCGCGCTTTGCCAAGCTGAAAAAAGTCGTCGTCAAGTAAGCATTCACCACGGCTCCTGCAAATACGAACGCCGATTTATTAACCTATTGGGCATAGCAACGAAAAAGAAAGGTACTGAGAGAAACTGTATTGGTTTCTCTCAGTATCTTTCTTTTGATCAACCGGCGCAAAGGCGTTGGCTCCTATCGATCAGTCCCGCATTCCAGAGCCGCCCTGCATTTTTACAGTAATCGTTTTAGCGGTATTCTTGTCGCCAAATTCAACGGCAACCATAGAATCTTCTTTAATATCCTCTTTTGTGCCGTCTGTCGTTTCGCCGCCGGATTCAATCTTGATCGCTATCCCTTCAAGACTGATTGTGATTTCCTCTCCATTATCGGCAAACATGTCGGACATTTCTCCGTTTTGCGGAGGTTTTTCACCGTTGCCGCCGCCCAAAGCGCTATCAGGCATTTCGCCGCCTGATGGCATTTCAGGCATTGAACCATTTTCATTGTTAGGCGGCGTTTGAGCCTGCGGCGCTGTGCCGCTCCCTCCATTCGGCATTACGGGCGAGATTCCATTTTCGCCGTTTGGCATTTGTCCTTGCGGCATATTACCGGAACTGCCTTCCATTCCTTCGGGCATATCCATCAAGGCAATTTGTAAGGTGACAGAATCGCCATCAATGGAAACCACCTTGCCCATAACGGTTTGATTGCTATAATCTTTTGTGTCATTACCGCAAGCAGATACAGAAACCGCCAAAGCCATCGCACACAGCATAGCCAACAGTTTTCTCATACTTACCTCTCCTCAACATCAAACTCGCTTCTTGTAAAGTAGGGCAAAAAGCAATCCTGCGAGCAATACCGCGCCGCATACACCAAGCAATAGATAGGAATTTGCGCCACTTGTATCGCTCTGATTCCCCGTTTGCCCTCCGTTACTGTCGGGGCGGCTTATTCCCTGTCCGTTATCGCCTTGTGTGAAGTTCTGCATACGGCCGCCTTGCTGAAATCCGGGCATTTCTCCGCTTTGCGGAGGCTGCTCGCCGTTGCCGCCGTTTGGAAGCTGCTCCTGTGTTCCGTTTTGGTCTGCGGCAGAATTGTTTTCATCCTGAGCGTTATTCCCCGGCATTTGCGGCACAGAACGGTTTTGCTCTCCGCTTGTGTCGGATTGCTGCATATCCGGCATTTGATCTTGACCGATATTAGCCGGCCTATCTATACTGCCGCCCATCCCTCCACCCATACTGCCCATGGCGGAGATCGTAAGATTCGAAGCATCGATCAGGGTTTCCTGATCTTGTTCTCCTGAGGTGGATGCGATTGTACCGTCAAGTTGAGCCTTTACGCTCTCTGCGCGGAGTAAGCAAAATTCTTTGAGAGTGTCGATACCCGTTTCAAATTCTTCATAGGTACAGAACTTTGTAGGGTCGCTCTCGACATAGGGAGAAATCATTTCCTTGACATCGTCTATCATTTCTGCAAAATATCCGCTGTCAAAATATTGCGAAACAAACTCTGCAAAATACTGATGATACAGTTCGGTATATTCTTCGCTTTTAAAAATCCACGAGAGCATCGGTCTTGATTCGACCGTACCGCCTGATACAGGGGTGTCAATGGGATAGTTGACAAGGCTTGTTGCGTCCGAACCGCCTACAAATCCGCCGAAGGCAAGGTTATAGTCCCACGGAATCATAGAGAGCTGACCATCTTCTTCATAGAGATAGTAGTTATGAATCATCGATCCGGTGTAGCTGTCAAAGTTACAGACAAAGTTATGCACCACAAAGTAGCGAATAACCTCCTCCACATTCACAACATCCTCAATACTGCTGTTTTCATTCAGCTTTTTCAGAGAAGCAATCAAACGGTCTTTGTCTGTATCGGAAATATCGGTCTTGGCATTATCAAAAATGTTGGAATAGCTTGTGTATTCATCATCCGAATAGATCAGCGAAACATCCGAACTGCCGATTCCGCCCATTCCGCCGCCATTTAGATCCGGCATTTGCGTACCGTCTTGACCGAAACCGCCACTTTTCCCCATAAAAAGGCTTGCCAAATCCATCATCGTTTTCCCGTTTAGAAAAGCCTCCAAATCCGTTGCCGCTTCTAATGCAGACAGCATCGCTTCTTTGTTTTCGTATCCAAGAAGTTCCGCGGCAGCCGATAACGCGTCGTCATCCAAGGAGGTTACCATTTGCTTGATTTGCTCAATGGTAATTTCCATATTCCCCGGCCTAATTTGACCGCCTTGTATGCCGCCCTGACCGCTGCTGTCTGGCGGTTGAATATTCTCATCTTGCTGTCCCGTTCCATCCGGCATCTCCTGATCCTGCGTTTCTCTCCAATCCTCCATATTAAAATTTCCGCCGTTTCCGCGCCCGCCGCCCATGCTCATACTGTCGGGTTTATAAAGTTCTCCGTAGTCATTCCCGTAGTTTCTTGAAAGGAAGGATTCCTCCACACCCTCGACTGCGAGATACAGCCCCCATTCTTCGCCGTTCACTAAAATTTGAACATAACTGCAAAGCGGCGCGCTGACACCGAAGTATCCCATCATTTGATAGGTTAGATAATCCTTCATATACGTATTGTCCTGAATGATATTGTTTAGACTCAGTTTATCCAGTCCGTAATAGGTGTTTGTGCCATCATAATGGTCAAACTCTATTTTGAAGCTGTATCGGTCGTTGCCGTAGCTTTGCACATTGGAAAGAGACGTGTTGCCCTTTGCTCTGATCGCCACATTTTTAAATGCTTCGTTATCAATGATCACCGAACACTCGGTGTATTCCTCATTGGCGCAGGATTCAAGAAATTCCTCCCAATCATCCATAACGATATTTACGGTATGCACCTTTGATGTGTCAAACAATCGGGTTTCATATCCCGGAGCCGAAGAAGCCTTTTGAATGCCGAAACTCTCGGCGTTCATAAACAATATTGCCAGCACAAGGGTTAGGGCGCAAATGACGCAGCAAATTTTATCAAAAGATTTGTGCGTTGACATAGTTTCCTCCCTCTATTAACCCATATAGTCGCCGTTGTAGCTTACGAGAACCGCACTGTTTATGCCGTTCATCTCGGAAAGAATATTGACAAAATCGGTGTTATCTTCTTTCATACGAACTTCAACATTCATTTCAATCGCGCCTTTTTGCGCGGTCTTGCTCTTTACGACACAGCGGTGAACCTGCTTTTTCAGAAAATCCATAGCGGCCATCTCGCTGTCGTGGTTTTCACAGCGAATCACTACGATATAGGGATTCAAGTGTGCTTTTTGGTTGGCAAAGATGAGAAGAACAATGCCGATCACTACGCTGCCAAACACGGCGAGAGGAATCATACCGGCGGCGAGCACAATGCCGACTGCGATCGCCCAAAAGAGGAAAGCAATATCAAGGGGTTCCTTGATAGCGGTACGGAAACGCACAATCGACAACGCGCCAACCATACCAAGCGACAGCACCACATTAGAGGTTACTGCCAAAATCACGAGGGTTGAAATCATAGTAAGGGCAACCAATGTGACGCCAAACGAGGAGGAATACATCACACCGGCAAAGGTCTTTTTATAGATTAAAAAAATAAACATACCGATGCCGAAAGCCAAAATCAGAGCGATGGCCATATCAAGCAGGGAAACGCTCGTAATGTTTTCCAAAAAGCTGGACTTAAAAATATCTTGAAAATTCATAATCGTTTTCTCCTTCAAAATGGTTTTTGTTTTAGCCGTAGATACGGCAAGCTGCATATTTGGAAAATGCCGAGGTATGCGTGCCGGGAACTTGCACAATATCACGAATAACAGCGGGTAAAAATTCGTCCCACTTTACTTCAAGAATCATGGGGGCATTTCCTGCGGGAACCATCACGCAGTCGGGATTTAGAAAATCCGTGCCGGTAAGTCCCGTTCGGATGTCATAATCAAGCGTCACCCGAACATTGCCCGGTGCATATACAAACGGTTCTCTAATATAGTCCACGATTGTTTTTGGTTCAAGTCCCTCGGTTTGCATTTTATAACAGAGTTCTTTTACAAGCGTTTTTTCACTTTGGGACAGACTCTTGATGTCTTTGTCTGCAATCAACTGTGCTTCTTCTAATGTAATGGCCTCTTGTTCTTTGCTGCACAGGCCATTGACCTTGCTTTTCTTTTCCAGCAGAATCAAAGACAAATCTTCATTATAGTAGCGGACACGAAATTTTTCTCGTGTGTTCACTCCGTTCCTCTTTTCCAGTAACGCTTTATCCCGAAGATTGTCAAAATACAGGCTCCTAATTTTATACCTGCCATTTACCGCGTGACTGTCCTGCTGCATAACGGCAGACAACCGGCTGCGAAGCGA
>ERZ772860.1792-NODE-1792-length-13712-cov-7.051109_pt1 | contig 13712 bp, 10 predicted proteins | sample MGYA00511342_ERZ772860 | MGnify/ENA primary metagenome ERZ772860 (study PRJEB29015, sample SAMEA2737665) | human gut metagenome | biome: human gut; feature: human-associated habitat; material: faeces | place: China | collected 2012 ... | reverse complement strand
ATTGAGGTATCGAAAGATTCCCTCAAGCTCGCGACTTCAGTCGCGGGTAGTTGACGAACAGCCTTTCCCCCACTGCCTGCTCTTGTAAAAATACCGTATACATACGAAAATCATATATTTTCGGGATGCCAGCGTGTATAATGAAAGAGATTACGAACAGAAAAAGGGGGATTTTTATGACCTGTCCAAAGGTCGGACACATCAATTTCCTGAATGTCCTGCCATTGACCTGGAGCTATGCGCACGGCGCAGCGGACGGGCTCCAGATTGCACGCGGCGTCCCGGCGGAGCTCAACAGCGACATCATCAACCACCGCCTCGACGTCAGCAATGTCTCATCCATCATATACGCCCGCCACAGCGAAGAGCTCGTCGTACTGCCGGATGTCTGCGTCTCGACGGACGGCGATGTCGAGAGCATCCTGCTCGTCTCGCGCAAGCCGATCGAGTCGCTGAAGGACGACAAGATTATCCTGACGGCCAAGTCGGCGACGTCGCACTGCCTCTTGAAGATCATCCTGCGGCTGGCCTACGGCGCTATCCCGAACTACTACGTACGCCACATCACGCCGGAGGACCCGATCCCGGAAGACGCGACGGCCTCGCTGCTCATCGGCGACGACGCGCTCTGGCTCTACCACCATCCGCGCGAGGGCTACTACTACTACGACCTCGGCCTCGAGTGGAAGAAGATGACGGGCAAGAAGATGGTCTACGCGCTCTGGGTCGCGAGCCGCCGCTTCGCCGAGAGCCGGCCAGAGGCGCTGCAGCTCGTCTATGAGCGCATCCGCCGTGCATTCCTGACGGCAGCGCTGCACAAGGATGCCGCCATCCGCGAGATCCTGCCGCAGAAGCCCGCCTTCACCTACGAACAGCTCGAGGAATACCTCGGCCCCATCATCCGCTGGGACCTCACCGACGAATACCTCGACGGGCTCCGGACGTTCTACAAGCTCGCCCACGAGATGAACCTCATCGACCACGTGCCCGAGATCGAGTTCGCCGCCGTGCGGCGCAGCTGAGCACTACAAGAGAATAAGACACGAAAAAGACGCTCTGACTCATAAATGCCAGAGCGTCTTTTTACTTCAGATTATCGCATATCTCATGACTGTGCATGCACGAGCTTTGCCTTGACGATGCGGCGCACGGATTCGTTGACGCGCTCCATCGGGATCGTGCCGTCCTTTACTGCGTCGAGCAGGCCGAGGTAGACATCCGTCTCATGCGGGTACTCGTGGCAGACGAGCACGATGTCGCTGCCCGCCTCGACGGCCTTGACGCCGAGTTCGCGGAAGCTGTAATGCTTCGCGAGGGCGCCCATCTCCACGTCATCCGTGATGATGAGGCCGCGGTAGCCGAGCTCACCGCGCAGGAAATCCGTCTGGATTGCCTTCGAGAGGCTTGCGGGGCTCTCCGCATCGAGCGCCGGATAGCGCAGATGCGAGACGAGGATGAAGTAATCCTCGGGTTGGCGCTCGTCGATGACCTTCTTAAAAGGCACGAGGTCACGCTTCATGAGCTCGTCCTTTGTGGCCGTGATGGAGGAGATGTCCTCATGCGAGTCGACCGTGCCGCGGCCGATGCCCGGGAAGTGCTTGAGCGCGTACATCATGTGCTCCTGCTCGTAACCCTGTGCGGCCGCCGCGACGAACTTCGCCGTCTGCTCGGGGTCGGAGCCAAACGAGCGCGCGTAGTCGCCGACATCGGCGACCGGTGCGAAGTTGACGTTGAAGCCGAGCTTCTTGAGCTTCTCCGCCGTCTGGCGGGCCGACTCCTCCGCACGCGTGACCTCGCCGCTCCTGCCGATTTCCTGCTCCGACGGCGGCGGCGTCAGGAAGGACTTGCCGCGCACGACCTGACCGCCCTCCTCATCGACGCCGATGAAGAGCGGCACCTTCTGGTCGGCCTGCGCCTGCAGGTCCGCGATGAGCTTCTTCGTCTGGTCGGCCGACTCCATGTTGCGGTCGAACAGGATGACGCCGCCCATGTGGTACTGATGCAGCATGTAGAGGCTGTCATCCGTGACTGCTTTTCCCTGGACACCAATCATGACCATCTGGCCGACCTTCTCCGTCGTCGTCATCGAGTCGACGATCGCATTGACCTTGTCGTCGAGCGTCTGCTGCTTGGCCGGACTGCCCGCTCCATCACTCTGCGCCTTGCCGCAGCCTGCCACGACAAGCGCAGCGGACAGAGCCAGCACGGCGAGCAGTACGAGCGCGAAGCGCCCCGCATTCTTTTGCATCATCCCATCCCTTTCCATTCTCTCGCTTTTATCGATGTCTCTATCTTATCACGTTATTGCGGATTCTGCGACTCGTCTTTTTCTCCGTCGGCCCGAAAATGGAATGAACCCGTCATGAGCATCAGCGATGAGAGGATCAGCTCCCGGTCCGTCGGGATGGACATGCCGCCTGATGCCTCCTGCAGGGCCTTCTTCTGCAGTGGCGTCTGATCGATCATCGGGTGGATGCTGCTGCTGTAGACCATGATGGTCAGGCAGAAGTAGCAAAACGCGTCCTCGGACGCATCCGGGCACTGGTCGCGCAGGATCGTGCAGAAGACCGGGAACGCCTCGTACATCGTGCGCTTGAAGGAGAGGATGTTCTCGTAGCGCGCCTTATTCTCGAGCGTGATGTGCAAGGAGAACAGCGCGAGCATCTTCTTGTGGGCGAGCAAGTGATCCACGAGCCTCTCGCAGAACTCTCGCTGCGTGACGGGCTTGCCGATTGGGAATATCGCGCGGATGTCCTGATAGAAATCCTCCATCCTGCGGCTCAAGAGGTCGAGCAATACCTCATCGCGCGACCGGTAATAGGTGTAGATGGTCTGGCGCGTGAAGGAGACCTTCGCACCGATGGTCGAGAACGTCACCATCTCGAGGCCGCCCTGCTCAAACAGCTCCCAAGCTGCGTCGAGAATCTCCTGGCGACGCCTCTCTCGCTGCTCCTCCTTGCGCGCACGCTGAAATACCATACTATGACTTCCCTTCCTGCTTTGCTTTTCTCTTTCTCTTGCGATATTCCTCTATAGTATAGTATAGATAAAAAATGCGTTCAAGATAAAGGCCATCGCAATCTTTAACACACCTGCACCTCTCTATTAACCGACATCTTGCAAATTATTAATTGACAATGTGCAAAGTATAGGCTACAATACTACATGACAGGACGGTTCAGAGGAACTGGAAAGGGAACATGGATACTTGCCAAAGAGTCTGGATCTCCTGCCGAAAGGTTCTTTGATTCAATTTCATAGAGGAGGAGATTCTTATGAAAAAGACTCTCGTATCTGCTCTGACGGCGGCTCTCGTCGTCGGCGCTGCAAGCACCACGTTCGCTGCCGCTAATCCGTTCTCGGATGTACCGGCTGACCATTGGGCTTATGACGCAGTATCGCAGCTCGCTGCTGATGGCGTCATCGAAGGCTATGGCGACACGACGTTCCGCGGCAACCAGAACATCACACGCTATGAGATGGCTCAGATGATCGCAAAGGCTATGGCTAAGAGCGATGTCTCCGCTGCTGATAAGGCCCTGATCGACAAGCTCGCTGCTGAGTTCTCCGATGAGCTCAACAACCTCGGCGTTCGCGTCAGCAACCTCGAGCGCAATGCCGACATGGTCAAGTGGAACGGCCAGGCACGTTACACGTACCGCAGCCTCCGCACGGAGCAGAAGAACGATGCAACTGGTGAGGGCAATGGCACGAAACATCGTGACAACTCCGATAAGCTGCTCTTCCGTCTCGAGCCGACGGCTGAGGTCAACAACCACTGGCACGTTGTAGCACGTCTCGATGCTACGACGGAGATGTCCGACGATAAGGGTTCGGGCAGCAATCATGATGAAGATGAAGTCACGCTCAAGCGTATCTATGCACAGGGCAACTACAAGAACTTCCAGACGCAGCTCGGTAAATTCGGCCTCTACACGCCGGAAGAAGGCCTTGTCTGGGATGATGAGATGTCCGGCGCCAATGTAACGTTTGGCTCGAATGTCAAAGCTACGCTGATGGCTGGCCGCCTCGATATCGATGACGAGAAGGGCTATGACCTTGGTCGCGATAATATCGGCGATGCCGCTAACTTCCAGGGCATCACGGTCCAGTACGATGCACCGCAGGTCAGCAAACTGACGGGCGGCGCCGCTTACTACCATGTCAACTCGGACGACTTCAAGGGCCTGACGGACGGCTTCAACTACGGCGAGAAATATACGAACGGCAAGAACGACGAGGATACGGCCAATATCTGGTCTGCAAACCTCGGCTACCGCTTCGATAAGACGAACCGCCTGTTCGCAGCTTATGCCAACAACACGAGCGCCGATAACCTCGACAAATCGTGGCAGGTCGTCTACAACTACAAGGGTGCTCAGCCGGAGAACAAGAACACCTGGGGCGCTTATGCCGCTTACCGTTACCTCGGCACCTACACGTCGATTTTCGGCACGGAAGATGCTCAGGTCGTCGGTGCTAAGGGCTGGGAGATCGGTGCTAACTACGCTCCGTTCCACAACGTACTCGCTACGGCCAAGTACTTCAACGGCAAGGCAATCGATTCGGATCGCGACACGGACGCTCTCTGGGGTCGTATCCAGTTCTTCTTCTGATTTCGCTATCCTCTGACAAGAAGCCGGACTGCAGCAGTCTCATCCTTCCGATTGCCGGCAGTCCCCCACTTCTCTCTTATGTTTCTTTTGATTCCTATAGACTTGCTATTATCCCGGACAGTTCCTGTCCGGGAACTTTTTTTGCATTTTTTCAGAGAAAAAAGTCCCTGTCATCCACTCGATCTGCGGTGGATGACAGGGACTTTCCCGTATTCGGCTTATTGGCTTATTTGAAGAACATCGCGTAGTAGCCCGCTGCGAAGATGTAGAGGACAATCAGTGGCAGAATCCAGGTCGCGTAGAAGCGGATCCACTTCGGGAAGGCCGTGCCCTTACCGGTGTCGGCTTCCTTGATGAAGTTGTTCCAGCCCCAGCCGTAGCGGCTCGTGCAGAAGGCCAGATAGACGAGGCTGCCGAGCGGCAGCAGGTTGTTGCTGACGATGAAATCCTCGAGGCTCAGGACATTCGAGCCCGGGCCGAACGGCGTGAAGCCGCTCCAGACGTTGAAGCCCAGGACGCAGGGCATCGAGAGCAGGATGATGACGAGCATACCCCAGCGGATGATGACCTTGCGGTCCTTGCGCAGGAGCTCGAGGAAGCAGCAGATGAGGTTCTCGAACACGGCGATGACCGTCGACATCGAGGCGAACGCCATGAACAGGAAGAACATCGCGCCCCAGAAGTGGCCGAGCGGCATGTGGTTGAAGACGTTCGGCAAGGTGACGAACAGCAGGTTCGGGCCGCTGCCCGGGTTGACGCCGTAGCTGAAGCAGGCCGGGAAGATGATCAGGCCTGCCATGATGGCGACGAACGTGTCGAGCACGATGACCCAGATGGCCTCGCCCGTCAGGCGCTTTGACTTGCCGATGTAGCTGCCGAAGATGGCAAGCGCGCCGATGCCGAGGCTCAGCGTGAAGAACGCCTGCCCCATCGCGGCGAAGACGACCTCCTGCACGCCGTACTCCGTGACCTTGCTGAAATCCGGATAGAGGTAGTACTTGAGGCCGATCTCGCTGTTCGGCAGCAGGATGGAGTTGATGGCCAGCACGATCATCAGCACGAGCAGGGCTGCCATCATCCACTTCGTGATGCGCTCGACGCCGGCCTCGACGCCGAGGTAGCAGACACCGCCGCAGAGCAGGACGACGAGAATCATGCAGCCCGCCATCGTCACGGGGTCGGCGAGCAGCCCGCTGAAGACGCCGCCGACCGCCTCAGCGTCGAGCCCGTCAAAGGCGCCCGTCGCCATCTTGTAGATGTAGTAGAACATCCAGCCCGAGACGGTCGTGTAGAACATCATGAGCAGCAGGTTGCCCGCGATGGCACCGTATTTGTAGAGATGCCACTTCGTCCCCTTCGGCTCGAGCACGTCGAACGACATGGCCGCGCTGCGGACACTCGCGCGCCCGACGGCAAACTCCGCGACCATGATGGGCAGGCCGAGGATGGCCAGGAACACGAGATAGATGAGTACGAATGATGCGCCGCCATACTGGCCCGTGATGTACGGGAAGCGCCAGACATTGCCGAGGCCGATGGCGCAGCCCGCCGAGACCAGGATGAAGCCCAGGCGCGTCGAGAAACTTCCTCTTTTTTCCAAAAATTACCCCTCCTATTTCCCCTTACGGGTTCCCTTTACAGGAATACAATTCTTTTTTGATGGTCTATTCCAGTTTACTCTACAGCATCCTTTTTGTCCAGCCACGAGCAACACCGAGACAACACAAGGGCCTCCCACTTGGGAGGCCCTTGCCTTGCTCGACGGCTGCTTCAAATGGATCAGCCGAGGATCTTCTGGAGATAGTTGCGGATGTCGTCGCCGTCTTCCATCGCCATGACGTCAGCCAGGATTTCCTTGGCCTTGACGGAGCTGATGGAGCGGATCTTCTCTTTGACGCGCGGGATCGACGGTGCGCTCATCGAGAGCTCGCTGATGCCCATGGCCATGAGCAGGACGGCTGCGTTCGGATCCGAGGCCATCTCGCCGCACATGCCAGCCCAGATGCCGTTCTCACGAGCGCTCGAGATCGTGCGCTGAACGAGGCGCAGCACTGCCGGGTTGAAGTGGTTGTAGAGATAGGAGATGTTCGCGTTGCCGCGGTCGACTGCCAGCGTGTACTGAACGAGGTCGTTCGTGCCGATGGAGAAGAAGTCGACGTACTTGGCGAGTACCGGCGTCATGATGGCAGCTGCCGGCGTCTCGACCATGATGCCGACCTGGACATCATCAGAGTATGCCTTGCCCTCATGCGCGAGCTCGAGTTTCGCTTCCTCGATGAACTCCTTGACCTTCTTGAACTCCGCCACGTTGATGATCATCGGGATCATGATGGCTGCCTTGCCGTAAACGCCAGCGCGCAGGATGGCCTTGAGCTGCGGCAGGAAGAGGTCGCGGCGCTGCAGGCTGATGCGGACGGCGCGATAACCGAGGAACGGGTTCTCCTCCTCCGGGATGTTGAGGTACGGCAGTGGCTTGTCGCCGCCGATGTCCATCGTGCGGATGACGCAGAGCTTGCCCTTGCACTTCTCGATGGCCTCTTTATAGGCCTTGAACTGATCTTCCTCCGTCGGGATCTCCTGACGGCCCATGAAGACAAACTCGGAGCGGAACAGGCCGACGCCCTCTGCACCGTAGTTCAGCGCGTTGTCGACGTCCATATGCGTGCCGATGTTGGCCATGAGGTCGACCTTGACGCCATCCGTCGTGACGGCCGGCAGGTCCTTGAGTGCTGCGTAGTGAGCAGCGAGCTCTTTCTGCTTCTTGATCTTCTCGTCGTAGCTCGCGATGTCCTCCGGTGCCGGGTTGACGACGATCTCGCCGCGTTCGCCATCCATGATGACATGGTCGCCATCTGCGATGCGGTCGATGCGGTCTTCCTTGTTGAGGCCGACGATCGTCGGGATAGCGCGTGCCTTCGCGATGATGACAGCATGGGCCGTCGTGCTGCCCGAGCCGAGCAGGACGCCTGCAATCTTCTCCGTCTCCATGCCAGCGATGACCGACGGCTCGATCTCGCGGCCGCAGAGGATGACCTTCTCGTCGCCGATTTCCGGCTCCTTGACGCCGAGGATGTACTTGGCAACGCGCTTGCCGACATCGCGGAGGTCGACGGCACGGGCAGCGAAGTACTCATCCTCCATCTGCTCGAACATGACAGCCTGCTCTTCAGCAGCCTTGAGGACAGCCTGCGGCGCATTGCCGAGCTCCTCGATCTTGGCCATGATGTTGTCGGCCATCATCGGGTCCTGTACCATCATGCGATGTGCTTCCATGATGGCAGCCTGCTCCTTCATGTCCTTGCTCTTGAGCTTCTCGATGCTCTCGCGCAGGATCTCTGCGACAGCCGTCAGCGCATCCTGTGCCTTCTTCTTCTCCGTCTCTTTGTCTTCCGGCTCGTAGTTGACGAGGTAGCCATCGAGATTCTGGCCCGCGAGCATGATCTTGCCCATGGCGATACCGGAGATGACGCCTTTACCACGAATGATTTCTGCCATTTTGCTTTCCCCCTGAAAAATTCCCTGCATTCGCGTGCATTTCCCTGCACGGATGAAAATGACCTTCCTCCCGCCGAAGCCGGAGGAAGGTCATTCATCTTTTCTGTTCTCGTGCTCTGCTGAGCCTTGCGATTATTCCTCGCCGAACTTGGACTCGATGAGATCCTTCAGAGCCTTGACTGCCTCTGCTTCATCCGGGCCATCAGCGATGATCGTGACTTCCGTGCCCTTGACGAGGCCCATGCTCATGATCATGAGGATGCTCTTAGCATCGATCGTCTTGCCCTTAGCCTGCAGCTGGATCTTGGACTTGAACTTCGTAGCCGTCTGAACGAAGATGGAAGCCGGGCGAGCGTGGATACCAGTCTTGTTTTCAATCGTAATCGTTTCCTGAGTCATTTGAACCTCTCCAATCTAAAAACCATTAATCTTACTTTCCCTGTCGTTACAGGAACATAATCAGCACTTATTAGTAATGCAAGATGCGTGCCAACTTTCCTCCATCGTACAGGATTTTTTTATTTTGACCCGAAGTCCCTGTATACAAGGCCTCCGAGATCATGCACTCATTTGTTTTTGGATTGTTCCGCCGTCATCTGGCTTCATCTGTTCCTAATCTTGGTAAATTTTACCAAAACCGCGCCTTTTATTGGTAATTCTTACCAAGTGTTGGTAAATTATACCAAGCCATACTTGCGCGCCTTGGCAGCCACCGTCTTGTGGCTGATGCGCAAGAGCTTGGCCGCGCCGTTGAAGCTCGTGCCCTGGCGCAGGGCATTGGCGATGATCTGCTTCTCGTACTCCTCCCACGGCAGGACCGTATCGTCCGCAAGGCTCCGCACCTCGCGTCCGGCGATATCGCCTTTTATATAAGAAGGCAGCACGGCCGCCGTGATGAGGTCGGTGTCCATCAGCGTGATCACGCGCTCGATGACATTCTCGAGTTCGCGGACGTTGCCGGGCCAGCGGTAGTGCATGAACATCTGCATGGCGTCCGGCGTGATGCCTCGCACATCCTTCTTGTTCTCCTTGCTGATCTTCTCGATGAAGTGCTCGACGAGCAGCGGGATGTCATCGGGGCGGTCGCGCAGTGGCGGCAGGATGATTGGGATGACGTTGAGCCTGTAGTAGAGGTCATCGCGGAACGTGCCCTCGCGGACCATCGCCTCGAGGTCGCGGTTCGTCGCCGCGATGATGCGCACATCGACGTGTATCGTCTCCTCGCCACCGACGCGGTCGAACTCCTTCTGCTGCAGGACGCGCAAGAGCTTGACCTGCAGGTTCTTGTCGAGCTCTCCGATCTCGTCGAGGAAAATCGTGCCGTGGTTGGCGAGCTCGAACTTGCCGAGCTTGCGCCGCACCGCACCTGTGAAGGCTCCTTTCTCATGGCCAAAGAGCTCCGATTCGAGCAGGGCACCGGGGATGGCACCGCAATTGACGCGGATGAACGGGCCGCGGCGGCGGCCGCTCGCATAGTGGATGCCCTCCGCGATGACCTCCTTGCCCGTGCCGCTCTCGCCGCGGATCAGGACGTTGGCCGAAGAGTCAGCCGCCTTCGAGGCGAGCGCCAGCACGTCGACGACCTTGCCGCTCTTGCCGATGTAATTGGCAAAAGCCTGCGCCGTCTTCTTCGTGCGCAGGAGCTCCTGCTCGAGGTACTCGGCCTTAGCCGAGACCTGCGAGAGGCGCTCCATCAACGTCTGGATCTCTGTGATGTCCTTGATGACCGACACGACACCGGCAATCTCGCCGTCGACGAAGATCGGGTTGACATTGGCGACGATCGTCGTGCCATCCTTCTTGTGGCGGATGCTGCCGATGCGCGCGATGCCCGAGCGCAGCACGGCGCAGCGGTTGCCGTCGGCAGCCGTCTCGAAGACGTTCTGTCCGACGACCATCTCCGGCGTCTTGTGGACGATGCGCAGATACGATGGATTGACATAGGTGACCTCGCCGCTGCGGTCGACGACGCAGATGCCGTCCTGCACCGACTCGAGGATCATCTGCAGGCGCTCCTGCATCAGGGCATTCTCGTGCAGCAGCTTGTCGACGCCGTGGATCTCCGAAGCTTCATTCATGATGAAGTCGCTCTCGAGGAAGCGCACCATCTCGATGACGGCCTGCCGCCCGTTGTCCCCCTCCGATGACACGAAGACCGAATCGCCCTGTGCGACCTTGAGGGCCACGAGCTTCATGAGGCTGTGCATCTCACAACGCTCACTGCGCTCACTGCGGATGTAGAGGTGGCAGTCGTAGCGCTCGCAGAGTTCCTGCGCGCGCTGCACGATCATCGCCGCGACGCGCGCATGGATGCCGCCTTCGTCGTGGATGACGGCTTCCCGTTCAAATATCATTTCCATCGTTCCTTTCTGCTTGCTATTATTATACTATAAAAGTGGCTCAAAATCCTCTCCCATCGCGTAAAAACCGAACTTTTCAGGCAAATAATTTCACGCTGCGCCAGAATCCGTCAACGGCCGCAAAAAAAATCCGTAACTTTTTTGAAACAGCTATTGACAACATTACATACGAGCGCTATGATAGTACCCGTAAACAAAACAACAGTTCACATAACGAACACAGCCAAAGACAGGAAAGAGTACACTTCCGTCGCTGATGCATAGCGAGCCGGGTATGGTGAAAGCCGGTGATGAGCAGGAAGTCGAAAATCATCCTCGAGGCATGGCGCTGAACCCAAAGTAAGCGGCCACGGATGCTCCCCGTTACAGGAGCCGCGTATGATGGTACGTCGTGAACCTTACGAATGCCTGAGTACGTCAGAGCGTCGTGCTTTTGCACGGAACTTGGGTGGTAACGCGGAAATCCAATCCGTCCCTTTCAAAGGGACGGATTTTTTATTTTCAATAAGTCAACCCTGTGACTGCTTTCATTCATCTCATTACATCTTGGAGGTATCATTATGGAACAAGTAGCAAACGTCGATCTTGCCCGTCTCAAACGAGTACGCGACTGGCGCATCGTCCTGCCGGTCTTCCTCGTCTCGATCATCGCCTGCATTGACCGCGTCAACCTCGCCTATGCCAAGCTCACGATGACGGCCGATCTGCCGTGGATCACGCCGGAGGTCTTCGGCATGGGCGCCGGCATCTTCTTCGTCGGCTACCTGATCTTCGAGATTCCGGGCTCGCTCGTCGCCTCCCACTTCTCCGCGACGAAGTGGATTGCGCGCATCATGTTCACCTGGGGCCTCGTCTGCATCTTCATGGCGTTCGTCACGACGGAGTTCCAGTTCTTCCTCTGCCGCTTCCTCCTGGGTGCCTCGGAGGCCAGCCTTTACCCGGTCATCTACTCCGTGCTCTTCCCGCGCTGGTTCACGGCCGGTGAGCGCGCCCGCGCCACGAGCCTCATGCTGACGTCGCTGCTGCTCTCGAACATCATCGGCGCTCCGCTCGCCGGCGTGCTGCTTGAGAGTTCCTTCTTCGGCATGCACGGCTGGCAGGAGCTCTTCATCCTCGAGGCTGTCCCAGCTCTCGCCTTCGCCGTTTTCTTCTTCTTCTGCGTCAAGGACCGTCCGGACCAGGTTGGCTGGCTCACGGATGCTGAGAAAGCGTACCTGACGGACAACTTCAACAAAGAACAGGCTGCTATGCAGTCCCGCAAGAAATACACGGTTCTCCAGGCCTTCCATGATCCGAAAGTCCTCAAGCTCTGCCTCATCTACTTCCTCTGGGTCGTCGGTTTCTGGGGCTTCTACTTCTGGATGCCGACCGTGCTCAAGGAGCTCTCCGGCCTCTCGACCTCACTGCTCGGCGGCGCTATCGCCATCCCGATGACGGCCGCACTGCTCGTCCAGCTCGTCATCAGCAAGACGGCCACGAAGACCGGTGATAAAGTCTGGCACGTCGCCTGCACGCTCTTCGTCGGCGCCATCGGCCTCGGCCTCTCCCCGTTCGCACAGAGCCTGCCCGTCGCCCTCGCGCTCGTCTGCCTCTCCGCTATCGGCATCCACGCCGCTATGGGCGTCTGGTGGACGATCCCGACGACCTTCCTCACGGGTCCTGCCGCAGCTGGTTCCGTTGCCCTGATCAACTCCTGCGGCAACCTCGGCGGCTGGGTCGGTCCGAACATGATGGCCTGGGTCAAAGTCAACACGGGCTCCTTCGCCGCCGGCTACTTCATCATGGGCGCCGCCATGCTCGTCTCCGGCCTGCTCGTCCTGACCATCCAGTACAAGCTCAACGGCCAGCGCAAGGACGTCTTCGCCGCTGACCATGCAGCCGATGTCAAAGCGGAAGAAGTCGAAGCATAAGTGCTCCAACTGAATACACTGTGATAAATCAAAAAGGTGATTGACCGATTGCGGTCAATCACCTTTTTCATGCATCGTCTTTCCGCATCTCAGAGCAGTTTCACACTGATCTTGACGACGACCTTGCGCACGGTCATGGGCTGGCCCGATGCGCAGGCCGGACGGTGGATGTCTTCGGGGAAGAAGACGCTGTAGCAACCCGGGCGCGCTTCGATGAAGCACTCGTTCTCCACCTTCTTGTAGAAGATCAGGTCGCGGTCGTCAAAGCGCTCATCGATCTCATAGCAACCCGTGTCCGGCGTGAAGCCGAGGCGCTCCCTGCCCGAGGCGAGGAACTGGACGTCCGCGTACTTCTCATGAGCTTCGGGGCGCTGCTCCTCGGCTGGCTTCGTCTCTGCATCGAAGACCTGCGCAAAGATCTCATCGCCCTGGATCTCATAGCGTCCCGGCTCCATCTTCGTGAAGTCATGTGCCTTCAGATAGTCCAGCACTTTCTCAATGGCCGCCGGCAGCGCGACGCTCTGCTGCTTTGCATGGATGGAAGAAAAAAACATACTATGCCCTCCTGTGTCGTCACAATTGCAGTCAACTGCATAATGCCTTCCCGCCTATTGTAACACATGGAGCGCAAATCCACATCAAAGAGATGCGGCGAATTCCTTGCCGAGCGCTTCGCATGCGGCTGTGCCCTCGTCGTCGGGGGCGTTCTCGACGGCGAGGCCATCACTGAAGAGCTTGGCGCCTGCCGTACGCGTGCGCTCGGCCCAGGACTCCATCCAGGCGCCGCCGCCCCAGCCGTAGGAGCCGAAGAGTGCGACGGGCACACCCTGCAGATGGCTCTCGGCCTCGGCGAAGAACGGCTCGAAGGCGCCTTCCTCGAGCACCTCGTCGCCCATGGCCGGGCAGCCGAACATCAGGCCGTCGTACTCCTTGAGCCGGTCGACGCCGCCGAACGACTCGACTTCAAATACCTCCACCGTGGCGCCAGCATCCTTCGCGCCCTTCTCGATGGCTCTGGCCATCTCCAGCGTATTGCCTGTACCAGTCCAGTAAATGATTGCGATCTTGCTCATAAAATCCTCCACTTCCTTCTATATAGGTAATGAATTATCGTACTCCATCAAACGGCCCGGACGAGGTCCGGGAATGAACAGCCCTGCTCGAGGCGCGAGCAGAAGTCCTCGGTGCAGTGCGCATAGCGGTCAAACAAGGCCCGTGTCTCTTCTTCATTCGCATAGACCTTCCATTGACACTCCCCATGCTTAAAAGCAGGGGGTTCTTGGTTCGACGACCACTGCGCCGCCTCCGAGGAATTGGCGTCTTACACGATC
>ERZ772860.1784-NODE-1784-length-13741-cov-3.586293_pt1 | contig 13741 bp, 11 predicted proteins | sample MGYA00511342_ERZ772860 | MGnify/ENA primary metagenome ERZ772860 (study PRJEB29015, sample SAMEA2737665) | human gut metagenome | biome: human gut; feature: human-associated habitat; material: faeces | place: China | collected 2012 ... | reverse complement strand
TCTTGGCGCGGGTGCAGAACAGAAAGGAGGCGCCCTGATGCGGATCGCCGTGCTCAACGGACCCAACCTCAACCTGCTCGGCGTGCGCGAGCCGGAAATTTACGGCAAAGCCGACTATGCCGCGCTCTGCGCGTTTGTCCGGGAGGCGGCGCAGGAGGCGGGCGTCGAGGCGGACATTGTGCAGTCTAACCATGAGGGTGTCCTCGTCGATTGGATTCAGCAGGCGCTCGGCTGCTACGACGGAATCGTCATCAACCCCGCCGCCTATACGCACACAAGCGTTGCGATTCTCGACGCGCTGAAAGCGGTCGCGCTCCCGGCTGTCGAGGTGCATCTGTCCGATATCGACCGGCGCGAGCCGTTCCGGCGCGTTTCCTATGCCGGCATGGCCTGCGTCAAGACGTTCTGCGGCATGGGCTTTGAGGGCTATCGGGCCGCGATTCGGTTTCTGGCGGAGAAACGATGACGGCGGGAATTCTGTCTGCACAGGAAAAGCGATATCGTATCTAACAATAAACAAACCGGCAGGCTATTTTAGCCTGCCGGTTTGTTCATTGCCGGACCCTTTGGGGAGAAAAAGCGCAAACGCTTATTCCGCCTCGTCTTCTGTAAAAAGGAACAGTTCGTTCGGCGTACATTCCAGCAGAAGACAGAGCGTTTCGATGTTTTCATAGCGGATCGAACGGGTTTCGTTGTTCATCATCTTATTAAAATTCTGATAGCTCATACCGAGCTGGCGGTAGAGCCAATATTTTGTGCGTCCTTTTTTCGCAAGCAATTCAAGAGCGTTTAATCGAATCATAGCCTATCTCCACATAACGTATTTATCAATCAGATGATACCGTATTTTTCCCCTTTACATATAGATTAAAACATTATATAATGAAAATATGAGATAGAGGAATATTCGGTCCGTTCCGTTCGTGTATAAAAACGATGTTTTAGGAGATAAATAATGTCAGAAACAACAAATGAAAACAGATTCAAGAAAAACGCGGCGAAATGGCGGCCGGCGGCCGGTCTGTCTGTTGCGTCGGTGAAAGAGGTTCGGATGGTTGACAGAAAAAAAGTGGAGGAAACGCTGCGCAAGCTCGCGGCACAGGAAGGGCGAAGCGTAGAGGCGATCCGCGCGGATATTCAAGAGGCGATTGACGCGGCCTATGACAACCCCGAGCCGAAGTATCGAAAGGAATGGGAAAAGGTGCCGTTTGAGGGCGAGCGCCCGACGGCGGAAGACGTGATCCTGTATCTCTCGCGGCAGATGGAAAAACGGAAAAAATAAGGCTGAAACAGACAATCGCGGACGAGAAGAACGGATGCCGCTTGGCCGAACGAATACGCCGGGCAGACGGGCGGCGGAAGTTTCGGAAATTTATGCATAGAAATGAAAGGCATAAACGGCTGCGGCGCGTGAATCACAAGGGGAAACAATCAGGCGCGGGGTTCTTTGAGCGTGAACGATAGCCGTGAAATCGCTGGAAGCTTTAAAAAAAGAGATTCTAAAAGAGATTCTAATGAGGCGTTTTGCCGATTTTTTGAAGATTTGAGCCTGTCAAAACGAAAAAACGCAGGAGATCCAGCGCAATGGGATCTCCCGCGTGAAAAGAAAAACAGATACAAAAAAAGCCGGACGAGCATGGATTGCCTGTCAGGCTTTTTTTGTGGTGGACCTTCAGGGACTCGAACCCCGGACCGACCGGTTATGAGCCGGTTGCTCTAACCAACTGAGCTAAAGGTCCGCAAAAAACAGGAGTATTATAGCATGAACAACACGATTTGTCAATTAAAAATCTCCGAAGAATGAAAAAATCCTTGAATCCGGTTGCATATTTTCGCCGATATGGTATAATTAACAGGAAAAATCATTTTTCATCAGTATGAGAAAGGGTCGGCTGCGGCCCGATACCAGGATGGTTGCCGACAGGCTGCGTCTGTGGCCGCCGGGAACGGTCGGGAAAACGGGGGCGCCGCTTTCGATGGAAACCATAGAGACGGCGCGTCCGTATTTTACGAGAGGATAAGAGACATATGGACAAAACAAGATACAGCGTAACGCTCGGCGAGCTGATCGACGAATTTGCATTTATGGTGGAAAACGCGCCGGAGGGCTACCGCGACATTGTCGTCTATTCAGACGACGTAAACCGCTGCGGCTTGCAGCTCGCGGGATTTTACGATTTTTTCGACAATGAGCGCTTGCAGATGATCGGAAAGGTTGAAACGACCTTTTTAGAGCACTTTACGCCGGAACGCCGCCTTTCTTCGTTTGAAAAGCTGTTTAAAACGAACATTCCCGCGCTGATCATTACCAGAGATATCCAGCCTTATCCTGAGTGTCTGGAAATGGCGCGCAAACACGGCGTGGCGCTTTTGAGGACGAAAGAGGACTCCTCGACGACGCTGAGCGCGCTCATCGCTTCGCTGAAACTGCATCTCGCGCCGCGCATCACGCGGCACGGCGTGCTGATTGAGGTATACGGCGAGGGGATTTTGATCTTGGGCGACAGCGGCGTCGGCAAGAGCGAAACGGCGATCGAGCTGGTCAAACGCGGTCACCGCCTGATCGCCGACGACGCCGTAGAGATCAAGCGCGTCTCGTCGAAAACGCTGGTCGGCAGCGCGCCGGAGATCATCCGTCACTTCGTGGAGCTGCGCGGCATCGGCATCATCGACGTCAAGCGCCTGTTCGGTATGGCCGCGGTCAAAATGACGGAGAAGGTCGATCTGATCGTCAACCTCGAACCGTGGAAGGAAGGAAAAATTTACGACCGCCTCGGCGAGGATACGGAGTATACCAGAATTTTAGGCATCGACGTTCCATCGCTGACCGTGCCGGTGAGGCCGGGCCGCAACCTCGCTATCATCATCGAGGTTGCCGCGATGAACGACCGCAACAAACGCATGGGCTACAACGCCACGCACGAGCTGACGGAGCGCCTGAACGCCGCAATGGGTCTTCAATAAGATTAACCTTCGTTAAAATAGATAAATAAAAAGAAAAAATGCGCCCAGAAAGCGAGAAAACCACACAAACTTTTTGCCTTTCGGCAAAAGGGAAGAGGTTTTGGCATTCCGGGCGCGTATTATACGATTAGAGATAAAAACAGACAGAAAACGCATTCGGGCGGGGAACAGGCCGGCGGGAGCGGTAACGGAATTCCGATGGAAACAGGTGAGGTTGTCGTATGGCTGTCAATCACGGGATCAACGACGTTTCAGATCATCGAGTTCGTCTGCAAAACGAGCGCAGGGAGCATGAGACGCTCTGCGCATACGCCGCGTTTGCCGACCGGTCGCTGGGGCGGCTCCGCCAGGAACCCGACTGTCCGGTTCGGACATGCTATCAGCGCGACCGCGACAGAATCCTTCATTCAAAGTCCTTCCGGCGTTTAAAGCACAAGACGCAGGTCTTTTTGTCGCCGGACGGAGATCATTACCGCACGCGCCTGACGCATACGCTGGAAGTGTCGCAGATCGCGCGGACAATCGCGCGGGCGCTCTGTCTGAATGAAGATCTGACCGAGGCCGTCGCGCTGGGACATGATCTGGGGCATACGCCGTTTGGACACGCCGGCGAGCGGGCGCTGGCGGAGATTTCGCAGCTCCCTTTCCGCCACAATGAAAACAGCCTTCGGATCGTCGATATCCTCGAAAACGGCGGGCAGGGGCTGAATCTGACCGACGAGGTGCGCGACGGGATTCTCTGCCATACGGGGTCGAAACGCGCCGATACGTTCGAGGGCGTGGTCGTCTCTCTGTCCGACCGGATCGCCTATATCAATCATGACATCGACGACGCCATCCGTGCCGGCGTGCTGCATGCGGAGGAAATTCCTGAAAAGTTTACGGATGTACTGGGCAGGACGACGCACGACAGGATTAACGCCATGGTGGTGGACGTGATCGAAAACAGCGGCAAAACCGGCGGCGGCTTTGCCGTCGCTATGTCGGCCGCCGTCGGAACCGCGACCAACGGCCTGCGGGATTTTATGTTTGAACACGTCTATAAAAATCCGACCGCCAAAAGCGAGGAATCCAAGGCGAGGCTGATTCTGGAAGAATTATATCGCTATTTCGAGCGCCGGCTGGAAGAACTGCCGCCGATGTACCTTTCGCTGCTCGCGGAGGCGAGTATCCCGCGCGTGCTCTGCGACTATCTTTCAAGTATGACCGACCGTTATGCGGTTGAAGTTTTTAAAGACATTTATATTCCAAAAAACTGGCATATATTTTAGAGAGCGCCGCCGCGCGATGCCGGTATCGATTCTGTCACGGGCGTTTTCAAAGCCCCGACCGATGGTTTTTGAGACGGGCTTTCCGGCCCGGAAACGCCCTGAAAGCGCCGGAGATACAGCGCGGGGCTGCCGGGAGGGCGAATTCACTGGAACATAAGGTTTTCCAAACGCTGATTTTTTTGAGAGGAGACGTCTGCTGTGCCGCGTTTTTCGCCGCAATTTCTCGATGAGCTCACCGCGCGCGCCGATCTTGCACAGGTCGTTTCCCGATATACGCAGCTCACAAGCCGCGGCGACCGGTTGTGGGCGCTCTGCCCGTTCCACGGTGAAAAAACGGCGTCGTTTACCGTCAACCCGGAAAAACAGCTCTATTACTGTTTCGGCTGCGGCAAGGGCGGCGGCGTCGTGCAGTTCGTCATGGATATCGAGCGGCTGGAATTCAAAGAGGCCGTCGAGTTCCTGGCGGAGATGTACAATATGGAGCTTCCGCAGGATGAGAACGAAAAAATGGTCAGCGTGCGGAAGAGGATTCTGGAAGCCAACCGGCTCGCCGCCCGCTTTTACTTTGACCAACTGGCCGCGCAGAACTCGCGCGAGGCTGTTGAATACGTCCGGCGGCGCGCGCTGACCGCCGCGACGGTGCGGAAATTCGGCATCGGCTATGCGCCCGACACATGGGACGCGCTCACAAAGTTCCTCAAAAGCAAGGGCTTTGCCGAGCATGAGCTGGTGGAGGCCGGGCTCGCCAAAAAGGGCGAGCGCTCCGTTTACGACACGTTCCGCAACCGCCTGATGTTCCCGATTATCGACGTCAAGGGGAACGTCATCGGCTTTGGCGGCCGCGTACTGAGCGGGGAGAGCAAGGGACAGAAATATCTCAACACGGGCAACACGCCGGTCTTCTATAAAAAAAGCAACCTCTACGCCTATCAGCTCGCCAAAAAATCCGGTTCCGGCAAAATAATTCTGGCGGAAGGCTATATGGACGTCGTCTCGCTGCATCAGGCCGGCTTCGGCTACGCCGTCGCCTCGCTGGGAACGGCGCTGACCGAGGAGCAGGCGAGGATGCTGGCCAAGGCGGCCGACGAAATCATCATCGCCTACGATACCGACGCGGCCGGCGCCGCCGCAACGGAGCGGGCGGTCAAGGTTCTCTCGCAGGTGACGGATAAAACCGTGCGCATTCTGCGCGTGCCCGGCGGCAAAGACCCGGACGAGTTCATCCGCACCAACGGGGCGGAGGCGTTCGCGCGCGTGCTGGAACGCAGCGAGGAGCAGATGGAGTTCCGGCTCGCGGCGCTGAAAGCCGGAGCCGATCTGAAAAACGACGAGGAGCGGATCGCCTATATCCGCAGAGCGGCGGCGCTGCTTGCGGAGCTGGGCTCCAAGATCGAGACGGAGGTCTACGCCGGGCGCGTCGCCGAGGCCGCGGGCGTCAGCCGCGACGCGGTGATTACCGAGGTCGAGGCCGTCCGCAAAAAGCGGCTGCGCGCCGAGCAAAAGAAACGGCACGCCGAGGACATCGGCATCGAGCGTCAGCTCCAGCCGCCGCGGGATTCCGGAGTGCGATATGGAAATCCCGCCGCCGCCCGCGCCGAGGAGGATCTGATCGCGCTCGTCGCCGAGCGGCCCGCGCTGGCCCGTGAGGCGGCCGCGCGCGTCAAGCGCGAGGATTTTACGTCGGAAGAGCTGGCCGGAATATTTTTCAAGCTGCTGCAAAAGATACAGTCGGATGAAAATTTCAACGTCAACCTGTTCAATAGCGAGCTGGACGACGGTTCCGTGCGGCTTTTGAGCAGAATTCTGGCGGCAAACCGGCCGCACGTCAATCCGGAACGGGAGCTTAGCGACCTCTGCGGCCTGCTGAGCAGGCGGCGGCTGCTGGCGGAGGGCGGGGAGACGGAAAACGGACAGGATCCGCTGGAACGGATCGTACAAATGAAAAGCAGACCGCGGGACGGAGGATAAGAAACACATGGAAAATGAAAACAAAATGAGCGTTTTGCGCGAGATCATCGAACAGGGCAAAAAGCGCGGCAAACTCGACTACAAAGAAGTGTCGGATATGCTCGAGGATCTTAACCTCGACAGCGAGCAGATCGACAAATTTTTTGACAGCCTCGAAAACCTCGGCATCGAGGTACAGGTCGACTATGTCGCGGAGCCGGATCTGATCGACGAGGACAACATCGACCTTGAAAACCTCGAGGAAATTCCCCCGGAGGAGCTGGCCGACGTTTCTCTGATGGAGAACCTCGCGGTAGACGATCACGTCCGCATGTATCTCAAAGAGATCGGCAAGGTCGACCTGCTGTCGAGCGACGAGGAAATCGAGCTTGCGCACCGGATGGCCGACGGCGACGTCGCCGCCAAGCAGCGGCTCGTCGAAGCGAACCTGCGCCTTGTCGTCAGCATCGCCAAGCGCTATATGGGCCGAAACATGCACTTTCTCGACCTGATTCAGGAGGGCAACCTCGGCCTCATCAAGGCGGTTGAAAAATTTGACCACACAAAGGGCTATAAATTTTCCACCTACGCTACATGGTGGATCCGTCAGGCGATTACGCGCGCGATCGCCGATCAGGCGCGGACGATCCGCATCCCCGTACACATGGTCGAGACCATCAACAAGGTGACGCGCGTGTCGCGCCAGCTATTGCAGGAGCTTGGCCATGATCCTCTGCCCGAAGAGATCGCCGAAGAGATGAACATGAACATCGACAAGGTCCGCGAGATCATGAAGATCGCGCAGGAGCCGGTTTCGCTCGAAACGCCGATCGGCGAGGAGGAGGACAGCCATCTCGGCGACTTCATCCCTGACGACGACGTGCCGGAGCCTGCGGAGGCCGCGAGCTTTCTGCTGCTCAAAGAACAGCTCATGGGCGTGCTGAAAACGCTGACGCCGCGGGAGGAGATGGTGCTGAAACTCCGGTTTGGCCTTGAAGACGGGCGCAACAGAACCCTGGAAGAGGTGGGCAAGGAGTTCAACGTCACGCGCGAGCGCATCCGCCAGATCGAGGCGAAGGCGCTGCGCAAGCTTCGCCATCCCAGCCGCTCCAAGCGCTTGAAGGATTTCCTGAACTGACGGCGCGCCGCTTCGTCCGGCGGCGCGGCTGTCTCCGGCCGGAAAAAATACCGGCGGATTTCGGTATTGTGAGAGAAGCCTGTTTACATATTTTTTGACCGGGTGGATCGGGCTTTTTCAATGAAAATAAGAGAACCGAGGAGGAAAAGTATGAAGGTATCGGTAACGTCTTACAGCTATTCCCAAGCGATCAAGGGCGATGAATTCTCGATTTTCGACGCGATGGATCACGCCAAGCGGGTCGGCGCGGAGGGCTTTGAGTTTTCCGGCTTCTCTGTGCCCGAGGGCAAAACCAAGCAGGAGCAGGCGCAGGCGCTGCGCGACTACGCCGACAAAATCGGGCTGCCGATCGTCGCGTACGCCATCGGCGCCAACTTCATGAACGAAGACCTTGACGCCGAGGTGGAAAAAACCTGCCGCGAGGCGGATATCGCCAAAATCCTCGGAGCGCCCGTGATGCGGCATGACGTCGCCGGCGGCTTCCAGGATTGGTATACCGGCGTGAGGACGTTTCCGGCGGTGCTGCCGCGCCTTGCGGAGGGCTGCCGCCGCGTAACCGAATACGCCGCGAAGCTTGGAATCCGGACGTGCAGCGAAAATCATGGCCGCTTTGTTCAGGATTCCGACCGGATCGTCGCGCTGGTGACGGCGGTCAATCACACCAACTACGGCGCGCTCTGCGACGTGGGCAATTTCCTCTGCGCGGACGACGACAGCGCCGTCGCGGTCGGCAAGGTCGCGCCGTTTACCTACCACGTCCACGCCAAGGATTTCCTTTGGAAATCCGGTATGGAAAACAACCCGGGCCGCGGCTGGTTTGCCACCCGCGCGGGCAACTATCTGCGCGGTACGATTGTCGGTCACGGCGTCGTCCCCGTGCGGCAGGATATCCGCATCCTGAAAGAGGCAAAATACGACGGATTTGTGACGCTGGAATTCGAAGGCATGGAAAAGGCGCTTGAAGCCATCGAGATCGGCGTCGAAAACCTGAAAGATTACATCGGATAAGCGCGGCGGCGGTCTTTACGGCGGCAGGCAGGGGACAGACAAAAACAGGCGGGCGTTCGGCGGGATCCGTTTTTTGCGGACCGCCGCCTGCCGGGCCGGCCGCGGCCGCCTCCTGAAACGCGGGCGTAGGCCCGTGAGACAAAAAAATCAATCTTAAAAAATCAATCTTCTGAAAGCGGGATTAAAACAGATATGAAACCAGTATTGCTCATCGTCATGGACGGAATCGGTTTTTCCTCCACCGGAATCGGCGACGCCGTCGCGGCGGCGCACACGCCGACGCTCGACAAGCTCCTTGCCGACTGCCCGTCGGTCAGACTCAAAGCGCACGGGACGGCGGTCGGCCTGCCCTCCGACGACGACATGGGAAACAGCGAGGTCGGGCACAATGCGCTCGGCTGCGGCCAGATCTATTCGCAGGGCGCCAAGCTCGTCAACGAGTCGATCGAAAGCGGCAAGATCTTTTCCTCTGAGGCGTGGAAGAAAGCGAGCGAAAACTGCGCCGCGCACGGCTCGGCCATGCACTTTATCGGCCTTCTGTCGGACGGCAACGTCCATTCCAATATCAGCCATCTCTTCGCCATGCTCGCCGCGGCCAAGCAGGCGGGGGTAAGCCGCGCGCGCGTACACATTCTGCTCGACGGCAGAGACGTTCCGGCCACCTCGGCGATGACTTATGTAGACGCGCTGGAAGCGAAGCTCGCCGAGCTGTCGGACGGCGGCTTCGACGCGAAAATTGCCTCCGGCGGCGGCCGTATGGCGATCACGATGGATCGCTATCAGGCCGACTGGAACATGGTCAAGCGCGGCTGGGACACGCATGTGCTCGGCAAAGGCCGGCAGTTTGCCTCGGCCGGAGAAGCGGTTGAGACGCTTCGCGCCGAAACCGGCGCGATCGACCAGGATCTGCCGCCGTTCGTGATCGCCGAAAACGGCGCGCCGGTCGGAACCGTCGAGGACGGAGACAGCGTGATTTTCTTCAATTTCCGCGGCGACCGCGCCATTGAAATCAGCATGGCGTTTGACGATGACGACTTCCCGTATTTTGACCGGGAGCGCCGCCCCGACGTCGTCTACGCCGGTATGCTCCAATACGACGGGGACTTGCAGCTTCCCAAGCTCTACCTCGTCAGCCCGCCGGAGATCCGCAACACGCTTTCCGAGCTGCTCATCGCGCACGGGATTTCGCAGTACGCCGTCAGCGAAACGCAGAAATACGGCCATGTGACCTATTTCTGGAACGGCAACAAGAGCGGCAAATTTGACGAGGCGCTCGAAACCTTCAAGGAGATTCCGTCGGATAAGGTTTCGTTTGACCAGCGCCCGTGGATGAAATGCGCCGAGATCACCGACGATCTGATCGAAGCGATCCGATCCAAGAAATACGGCTTCCTGCGCTGCAACTTCCCCAACGGCGACATGGTCGGCCACACGGGAAATATGGACGCGGCGGTCGTCGCCGTCTCCGCTCTTGACCTGATGCTCGCGCGCCTCCAAGCCGTCTGCGAGGAGGAGGGCGTGACCATGGTTCTTACGGCGGATCACGGCAATGCCGACGAGATGTATGAGAAAAACAAAAAGGGCGCTTTGCAGGTGCGCACGGCGCATTCGCTGAACCGCGTGCCGTTTATCGTCTGCGACAAAGAGCGGGCGGTCGCGCTGGCCGACGGAGACTTTGGCCTCGCCAACGTCGCGCCGACCGTTGCGGCGCTGTTCGGCATCGAACCGCCTGAATGCTGGGAAAAGAGCATGCTCCAATAAATCGTTCCCCCTGCCGCCCGGGCTTTGCGGACGGCAGGGGCTTGCCTTAGAAAAAAATGAGAGAAATCGAGGAATGCGATTATGAAAACTCTGCTGTATAACGGGCTTGTCATCACGCCGTGGCGCGTTTTAAAGGACGGATATGTGCTGATGGACAGCGCTTCGGGTCTGATCGAGGCCGTCGGCTCCGGCGCGTGCGGCGATATTGCCTGCGACGAGAAAATCGATGTTGAGGGACGCTATATCGCCCCGGGCTTCGTCGATATCCATACGCACGGCGGCGGCGGGTATGATTTTATGGACGGGGATGCGGAGTCGATCTTAGGCGCCGCCCGCGCCCACTTGGAACACGGCACCACGGCGATCTTCCCCTCGACGGTCAGCTCCACCAACGAATCGCTCTATCCCGTGCTGGACGCTTATAAGGCCGCCAAAACGATGGAAAACACCGGCGCGGCGCTGTGCGGCCTGCACCTTGAAGGGCCGTACTTCAACATCGAGCAGAAGGGCGCGATGGACCCGCGCTATGTGCGAAATCCCGACATGAACGAGATCGAAGATATCCTCTCCCGCTCCGACGATATTGTCCGCTGGAGCGTCGCGCCGGAGCTGCCCGGCGCGCTTGAAATGGGGCGCAGGCTGCGCGCGCTGGGCATCGTCGCATCCATGGGGCACACCATGGCCGTGTACGAGCAGGCCATCGAGGCGTTTGAGAACGGCTTTTCTCTCTGCACGCATTTGTATTCGGCGATGGCCGGCGTGCGGCGCATCAACGCCTTCCGCCATGCGGGGCCGGTTGAGACGGCGTTTATCCTCGACGATATGGACGTGGAAATCATCGCCGACGGCGTGCATCTGCCGCAGACGCTTCTGAAGCTGATTTACAAAAACAAAGGCCCGGGGCGTATCGCTCTGATTACCGACTCCATGCGCGCCGCCGGACAGACGAGCGGCACCTCGATGCTCGGCGACAAGGTCAAGGGGACGCGCGTCATCATCGAGGACGGCGTCGCCAAGCTTGCCGACCGCAGCGCCTTTGCCGGCAGCATTGCGACGACCGACCGGCTCGTCCGCGTCATGCGCGACGTGGCCGGCGCGCCGATGGAGGACGCGGTGCGCATGGTGAGCGCGACGCCGGCGCGCATCATGGGCCTGAAAAACAAGGGCCGCCTCGCGCCCGCCTTTGACGCCGATATCACCGTTTTCGACGGCGGCGTCAACATGCGGTACGTTTACCGCGGCGGCAGCCGCCTGTTCGACAGCGCCGAGGCGAAAAAAGCGGAATGAACATCCGCTTTATGACCTACAATATCCAGCACGGGATGGATCACGCGCGCTACTTGAAAGACCGCGCCCATGTCATCGATCTCGGACTGACGGCCAAAGTGATCAGCTGCTACAAGCCGGATATTGTCGGTCTCAACGAGGTCCGCGACCGCGGCGCGCACGCGGAGTACCGTGAGCAGACCCGAGAAATGGCCGACCGTCTCGGCTACGAACACTGTTACTTTGCCAAAGCGGTCGATATGGGCGACGGTCCGTACGGCAATGCGATCCTTTCAAGGTTTCCGATGCGGAGCGCGGTGACCGTGCCGATACCCGACCCGATGTTCCGGCCCGAAAAACGCGGCTTTGAGACCCGCTGTATCCTCAAAGCCGAATTTGAGGCGCCGGCGCGCTTCGACGTGCTGATTTCGCATTTCGGCCTTAACCCTGCGGAGCAGCGCAGCGCCGTTGCCACGCTGCTGGAACTGACGGAAACGCGGCAGGCGCCCGTCGTCTTTATGGGCGATCTGAATATGGAGCCGGACGATCCGACGCTGGCCCCCGTATTCCGCGCGCTACACGATGCGGCGGCGCTGTTGCCGCCGGATACCAAGAGCTTTCCGTCAGAAAAACCGCAGATCAAGATCGACTATATTTTTGCGTCGGACGAGTTTCGGGCCGCCGCCGCGGAGATCCCGCAGGCTGTCGCCTCCGACCACTGTCCGCACATCGCCGACCTGAGCCTGTAACCAGTCGGAGCCGTATCCCAACCGCGGATACGGCTCTTTTTTTAAGGAAAGGCCGATCGGAAACGGACGAGCCGGAGATCTCCTCGCTCGCCTGATACCGGAAAACGGTTCGAGACAGCGCGCCGAACTGAGCCGGAGCGGAACGCCGGACCGGCAAAAGAACGGAGCGCTGCTATATCTAAATTCTGCCAGCCGCTTTGGGTTTACAAAACAGAAAAACGGTGTTATAATCAGTACAGGTTTGTCATATCGGCTGTTTATATACTTGGGGAGGTGCCGTCCGTGCGGAAAAGGATCTGTTTGTTGCTGTTGGCCGCTGCGCTGCTGATGCCGCTGGCGTCCTGCGTTTTGGGGCGGCACGGCGGCGAAACGTCGACGCCTGCCGCACAGACAAGCGGGGCGGAAGCGCCGCCGGATCCGCTCGGAGATATTTTGCAGGAGAAGGCGGTGCATTCGACGCAGCTTTACAGCGGCGACGGCTATATGATCTTTGTCTCCCCGCGGGAAAACGAGCTGGTGCGCGTCGATACGGAGACGGGCCGATCTCTGGCGCTGTGCGGCATGCCGGTATACCGGGAATTTTTGGTGATTGAAGAGCGTATTTTTTTCCGCGATCTGGATTCGGGGCGAATCTGCGCGGTGAATACGGACGGGGAAAATCTGATATCCTATTACAGTATGCCGTTTTGTCACGGCGTCATGAAAAACGGCGTGATGTACTTTCTCAATACCGAGGATAATTTTAGCAATGAGGCGGTTCTTTACATCTATGACCCGCTGAAAGGGATATGGTCGACAAATCTCCTGTCGGGATGCCGCTTGTCTCCGGTGCGGCGAACGGCGGTGTTCGGCGACGACTCGCTCTATTATATTTCCGGCGACGCGGGCGCGGAGCGGGTCGTCTGCCAATCGCTGGAAACCGGCGAACGAACCGTCGTATATACCGCCGAAGCGGCGCGCGAGGGCTGCCTGACGGAGCTTTCTTTCCGCGGCGGCGCGCTGTATTTTCACGATGCCGCGGCAGATGCGGCGTTTCGCTACGCCGCATCTGCCGGCGGCGTTCAACGCCTGGAAATCGACGGAGACCGGATCTGCGAAGTGCTGCCCGAAGGGATTCTGTTCAGCTCGTCCGAGGCCGGCGGATCTAAGCTGTTTTTCGGCAACGCCTCCGGTCAGACTGCGGAATATCAGGGCGGGGTCGTCATGGCGGCGGGCGGTTCGCGGGCGCTGCTGCGCCGAACGGGAGAGGATGGGTCGGATGTGCTCGCCGTTGTCAAATATCCGGAGGACGAGGTGCAGGCGCAGATGAGCGGCATGATGAACCGCGTCGTCACGGACAATAGCGGCAACGCCGTCGTCTTTTTCTACGGCTCCCATACCTGCTATCACGTCGATCTGAACAGCGGCCGCGTCTGTGAATACTCGGTCAGACCGCTCTATTTGGATAGACTGCCGATCCCGCGTTATCTGTCCGAGGGAACAGCGGAGTCAACGGTCCTTTCGGGCTTTGACCGCACGGAAGTCACGCCGCAGCAATTTACGCGGGCGCTGGCGGCCGCGGTAGCGGGCGGCGACAGGCTCTCGATTGCGCGGCTGCTGACGGGGATGGCGGAGCTCAGCGCCTTCCCGCCGATTGA
>ERZ772860.1782-NODE-1782-length-13751-cov-2.147342_pt1 | contig 13751 bp, 12 predicted proteins | sample MGYA00511342_ERZ772860 | MGnify/ENA primary metagenome ERZ772860 (study PRJEB29015, sample SAMEA2737665) | human gut metagenome | biome: human gut; feature: human-associated habitat; material: faeces | place: China | collected 2012 ... | reverse complement strand
TCGCTGCGTACGAAAGTCCGGTAACTTTTGTAGCCGCCTTCCAGCCTGTGCACGGTAAAGCCGCCCGTTTCCAGCAGCCAGCGCATGCTGTCGCTGCGCATGCCGCCCCGCCAGCAGTGGAGCAGGACTTCGCGTTTGCCGCCGCACAGGTGGCGGGCACGGGCCAGCAGGGCGGCCAGATGACCGCCCACCAGCTCCAGGGCCAGGTGGACAGCCCCTTCGCGGCCGCTGCGGGCATGGGCCGTACCGACCTTTGCCCGTTCTTCGTCGGTGAACAGGGGCAGATTGAGGGCACCGGGGATATGGGCAAAGGCGAACTCGCCGGGAGAGCGGACATCCAGCAGCGGGAGGCCTTGGTCCCGCATGGCCAGAAATGTGGCAACGTCCTGAACTGGGGGCATGACGATCCTCTAAAAAAGTAAAAAAGTCTGTTATGGGTACGCCAAAGCCGGGACGCTGTAAACCGTGTCCCTTCCCGCAGATCTTGCACGAAGCCTTGACAGCGTACAGGGCGCAGCATAGCGTGGATTGCCCTGAACTTTTTTCATTTACAGCAAGGAGTTGGATATGGCAGTCCATGTAGTGGATCATCCCCTGGTGCGTCACAAGCTCGGCATCCTGCGCAAGGACAGTACGTCCACCAGTGAATTCCGCAGTGTTTCCAATGAGATTGCCCGTTTGCTCATCTACGAGGCCACCAAGGGCTTCGCTACCGAGAAGCATACGGTGCAAGGCTGGGCCGGGCCCGTGGAAGTGGAGGCCATTTCCGGCAAGATGGTGACCATCGTCCCCATCCTGCGCGCCGGTCTGGGCCTTATGGACGGCGTGCTGGACATGATCCCCGGCGCCAAGATCAGCGTGGTGGGCCTGTACCGCAATGAAGAAACGCTGGAACCCGTGGAATACTACGCCAAGCTGGCCCGCAACATCGAAAGCCGCCTGGCCATCATCCTGGACCCCATGCTGGCCACGGGCGGTTCCCTCATCGCCACCATCGACATCCTCAAGAAACGCGGCTGCAAGCATATCTGCAGCCTCAACCTGGTCTGCGCGCCCGAAGGCATCGCCAAAGTCCAGGAAAAGCATCCTGATGTGGATATCTACACCGCTTCGGTGGACTCGCACCTGAACGAGAACGGCTATATCATCCCCGGCCTGGGCGATGCCGGTGACCGCATCTTCGGCACCAAGTAGGAGGCCGCATGGCGGAACAGCTCAACACCGGAGGCGGGGAGTTCGATCCCTGCCGTTACAGGCTGCGTCTGCGTGACTGCCTGCTGGGCGCGCAGATGCTTTTCGTGGCTTTCGGCGCGCTGGTGCTTGTCCCCTTGCTGACAGGACTCAACAGCAATGTTGCCCTGTTCACCGCCGGTGTGGGCACGCTGCTGTTCCAGCTCATCACGCGGGGCAAGGTGCCCATCTTCCTCGCATCTTCCTTTGCGTTCATCGCTCCCATCATCTATGGGGTGGAGACCTGGGGCATGCCCCGCACCATGGGTGCCCTGGTCTTTTCCGGCCTGCTCTATGTGCTCATCAGTCTGCTCATCCGCTGGCGCGGCATGGGGCTCATCCTGCGTCTGCTGCCGCCCATCGTGACCGGGCCGGTGATCATGGTCATCGGCCTCGTGCTGGCGCCCACGGCCGTCAAGATGGCCCTGGGACAGAGCGGCCCGGCCATCCCGCAGGCAACGGCCATGAGCATCTCCATGGTCTCGCTGGCCGTGACGGTGGCCGTCTCCCTGCTGGGGCGCGGCATGCTGCGTCTGGTGCCCATCCTGTGCGGTATCGCCGCGGGCCTGGTGATGGCGGAGATCATGGGCGTGACCAGCTGGGAAGCCGTGAGCAAAAGTCCCTGGCTGGCCCTGCCGGCCTTCAGCCTGCCGGAATTCGCATGGGAGCCGCTGCTCTTCATCATCCCGGTGACCCTGGCTCCGGCCATCGAGCACTTTGGCGACATCATCGCCATCAGTTCCGTCACGGGCAAGGATTATCTGCGTGATCCCGGTGTGAAGAACACCATGCTGGGGGACGGGGTGGCCACCATGGCCGCCTGTCTGCTGGGCGGGCCGCCCAACACCACCTATTCCGAGGTGACCGGCGCCGTGACCCTGACCCGGGCCTTCAATCCCGCGGTCATGACCTGGGCCGCCCTGTGCGCCATCCTGCTTTCCATGGTCGCCAAGGTGGGGGCCTTCCTTAGCTGCATCCCCGCGCCCGTCATGGGCGGGATCATGATCCTGCTGTTCGGGGCCATCATGGTGGTGGGCCTGAACACGCTGGTGCGCGCCGGGCAGGATCTGCTGCGCCCCCGCAACATGGTCATCGTGGCCCTGATCATCATTTTCGGTGTGGGCGGGATGCAGGTCAGCATCGGTGGTTTCAAGCTGGCCGGTATCGGTCTGGCGGCCATCACCGGTGTGGTCCTCAACCTGCTTTTGCCGCAGGATGATCCGCAGGGATAAAAATCCCTGAAAGAGAAAAGCGATGCGCAGGATGGTGTCATGCCATCCTGCGCATTTTTTGTGGTTTTCCCGGTCGATACTCAAAGGTGCGCGACAGGGATCCCTCTGCCATAAGTGGTCGATGGGGGACCTTCGCTGCCGTTGGCGAGCCTTGTTCCATCTCGGCCGATTGAGTCCCTTGTCCCTTCGGACAGACTTGATGAGCCGAGGCGCTGCTGCGGATCGGACCTCGGCAGCGCTGGCCGCCATGCATCTTAGGGGCGGTTCTTAGTGCGTCGGTTTGAGCACCCTGTGGGCTGCCCGTCCTGTTTTACATGGTCGGGCTGTCGTCCGCTTAGGAGGCGGCCCGGCTCTTGTCCATGTTCAGCCAGAAGACGGCGGCCAGTACCAGAGCGCTCCCGGCCCAGCCCAGCGGGCTGAAGAATTCGTCCCAGAACAGCCAGACCCAGATGGTGCTGAGGATGGGCTCCAGATAACAGAGCACGGCCGTGCGGACCAGCCCCAGCCGCTTGAGGGCCTGGGCGTAGCAGAAGAAGGCGAAATAGCCGGTGAAGCCGCCAAGGATCAGCAGCCAGCCCCAGGTGGAGAGGCTGTGGTCGAGGCTGACGGGCGTGAGGCAGAAGATGACCGCCGCGCCGCCCAGCTGCATAAAGGCATACAGGGTGGCCGGTGTGTAGCGGTCCTGCCACCAGCGGCAGAAGGGGTAGTGAGAGGCATAGCACACGCTGATGAGCAGGCCGCAGGCGATGCCCGTCCATGAGGTCTGCCCGGGCAGGCTGCCGCCGGAAAAGCAGACCATGCCCGTACCGGCCAGTGCCAGAGCGATGATGCCGCACTGGCGGCTGGTGATGGGTTCATGGAACAGAAAACGGGAGAACATGGCCACCCAGACCGGTGCGGTGTAGAGAAGGACCACGGCCATGGCTGCGCCGCTGAGTTTGATGGCATACAGGGTGGCTGCATAGAAGACGCCCACAGCCCAGAAGCCAAAAACGGTGAACAGGGCCGCGTGGCGCAGCGGGATGCGGATCTGCCGGCTCAGGGTGGCGTGGGTGATGAAGCAGGCGGCCCCGATGGCGGCACGCCAGAAGGCGGTTTCGAGCGGACTGACACCGGCGGCCAGACAGTTTTTGGAGATCAGGCCGATGACCGACCAGGCAAAGACGGTCAGCAGGATCAGGATAAGGCCGTGGCGGCGGGCGGAAGGGGAGACAGGAGAGGGCAGGGACGCGGCCATGAGTGTCATTCCTCGAATTAGATGGAGCCATGAAAAAACGCTGTGTCGGTCCACAGCGTCCGGAAAAGCAGGACAGGCCCGGGGCCTGTCCTGTTTGATCGTTGATTTACCAATCGCCCTGGCCTGCCGGGCGGGCAGGGAAGGTGCCCGCAGGCAGTTCTGCCAGCTGGCTGGCGGTGCAGCCCTGCACCGGGAAGGTCTCCCGGAGCCAGGACAGGAAGGTATGGATGCGTTCCAGCACGGCGTCCGCGGCCTTTTGATCAGGCACATGCGGGGAGCCGCCGGGCAGCATCTCGGAAGAGTGCCAGAACAGGCTCAAGACCTGTCCGCCCCGCTGCCGGTGCAGGCGCGCGGACCAGCGCATGATCCGGGGCGCATGCCAGAACGGATTGGGACTGAGGACGCCCCAGAAATGGAACTTGTCCCGCGAGGCGGCAGGACAGGCCCGGTACCAGAGCCTGGCAAGAGCGGGATGCAGGGGGATCTGCGTGATGGGAGCTTCCAGCAGGGGCGCGCCCTGCCAGCCGTCCACCCAGTAGGGGTCCGCCGGGGCAAGGAAGTGGTCCGGCCCGCCCGGGAAGTGGCGCAGGGGGCAGACGGAGCTGTCCACCTTGATGCCGGCTTCGGAAAGCAGGGGGCGCACGCAGTCCTTGAGGTCCCAGCGGCCCATGCGGAAACTTGTCAGGGGGGCGCCTTGGAACTCCCGCCCGGCGTCCAGCAGTGTGGCCAGGCGCCGGCGCAGCAGGTCGCGCGGCAGCTTGTCCGTGCGCGTGGGCTGGCCTTCGTGCGGAGGATCCAGCGGCGAGGACGGCGGCGTGCTCCAGTGATGGAGATGGGCCCCGATCTCCGCGCCGTAATGATCGCGCATCTGCTCCAGCACACGGCAGGCCTTGGCATCGGCAAAGACCGTATGGGCGCAGAACAGCGTCAGCGGAAAGCCCAGATCCCTGCTCAGCGGCGCGAGCCTGGGCAGGAGGGACACATTGGAGACGCCACAGCCGCTGGTGGCATAATGGCCGGAAAACAGGCCTTCTTCTTCGACATCGAGACTGACGACCACCCGCAGGGGGCTGTCGGATGTATGGGGATGCGGGTTCTTCATGAAAAGACGATACGCCCAAGGCGCGCGCAAGGCAATGCGGCTACGGACTTGCAAATTTGCCCGGAATACATGAGGATGCATCCATGTCTGATAAAATACATGTGCTCTTCGTCATGGAAGATCTCTGCTTTGGCGGTACCCAGCGCCAGATGGTCGAGCTGGCCTGCCGCCTGGACAGGTCGCGCTTCCGTGTCTCCATGCTGGTCCTTACAGGCAGGACGGACCTTGATGCACAGGTCGAACAGGCCGGTATCCGCGTGGAATATCTGGGGCGCAGCCGTAAGGTGAACCCCTTTTTCTTTGCGCTCATGCCGGCGGCCCTCAAGCGTCTGGCGCCTGATGTCCTCGTGCCCTGCACGGCCCTGCCCAACATCTGGGGCCGCATCTGGGGACGGCTGCTGGGAATCCCCATCGTGGGCACGGTGCGTGGCGGCGGAGCGCCGCGCAGGCAGCACGAGCGCTTCCTCTGGCGCCTGACCGACCACATGATCTGCAATTCCGAGGCGCTCGCTGACGTCCTTTCCGGCCTGGGCATCCCGGCCGCACGACTGACCTATGTACCCAACGGCGTGGACACGGAGCGTTTCGCGCCTGCGCAGCTAGCGCCTTCGGAGCGCCCGCCGCTCATCGTCTGTGTGGCACGTCTGGCCGAGGACAAGGATCACCTGACCCTGTTGAAGGGTTTCGCCCTGCTGCGCGAACGGCATCCCGACGTTCGTCTGCGCCTCGTGGGCGACGGTCCGCGGGAAAAGGAGCTCAAGGCCTGGGTCGCGGAGCATCTGCCGGACGGGGGCGTGGAATTTTGCCCCGGCTCTCCGGATGTGCGCGCCCATTACGCGGCTGCCCGCATCTTTACGCTGACTTCCGTGCGCGAAGGCCAGCCCAACGTGATCCTGGAAGCCATGGCTGCCGGACTGCCCGTGTGCGCCACGGAGACCGGAGGCATCCCCCGGCTCGTGACCCCGGGGGAGAGCGGCCTGCTTTCGCCGGTGGGGGACAGTGCCGCCTTTGCCGGCAACTGTGCCGCGCTGCTGGAGGATCCCGCGCGGGGCGACATGTTCGGCCGGGCCGGGCGGCAGCGGGTGGAGCGGAGTTTTTCATTCGAATCCATGGTGGCGGCGCATGAAGCCATCTTTCTGCGTCTGGCGGCACGGGAGCGGGCATGAAGCATCTTTGGGCCTGCCTTTGTCTGTGCTGCCTGTGCGCATCCCCGCTCTGGAGCCTTGCGGCCGCGCCTGCGGGCGGTAGCGGGACCTATGAAGTGACGGAACTTTGGACAGGCGATGTCCTGACAGCCAGTTTCCGCATGGGCATGTGTTTTGCCGCCGACGGCAAATTGCGCGGTGTCGTCCTGCTCCGTTCCTCCAACGGGCAGGTCGACGTCTATCATGTGTATGGTTCCGTGCAGAACAACACGTTTTCTGCCACGCATGGTTCCGGGCACAAGATCACCGGGCGCTTCCTGTCCGGCGACGATGTCGAGGTCAAGATCCGTCTGGGGAACGGCATGCGCTTCACGACAGTGGCCAGGCGTTCCCGGGATGTCCCGCTGACGGACGACTGTGCGCCCCTGCCTGAAACATCAACGCATCAACAAAACTGAGGTCGTTATGGGGACTACCTTCTTTGTTCTGGCGCTGTTGCAGTGTGCCCTGCTCTTTTTCCTGTCCCGGGTGGGCAGCAGGCTTGACCGCGAAGAACGCAAGCCCGCTCCCCAGCGGACGCACTGGCCCCGCACCGGCCTGATCGTGCCCGCCGGGGGGAACCACCCGCGCATGCGGGAAGCTCTGGAAAGCCTGCTCAAGCAGGATTATCCCGCCCTGTACCCCGTGATCGTCACGGCCACCGCTGACGAACCGGCAGCCGGCATCGCACGCGAGCTGCAGGCCCGTTATCCGCAGCTGCGGCATGTGGTGGCCGGTTTCGCCAAGGGCTGCGGCCAGAAGAACCACAACAGCCTCAAGGGCGTGGAAGCCGTGGAAGACGAGGTCGAACTGCTGGCCTTCTGCGACAGCACGCATATCGCTCCCCGCGACTTCATCCGCCGTTTGGTGGCCCCTGTGGTGGACGGCGAGGATTTCAGCACCGGCTATCACAAGGTCGTGGCGCGGGATACGGGCATCGTCACCATGGCGTATGCCCTGTGCGTCCAGCTGATGCGCTACCTGCAGGGCATCTCGAGCTTCACTCAGCTGTGGGGCGGCGCCATGTGCTTCCGCCTGTCGGCGTTCCGCCGCTACGGCGTGCGCGAGTTCTGGATGACCAACGTGGTGGACGACTGCTCCCTGGCTGACCGCCTCATCCGTCTGGGGGCCCGCATCCGCCTGAGCGGTGACGCCGTTTTGATGACCGAGGCCCGGGATCACGATCTGGGGGTCTGGCGTCACTGGATGGACCGTCAGATCCTCTTCCTCAAGTTCTGTATCCCTTACCAGTGGGTCCTGCTGGGCGTTCTGGCCTGTCTCATGCTGTTGCCCGTGCTCTGGGCCGTTGTCGCCGTGCTGGGCGTGCTGCTGGGCAAGCTTTCGTTCGGCTGGCTTGTGGGTGTGCTGGTCTATGTCGCGGTCCTGGCCCTGGTGCTGCGCAGCTGGGCCCATTTCCAGGAAGCCGTTTTTCCTGTCTGGCGTTGGGTGGTCGCTTTCTGCGCCAGCGCCTGCATGTTCGTCTGGGTTTATCTGGGTACCATCCTTGCGGAAGGCGTCCTGTGGCAGGGCATCTGGTATGAGGTCGGCCGTCAGGGCCGCGTCATCAGGATGCGCCGCCAGAAGTAGGGCCTTTCTGCCTCTCGTACCTTTCAGCTATCTACAATCAGGATGCAAGTCCTTATGGTGACAGCATGATTGCAATGTCGGACCTTTTTCGCGTGAGCTTGCGACAGGTCGTCCGCCAGCGTGGCTTTGGCGTGATCCTGTCCATTGCGCTGGGCATCATGGCCTTTATCGCCCTGTCCGTGCTGGGGCAGGAGATCCGCTACAAGGTGGGTCAGGACATGGTGCTCATGGGCGGGGTGAACATCATCCGTGTCTACATGGATGATGCGCAGTATCCCGGCCAGCCGCGACGCGATTTTTCTCCCCGCACGGTGGAAGCGCTGCGCAAGATCCCCGGTGTGGGCATGATCAGCGAAAATGTGCGTCAGGGGATAACCTTCAGTTTGCGTGCCAGCGGAGAACGGACGCTGGGGGTCCATTTCATCGGTGTGGACCAGTATTTTGCCACGACCTATTCCCTGGAGCTCGTGGCCGGCCGGATGATGTCCGAGGATGACGTGCGCAGTCATCGGCGCATCTGCATGCTGGGCCGCGAGGCCGCCACGAACCTGTACGGGGATCCCGTCCAGGCTGTGGGCAAGCTGCTTTTCCTGGGCAAGGACGTCGTCGAGGTCGTAGGCGTGGTGACCGGCGTCATGCTGGGCGAGTGGAACCAGGGCGGCTTTTTGCCGACCACGGTCATGGAGGACAGAAACTGGGGGTCCGGCAAGATCACCCGGCTTTTCGTCCGTGCCATCGGCTGGGAAGACGTGGGGCCTGTGGTCCGCCAGATCCCTTCTGTGGTCCGGGCCAATCAGGATGCGCCGTATCTGGTCATCGCCACGCAGGATGACCAGCTCGACCGCATCAAGACGACCTTCATGTGGGTGGAGGCCCTGCTCTGGCTGGGTATCGTGGCTTCCCTCATGCTGGGCGGTTTCGGTATCTGGTACGGGACCTTTGCGGCCGTACGCGCCCGTACGCGCGAAGTGGGCCTGAAAAAGGCCATGGGCGGCTCGGACAAGGACATCCTGGCCCAGTTCCTGGCCGAGGCGCTGTGCAAGTCCGTGGCCGGCGGCCTGCTGGGCATCCCGACGGAGACGGTCTACGGCCTTGCCGGAAACGGCCTCGACCCCGAGGCTGTCGCGCAGATCTATGAAGTCAAAGGCCGACCGAGCGTCAAGCCGCTGTCGCTGATGGTGCACGACGCGTCTGCCATGGCGCACTACTGCGTTGATGTGCCGCCGGCGGCGTACTCGCTCGCCGAGGCGTTCTGGCCCGGCCCGCTCACGATCGTGCTGCGGGCGCAGGCCTGCGTGCCCGAGATCGTGCGCGCAGGCGGGGAGACCGTCGGTCTGCGCTGCCCGGATCACCCGGCCACGCTTGCGCTCATCGAGGCTGCACAGCTGCCGCTGGCCGCGCCATCCGCCAATCCCTCCGGCGCGCCGAGCCCGAAGACGGCGGATGACGTGCTTGCGTATTTCGACGGGCAGATCGCGGCCGTCATCGACGGCGGCCCCTGCGGCATCGGCCGGGAGTCCACGCTCGTCGACCTCTCGCGCACACCGTACCGCATTCTGCGCTCCGCCGCCGTGCCGGACGACGCCGTCTGGGATGCGCTCGTGCAGAAAATGCACATCGTCGGCATCACGGGCGGCACCGGCTGCGGCAAAACGACCGCGCTCATGGAGCTCGAGCGCCAAGGTGCGCTCGTCATCGACTGCGACGCGGTGTATCATGAGCTGCTGGCGTCCAATACCGCCATGCTCGCGGAGATCAACGCCCGTTTTCCGGGTACAATAGAAGATGGGGTACTGCAGCGCAAGAAGCTCGGCGCGGTCGTGTTCGCGGATGCGGCGGCGCTCGACGATCTCAACGCCCTTACGCACCGGTATGTCCGCGCCGAGGTGCAGTCTCGTCTGCGCGCGTGGGCGCGTCAGGGCGGCACGGTCGCGGCGATCGACGCCATCGCGCTCATCGAGAGCGGGCTGGCGGAGCTGTGCACCGTTACGCTCGGCGTGACGGCGCCGCGCGCGGTGCGCATCGAGCGGCTCATTGCCCGCGAGGGCGTGACGCGTGATTATGCCGAGGCGCGCATCGACGCGCAGAAGCCCAACGAATGGTTTGTCCAGAACTGCAGCCATGTGCTGGATAACGGCGGCACGCTCGCCGATTTTCAGCGCCGCTGCCATCAACTGATACAGGAGGTGCTCTCATGAGCGAAGATAAGGAACTCAAGCAGTGGAAGGAAAAGCTGTTTTACCAGCCGAAAAATGGCTACGATCAGATCGACGCCGAACAGACCGGGGAGATCTTTGCTTACGCCGAGGGATATAAGCAGTTTCTCGATGCCGCGCGCACTGAGCGCGAGGCCGTCCGAGAAGCGATCCGCATGGCGGAGGAGGCGGGCTTCGTGCCGTACACGTTCGGCATGGAGCTGCAGCCGGGCTCGAAGGTGTATGTCAATAACCGCGGCAAGGCGCTCATGCTGGCTGTCCTTGGCGAGCAGCCGCTCGACCATGGCTGCGTGATCGCGGGCGCGCACATCGACTCTCCGCGCCTTGATCTCAAGCAGACGCCGATGTATGAGGATTCGGAGCTGGCGTATTTCAAGACGCACTATTACGGCGGCATTAAGAAGTATCAGTGGGTCACGATCCCGCTGGAGCTGCACGGAACGGTCGCGCTCAAGGACGGCAGCACGGTCGACATTGCCATCGGCCGCGAGCCGGATGAGCCGCAGTTCGTCATCACCGATCTGCTGCCGCACCTCGGCAAGGATCAGATGCGCAAGACCATGGAAGAGGGTATCACAGGCGAGGCGCTCAACATCGTCATCGGCAGCATGCCGTATGCCGGTGAGGGCGGCGACCGCGTGAAGCTCGCCGTGCTCTCGCTGCTGCATGATGAATACGGCATCACGGAGGAGGACTTCCTGTCGGCGGAGCTGGCTGCCGTGCCGGCGTTCCCGGCACGCGACATCGGCTTTGACCGCAGCATGATCGGCGCCTACGGTCAGGATGACCGCGTCTGCGCCTACGCCGAGCTGCGCGCCATCCTCGACCTTGACGGCGCGCCGGAGCGCACGGCCGTGTGCATCCTCGCCGACAAGGAGGAGATCGGCTCCGACGGCGTGTCCGGCATGCAGTCGCAGGCGTTCGAGGCGTTCATGGCCGACCTCTGCGAGCAGCAGGACGTCGCGCTGCGCCACTGCTTTGCCAAGAGCTTCTGCCTCTCGGCGGACGTCTGCGCGGCCTTTGACCCCAGCTTCCCCGAGGTGAGCGCCAAGCGCACGGAGGCCAAGCTCAATTACGGCATGGGCATCTGCAAGTTCACGGGTGCGCGCGGCAAGTCCGGCACGAGCGACGCCTCGGCTGAGCTCGTGGCCTATCTGCGCCGCCTGTTTGCCGATAACGGCGTCGTCTGGCAGCTGTCCGAGATGGGCAAGGTCGATCAGGGCGGCGGCGGCACGGTCGCCAAGTTCATGGCCGACCGCAACATCGACACCATCGACGCCGGTGTGCCGGTGCTGAGTATGCACGCACCGTTCGAGCTCGTGGCAAAGTTCGACTGCTGGATGACCTACCGCGGTGTGCTGGCGGCCTACTGCGACACGCAGGCGTGACCGGATATAACGGGGGAAGGCGGGCACTATGCCCGTTTTCTCTTGTGATGAGAAGGAAATCGTGTTATAATCAAACATTCATATCTGCACATTGGGAGGTATGTCCATGAGCATCTGGAATGCGATTATACTCGGTCTGGTGCAGGGCATCGCAGAGTTTCTGCCGATCTCCAGCTCCGGCCATCTGTCCATCCTGCAAAACCTGTTTCATATGTCTACGACGGAAAACGGTCATCTGTTCTTCGATGTTCTGCTGCATCTGGGCACGCTCATTTCCATCTGTATCGTCTACTGGCGGGACATTGTGGCCATGGTGCGTGAGGTGTTCGCGTTTTTCCGCAACACGCGTCTGCCAGCCGAGCAGCGGCAGCAGGAGCTTCCCGCTGCGCGCATGGTGCTCATGATCATTCTGGCGACGCTGCCGCTGTTTCTGATCCTGCCGATCAACGACAAGGTCGAGCAGCTCTACTATCATACCTTCTTCATCGGCCTCATGCTCATTCTCACGGGTTTTCTGCTGTTCGTGGCCGATAAAATGCCCAAGGGCACGCGCACGGAGAAAACCATGCGCGTGCGCGACGCGCTGGTCATCGGCGTGTGTCAGGCCGTGGCGACGATCCCAGGCCTGTCCCGGTCGGGCACGACGATCGCGGCCGGCATGGCCACGGGGCTGGAGCGCAGCTTTGCGGTGCGCTTCTCGTTTCTGATGTCGCTGCCCGCGGTGCTGGGTGCGAACATCCTGTCGCTGGCCAAGGCGGCCAAGACGGGCATTGACGTGTCGCTCCTGCCGGCGTACCTGATCGGCATGTTCGTGGCGATGGTTTCGGGCGTCGCAGCCATCGGCCTTGTCAAGCGCCTGACGTCGAAGGGCCGCTTCGGCGCGTTTTCCTACTACTGCTGGGGCGCGGGCGCGCTGACGATGATTCTGTCTCTGATTTTCTGAGAGGACGTTATATATAATGGCAACTTCATCATCCAAAAAGAAAACCGGCACGGCGAAGAAGTCCGCCCCGGCTGCAAAAAAGTCTGCCGCAGCACCCAAAAAGCAGCCTGCTGCTGCGGCGCCTGCACCGACCGCACCGACGTGGCCGTATGCCATTGTGTGCATCGTGCTGTCGCTGTTGGCATTCCTGGGCCTGTTTCATGCCGAGGGCGTCATCATCGACGGCTTTGCGGGCTTTTTGTGCGGCATCATGGGCTGGGGCTTTTGGGCATTTCCGTTTGCGATGCTGCTGCTGGCTTGGGTCTTTGTGCGCAATCCGGAGCGGCATTTCGGCCTGCGCGTGACGGCGGCGCTGCTGATCGCGCCGCTGTTCGGCACGATCGTGCATCTGATGCTCTGCCGCGTGGCGTTCACGGCGCAGACGTTCGGCGCGATCGTCGGCCAGCTCTATGACGGTGGTAAGGCGCTCACGTCCGGCGGTGTGATCTCCGGCGGCGTGGGCTATCTGCTCAAGGCCGGCATCAGCGTGTACGCGGCGCTGCCGCTGACGATGGCGGCATTCGTGGCCTGCGTGCTCGGCAGTATGGATCTGACGGTCGGCAAGATCATCGCATGGTGGCGCGCGCACCGCGAGGCGCAGTACATCCCGGATGACGGAGACCAGCACGGCGCGCTCGCGGCCGTCGGTCGAAAGCGAAGCGTCAGCCGCGGAATTGTTCTTGTTCTCTTCCAAAATTGTCTTTGCCATCAAACGTTCATGTTGCAAACACGATGCTACGAATAAGGGTATCCGCCCGAAAGCAGGATACCCTCAAAAAGTTGAGCCATACGTCTCAATGCTGCCATGCGGAAATCGACCGGCAGAATGGGATCAGTTCTGTACGCGGAAGTCTACCGGGAGGGTGTACTTGACACGCACCACCTGGTTGCGCTGCTTGCCGGGGCTCCACTTCGGAGACTTGCTCAGCACGCGGATAGCCTCCTCGGAGAGCGAACGGTCGGGAGTCTGCAACACCTGGATGTTGGTCAGACGGCCGTCCTTCTCGATCACGAACGACAGAACCACGCGGCCCTGGATGCCGTTTTCGAGAGCGATCTGCGGGAACTTCACGTTCTGCTGCACCCAGTTGCGGAACGTATTGAGGTCGCCGCCCTGGAACGAAGGCATGGTCTCGGCGATCAGGAACGGCTGGTCGTCCTCGACGACCTCCTCGGCCACCTCGACCTGCTGGATCACCTCGGTATTCTCGTCGAACTCGGCGAAATCGACCTCAGTAGTGATCTTCGTGTCGTTGGTCACGACCTGCAACAGGTCGGCAATCACCTTCACCTCGACCTTCTTGGGAGGCTCGGGCGGCTTCTGATCCTGACGCGTAATCTCGGTAATTTCTTCTTCTACCGGAGCGTAGTTCAAGTCGGTGATCTCCTCCTCGACGATAGCCGTCTGCAAATCAACTTTTTCAATTCGGTGCTCCTTCGGCGTATAGGCGAACGCCGCGATCACAAGGCAGAGCGCGACGATAAGACCGATTTCGAGCAGAAGACCCCGCTTGTTTTGAAGGTCCGCTTTGGGTGATTTCTTGATTTCCATCTATTATAAAAATTTTTAATTGTTCGGGTATAAGCGCGCAT